>Ga0209208_10002138_pt1 | contig 28237 bp, 12 predicted proteins | sample S1TSphfallax_3_FD_187694 | JGI IMG/M metagenome (GOLD analysis project Ga0209208, IMG submission 187694) | Host-associated microbial communities from peat moss isolated from Minnesota, USA - S1T2_Fd - Sphagnum fallax MG (SPAdes) (version 2) | ecosystem: Host-associated > Plants > Peat moss >...
CCATGGCCGGATGATTTCTGCACTGTTACATTTACTTCTCGTCAGTACCCACTGTTTCTCTCCTTTTTGGTGACAGCTGTTCTCAGATGAATCCACCCAATTAATATCATTACTTGGTTAACTTCAAACATGATGGTTAAGACTTAAGACTTGACATGCACCAAAATCCATCATGTTTCAAAACTTTCCACAATTTTTCATAGGAATATAATGGACTACCAAAAAGAAAGACGTTTCTATGTTGTCATGGTTGGATTCAATCCACCAACCCCCTATGTGCACATATGTTAACATACTTTGCTCTACTTTGTGTAAAAAAAATTTCCAATCTTTGAATTGGACATGGTAATTATCTTCAATGCATTAAATTGCGTTTACCCCCCATGGATGTTCTTGTAATGGAACCCTAAACAATAACACATTTCCTATGTATGGATGATCAATGTAATAATCTAGCAAGGGTTCTATCTCATATGTCATAATAACAAGATTGGTGTAAGGATGGCTAGAACTTGGGATAGAACTTTTGTCTAGTTGTAGCCTCCCAAACAATTATGATATATTTTCCCCATTATCACCATTAACCCCTAACAAATGCATGTTTGAAAGATGACAATTTCCAAGTTATGCAACACTAGTGACCTTTGATCTTTCAAAACTCCTTTCTCCTTAAACCCAAAACCCTTTCTTGCAATGCACTTTCAATCATTTCACAATTTGTCTGAATCTTTAGGAAACTTTAACTGTGCATAGTTAGCATCAATGCACAAACACAAAGCTTCAAGATCTTAAAGAAAGAATGTCATACCTTTCTAGCTTATTGCATAACATTGAAACATCCTTCTCCTTGTATGCCTCACCAAACATTAACATAAACGACACCCCTACACACCAACAATTGCATTTAAAACACACATTTAAATGACATCATCTTGGAGAAAAAATGGTCGAAGCCTATCACAAAATGAACACCAACATCATATCTAGGCACAAAGTGATTTTGAAAGTTCACAAAGTGCTTGAATGTTGAACCATTTCATCCATCAATATTCATCCACTAGAATCATAGACACCATGCTTGACAATTTCATTTGGAGGATGTTTCATCTAGCAACGATGTCATCTAATTGATCATGATATTTCATCCAAGCCTCGATTTTAACTTATCACAAAGTGTCATCCAATCAAACTTCATCCTATCGCCTCATTTCATCCAATTTCAATTTCATCCAATATATGATTTCATCCAACAAAGAAAATTTGACCAATTAGGATTTGATTTCATCTAATCACCTTATTTCATTCAATTCATGAATTCATATATCCATTGGTACACATGCACTAAAACACCTACACATTAATTGTTTTGGATGCATTTTATTCAATTATGATTTCATCTAATTATTATTTCATCCATTGACTATGTATCCATGAGATCTCATCCAATATATGATTTCATCTAGCAAAGAAAATTCAACATGTCAAGATTTGATGCACTGACACCATATTGTGTCATATATATGGGGGGAGAATCATTGGCAACAAAATTTTATTACACATTTCAAAATTCATGGACACATGGCATATGCATTCTAACCTTAGGACCTTGATGGGCACTTCTTTTTTAGTATTTCATTGGTATTCACTACAACCAATGGAAAAATATGACCTTGACACCAACTCAAAAACCAAATCCTTACCATATATATTTTCACAAACAATCTTGATAGGGCACTATGTACTTCCTTGTTAACACCTTCAAAATTAGTTTCATTTCATTTCATAATAAAATGTGGTATTTTCCCATGTGGACCATTCTAATAGCTGAAAATACCCAAGTTACCATAGTCATTGTTAATGGATAACCTTAAAAATTGGTGAAAAGATGCATCTATTTTATATCAATCAAAATGCATTAATTTCTTTTCATACAAATAACTTTAACTATAACATTGCCATAAATATATCAAGTATTTGTTTTGCAAAACTAGAATTTGATGATTTTACAATACCATCAAAATACCATTTATAGTCATGCTTGGATACATTTACACATTTTTATAATGTGTTTGTTGTTCACTACAAGAATGGAAATTTGAAATTTCATTTGAAAACATTTCATATCACATTAAATGGTATTTTATTCCAAAAACTACACAAAAAATTGTGTGGGACAATATTTTCTCGATATTGAAGCAAACTGTCACCCATTACATATCAGTTTCATTAATTTTTCTACCCATAAAGTAGGTTTGAACACATATTTTTCAATTGATTTCAAATGTACTTTTCATCTACTTTTTAAATTCATTTTCTTTTAAATTTTTAAAAATTAGATTATTATAAACCTTACACAACAAATCAATGTTACTTGACACATATTTTCAACTAATTTGATGTTATTTTATGGTAGTTATATGAATGATGTAAGGTTGAAATGGAGACATCTACTTTTTATGTCTACTTTATCTTGCTTTGGCCAAATGCACTTCAATATCATATCAAAAAAATGTTTTGGACACCAAATTTGAGTTTAAATGGAAAATTTACTTATGAGAGGCTTCACATTTTCATAATCCAAAATATCAAGTTTCAAAAATGTGTATCAAGGTGCATAATGTTTGAATTTTTTGATTTGGAAAATGTGCAATATAAACCAAATAATAAATTTCTAATAAGTAAATAAATTAGTGAGAATAATAACATACACTAAGAATGACCATATAGATTTATTTAATATGATAAGTACATCCCAAAATTTATGGCATGACTAAAATGTTTTAAATGCAAAAGATTCCAAATCTACTTTTACTTGTTAGTAGGGATGACCAATTGGTATATTTTAATATGCTTTTGCCCTGTAATACAATTAGATTAATGAACTTGCCTCCTTCATGGTAGTCATTTGTAACAACTATTAACAACTCTAAATTTTCCTAAATTCAATTTTATGTAGAAGATTACAATAGGAAAAAGTCATGAATAACAATTCCTATTGTTTACTTGTACATTAACACCATTTCCAAGGATATATGGTATTTGGATTAATATGGTGCATTTCAACAAATGAATCATAATAGATCATGGTTTGTCAAACTTCTGAATATCCCATATCAAATATCAATATTCTTGGGAGAGGAGATGATAGCACTCAACATGTTGTAGGACAAGGCATAGTAACAATTTGTACATCAACAAGTTTCAAAACCCAAATACATGATGTGCTTCATGTACCACAATTGAAAAAGAACTTGTTTTCTATTAGCAAATCAACTCAATATAGTACAAACTTTGAGTTTATAGTAGACAAGTGCATCATAAGAAAGGTAAAAAATCTTAAAGCTATGATTGTGTGTTCAATGCAAGGATTACTACACCCAATTTGAGTTGGTTTTCCTACAATAGAAGTTGGTCCATCTATGTTAACAAAACATGAAAACCAAGTTCTATTGTGGCATCAAAGATTGGGTCGCTTAAATTTAATAACCATAAAAAACATGCAAAGTAAAAAATTGGTTATTGGTATCATTGGACCAATAAGAAAACTACCTATGTGCCAAAGTTTTTTGGTAGGAAAACAACATTGTTGTGCATTTCCACATGATGGAAAAACTTATGCAATTGAAATGCTTGAAATCACACATTTAAATATATGTTGTCCAAATTTAAACATTAAGAAGAGCCAAGTACTTTGTCATTTTTATTTTTATTTTTAAATGGAGAATCATGCTTTAGGATGTATGTACTTTAAGACGGTTCATTTTTTGAGAAAGTAAGAAACCACAAAAGTCCATTTTATAATGTTAACTTTTGAATTTTTTTGTACCATGGGTTCAATGGTAGTAAAATTTGTATTAATAAGAGCCCACCTACATATTTCAAATATATACATCTTTAAGCATATTCACAATCAGGGTACCCAAAAATATGGTTTAACGAAAAAAAGATTGCAAAGGATTATTTTGGATTTTTATTACATTTACTATTTCATGATTATAGTGGATTGGTATATGACTATAATTATAATGATATCATGTTAATCTGGTAACAAATCCAACAATAGATTGGATATAATATAAATGTTCTTATGAGTCCTTTTAAATAATTTGAATCATTGTCTTAACTATAATTTTCATTTTAAATGAATCAAAAAAATGTATTATACAATGCAATTGACTTCAATTTTCTTTCATGGATAAGTAATGCATACATCTATGTTTGGTAATGTTCATATAATGGATTTGATTAAATAATATATGATGTAAATTTTTTGAAGGCTACAAAATCCATTTTGAAAGGGCAACAAGGAAAATGATTTTTTTTTTCCCATTTGGTTGATTTTTTGTATTCACTAGGTTTTTAATTTGTGGCCCCAAGTGTCAGCAAAATGTGAAGAAAAGTTTCATGCAAGAAAACATGTTAAATTATATTTAAAAACTTATGTATTCATTTTTTGCATTTTTGGTTTTCTACTAAAATATTTATGCATAATTACATACAAATGTGCAAAATCATCACCACCATGAAAATTATCAAAATTTGAATGATCCAATATCTCTCACTTAGATTTATTCCATTTAGATTCTATATTTGAAAGATAGCAAAACAAAATCTTTGAGTCTTATCTCCAAAAAAGGTACCTTAAATTGAGAATATGCCCCTTTAGAAAAAATAATTAAAATTTGAAAAAAAGAAAATTATGTTAGAGCCTTATGAAAATGACTCAATTTTGACCATTCAAAAGTGCTTAATTAAAATTTGAGTATGAATTTTGAGGGAAGACTTTCACATTAAAAAAAAAATCTTGATGTTACACCATATATTGAGTAACTATAGATAATATGGAATGGAATTCAATATGCACCTTTTTATTTTCTACCATTCTAGTCTACCAACTAGTCCATATTTTTGTGCTTCAAAAGTCCATTGTGAAAAGTGGGTGTACTTTTATTGAAAAGTATTTACATAGGCATTTTCATAATCAAGTTGCTAATCTATAATCAATTTCAAATTCTCAATTTGATAAGTTTTATTATTCATTGTAGGTGTCTAAAGAAAAGACACTTTGTAAAAATGGACATAGTGATTCAAAAAGTGAGACACCTTAGTGTGCATTCACCTTTCACCATAATATATTTTCTAAAACAAAAAAGTGAAATGTTTGATATGTTCAATATCTATAAAGTATATTTTGGAAAACACACATGCACTAGAGAAAATAGGGATCGAAAATGGTCACAAATAACATTTTTAGTCATTTAAAACAAGTTGCAAAATGGGTTTTTCCTATTATAATGATGAAAACATATAAAAGTTTTATGATCAAATGGTGGTGGTGAGTATATTTCACGTGAATTTAATTAATTTTGTGAACATGGTGGAATTGTGCAATTCACTATTGCTTATACTCCAAAACAAATTGGAATTGCAAAATTTAAAAAATAAAAATTTTAGTGAAAAGTGGCACTACACCAAAACTTGACATTTATGATTATGAAAAATATAACTAATGACCATTTCTAGTTATACAATCATATATGCCATGTTTTTGTGCCTAATTGTATTTGTGTAACCATGGATATGACTACATGACTAAAAGTCTTCATGGATAAGAATACGTGATTAATTTTTTTTTTCGTGAACACCATATAATTATTTAATAATATACAATTTCAAACATTAAAAAAATAAAAGGGAAAAAAATAGAAAGTAGACATACGTACCTAGTAAGCATATTATAAACTTGTAAATTATCAAACACATAATTAATGCACAAGTAAATAATTAATACCTCATAATTTTTATAATTTTTGCCTTAAAGTCATTAATTATTTAATGTGAATTTTTGGATAGTGGCTAAAACAAATTTTGGGGAATTTGTATTCATTTTTTTAAACATTCCCAAAAATAGAAAACAAATTGTCAAAGTTCTTGAAACCATAAAATTAAATAAAAATTGATGCTTAGAATATAATTTAAAATTTTAAGTTAAGACTCTTGCTCAATTTTTTATTCCAATGAATTGTTTTTGGATTTTTTTGACATTAAATTATGAAATATATTCTTATTAATGATATCCAATGAATTTCAAAAGAAATCTAGATGCCCCAAAATGGCATTGTTTTTCATGTTTCCATGTGATGGGTAACAAAGAATATAAAATTTGGTCTTTAGTAATTTATCAAAATATTTGGTCACAACATGGAATTTCTTCATATTTTATATATATTAAATCAAATTTAATGAATTGAAAAAAATTAAAATTTATTATTCATAATAAAATTTGATAAAAATTACGAAATTAAAAAAAGTGTATAAATTAATAATTACGACATTTAAATAATTTGTGTAAATTTTTCAAATGTTGAAAATAATATATATGTTACATAGATAACATATTTTATTTAAAAATATTTTATGTAATTACAAATAAATATAACACAACATTTATACCATTTTTATTGATTCATTATATTTTTAAAAGGTGGGAAAATATTATATATATACCAAAAAAATTCATGTTGATTTTAAATATGTTTACTTACAAATTGTTTTATGAAAAAAAATCTTCAAGATATCATTCTTGTTCAAATGTATGAAATAATGAAGATTCAAGTGCATTTTCAATCAAATTACTTGATATTTTTGTTAAATTCCTTTTATAGATGTGTAGATCTTTTAAAATCTTTAAGAACGAAATTTATTTATTTTCATTTGGACAATGTATGAAAAAAACATAATGGTCAAAATTGGGTACTTTTGTATGCAACAAAGGATGATGTGAGATAATGTTGTAAATTTATGCCATATCCTTTGTCAACATGTTCAACTTTGGAAACTATATAATTAGGTGAAAAAGCATTGGTCTACACACAATATATGCACCAAATATATTCAAAGTACAAATATTATTTATGATGAACCAATAAAAAAGGCTTGTCATCAAAAAATAAATAGTAACATTATAACTGCCAAATGAACTTAAAGAAATTGAATATGAATTAAATGAAACAATTGGTAATGTCACACCTACTAAAGAACAAATATGATTGGTGGAACAAAGTTTGCATGTACTTCAAGAACAAAATCCTAAAACTTAATCATTTGAATTATATGTTCCTTTTAAGTCAAATGTAGAAAAAAGAATTTGATTTGTTCTTACCACATGATCCATTTGGACTTGAAACAATGAAGCCCATGGTAGAAGAAAAAAAAGACGAAATTCAGCCATTTGGATAACTTGGTGGAAAAAACAATCACATTTACATAGGTCTACTTGAAAAAGGACATAATCCTTGAAGTTAAAATAATCTCTTTGTAATGCCTATGCATTTTTTTCTCAAACCACACACCACACACAATAATAAAGGCTATGTTAAAATTTATTGTTAATAAATGGCAATTGGCTCTTGATTTGAATTCATTTCATTATTGAAGAATATAACATGAATGTTAAAGGTAGAATTTCTTAAGTTAATTAGTGCCATGGGCACCATAATATCTAAAGGGTTATTAGTGGTAATAACTTATTATCTTTTATCAAAGTATGAAGCTTTAATGGGATTAATTAGATGAATGGTTGGTGGGTAATCCACCAATCATGTGGGGATTTCTAAGAAGGATAAGGATTGATATTTGTTATCCAACCAATTAATGGGATGTGTGGAAAGATTAGGATAAGGATGAAGGTGCAATCACAACCAAATGAGCCAAAGGGGTTACTTGATAAAAACAAACCCCTCCTTTTGATTCAATGGTTTAAATTTTTCCATTGCCACGTGCCCACTTTCTAGTGTGTTCAATTCAAACATGAATATGACGAAGCTCATCGCAATGCCTTTTGTCCTAAACCCTAAACTTGTTGTCGTTAAAACTTGTTTTTTTTGTTCTTCTCACTTCCTTTGTCAACTAGCTTTCAACTAGAGTTGTTTAAGCTTTTGTCTTCTTTACTTCCTTTCCTTTGTCAATGAAGTTTTTTGTATCCATTTTTTTTTTTCATTTTTAAAGGTCCTTGTTATTGAAGAGATTATAAGTTTTCTTTCAATGTCTATGGGTTCTTTTGTGCAAACAGAAGCATTAAAAGTGAATGGAGCAAGACTATCGAGTTGTTTGGGTTCTTCCAATGTCTATGGGTTTTTATATGCGAATAGAGGCATTAGGAGGGAGAGGAGCAAGTTAACTACCAAGTTGTTTGGGTTCTTCCAATGTTGGTGGGTTCTTTTGACGTTTGTGGGTTTAAGGTTTATATGGAGGCACTGGTAATGAAAGGAACAAGCTAACTATCGATTTGTTTGAGTTCTTTTGACATCTACACAAGTTTTTTTTCATTCAAGTGAAAGCACCAAGAGTGAACTTGAAGCAAGACTACCTAGCTATTTGTGGGTTTTTCCAAGGTTCATGTGTTCTTTTGTACAAATGAAGGTGCTAGAATGGTTCTTGCCTTCATTTTGCTAGATGCCACCTCTAACTTTCTAAAACTTCCAATGTTTTGAAATAGTACTAGATTCATTTTCTACTATGGTTTCTAGGAATTGTCTTGAATGCCTTCATGGATCTTCTCAAATATTCCCTTCCCACAACCCTTTGAAACCACTATTTGTTTATAAAATAGTAGAATGCATTTGTAAGGGCTTCAATGATTTGAGGTGTTTGAAAGCGACCATGTGGTGATGCAAACCAATCCATCATTCAAAGTTTTCTTTTGAGATGTTTGGGGTCATATATGCAACTGAGCATGTCTATACAATCTTTTGACACTAATTTCTATGTTTGTTGAAGGTTAAATAGATTGTTTCAAGGTGGGAAGCTTGAAATTTTATATTTCCTACATTGGTGGGAGGAAAGGTTTGAAAAAGTATGTGAATACAAGCCATTGCAGAAACTTGTAGTTGGAAATATTTAGTGCAAACAAGAAATTGAGGTGCAATTCTAAAAAAACACACATATTTTATCCCCCATGCTTAGAAAAGTTGAAAAATGTTTTGGGTGTGTCAAAGAAATTTGAAGAATCCTTTGCAGATGGTGTTCTTTGTAAGTTTTTAGGGTTTAAAATATTGTTTACTTGATGATCTTGGTACATGGGTCTTACATTTTAACAACATATCAAGTTGTCAATGTGTATATGTGCGTGTGTGTAGTTTTTGTAAAATACTCATGGTAAATTACATAATTAAGTAAACATTTTTTTATACATATTGCTAGATATGTAGACAAAGGCTACATTCAAACATAGGCTTCATTAATTAGTCAACCTTCTTGCGCTTTTTTCCTTTCTCTACCTTTTCATTTCTCTCCATATGTAATTCTATTTTTTATTTGAATAATCCCATATCCTCATTGTCTATTACATAACCAAAATGTTTTGGAAAAATTGTCATTCTTGTCAAGATTGACATGATTATACTACAATGAATTTTTATTTAAGTATAGTTCAAAGTAGATTTGATATATACATAAAAAAGATGTTGATGTTATTCCTTCAATTATTCACAACAAACTAAGCTTGAATGATGGCATAAATGGATTGATCATGTCTTTTAGGTGCAAGTATTTGGTCCCATGCCAAGTTGTATTTCAATTTGAATGAATGGCCCAGTTTGCATTACAAATAATTGGAGTAGTCTTGCAATTTTAAAACTGTGAAGAATGGAAACAAGCTTGCAATTGTAGAAGGTTTGAAGTATTTGGTAATTGGATCAGATTGACACTAGTTTTTAAGATTGTTGGAAGGTGGATAGGAAAGCTTTGGAAGGAGCTTAAATTCTCAAAACACTTGTTGTGTGAGGAGAAGCCACAAAGAGGTAATTGAAAATGACATTTATATTAGGCACATATGAAATTGTCCTTGTTATGGTGAAGTGGGGGGACTATAGTCCATTAGTAATTTCTACCCAAGTTGTTCACCATGGGATAATGACTTGAAGTTAATTATATACAATATGCTTGGACCTAGGTTCTATGTCGATTGGAAAGGTCAATTTGTGCTTGCTAGTTATTGTGATATGATGGGCTATCCATGAGGTAAAATGTCATTTGAATATCTAGTTGATTAACTCTATTTGGTTGTCCCGTAATCTTTGTAGTTTTGTTGATATCAACAAAGTACAACCATATGTTCAATAAATGTATTATATGGGGATACTTCAAACTAATTATCATATTTTATGATTTATCATGATGTGCAGATTTTGGCAACTTGACGAGATTGTCTAAGGTGTTGATTCAGGTCAAGGTACAAGTTTTCTTTATTCCTCTAAAAATTTGCAATTGTTCACTAGTTTTGGTTGAAATTGAACCAAGTTAGTGAATTCAATAACTTGTGGAATACATGTGTTAATCATCTTAGAAACATGGGTTTGATGTCCTTGGTAATCATTGTATCACTTAGAGTGAAGTTGAACCACCTCCAAGCCCATTGTTGTCATGAAAGGTGCTTGTCAAACTTGTTAAGCATATTTTGTTAATAAAACTGGTCCTTGTCAAGTATTCAAGGTAATGTTAGATAACTTAAGAATTAGATTACTTATGTAACTAATGAAAGTCCTACACAAACATTTAGAGTCACAACTAGAAGTCTTTTATTAGTTGAAAAAGCCCTTGTCAAGTACTTGGTAATGGTAGATATCACTAGTTAATCCTTTTCAAACACCTTAAACTACTTGGTAGGTAATGATAGTCCTATATAAACACTCTTATTGGTTACAAGACTCTCATGGTCCTTTGGAAGTAAACTATATGTCATTTCTTAGCACTAAGACAAGTTAGAAACCACTCTTTAACTTTAATTAAGGAAGGAGAGTGTTTGGAAAACACTAACCAATATTGAATAAGGACTTCAGAGGTTGATGGCAGCACATGTAATTGCTAACAAACCATTGAAGGTGCTTGAAGAGCATTATGAATCATGGTCCATGATTATTTAACCACCATATGTCCTGATTGAGGACTACAAGTCCTAGTTGAGAACTACATGTAGTCTTGGTTTAGGAGTGTAAGTCCTAGTTTAAGACTATTTAAATAAATGTAAATTATGGTTAGGATTCAATAAGCACTAACATGTTGATGGCATCACTTATAAGGACTCCTAGGTGCTTGGTTCAAGCACGATAAGTCCTAGTTTTAGAACTGTTTGAGCTCATCAATCATTGTCTACATGTACATGTAGCCAACACATTAATTCAATCTATGAATTGATTATCTTGGGGTCATGGGTGTCAATGTACCACTTGCAAATGCTTTGTGTGGGGAATGGAACACATAAGATATTCTCACAACACAAATATGGGTTGCATTGTGTAGGTTTCAACAAAAAAAACAAGGGGATAAACTTGATGCTCAAACATTTTACAAGTATAACTAACCATGTCATCTAGTCATCACCTTCCCATAATTTTGTCATTTCCAACCATTGAGGGTGCTTGGGAACCACTTATTCATAGTTAAGTAAGCAAGGGTAATGGTTTTCAAGGGCCAACAAGTACTGGGTTTAAGCACTAGGTATTTGGGATTGCTAAAGAAGCAACAATAAGTCTTGGTTTTAAGCATTCAAGGACTATGTTAAAAGTGATATGAATATTGTGACCTTTGTGTAGCAATGGCTACCTTTAATAACAACTACCATTTTTTAAAAGGTTTTTATAAGGCAATCATGTCGAAAAAAGTCAATCGTGAGAAATCGCAAAAAGAGTTCTTATTGGCAAATTGGCCATTGGTGGACATTAGAAACCAAAATGTTTTTTTCTTCTCCATTGTTAGAAAACTAGACAATGTTGGCTTGGACCCAAAATATGATTTGGATAATGAACATGTCACTGTAGAAGAATGCAATTTTTTGTTTAGGGGTTCTAAGAAATTCAAAATCAATTCCCTCATTCTGAAGGTGGAAGACAAGGTTGCAATAGAGGACATCTATTGAAGGGTTTTTGGAACTAGCATAATACTAACAATGAGATCCCTACTTCGATAGCTCATGGTTTCATCTTCCATTCAAAAGGCCATCCCATTAATTGGGCAAAAGCGTCAAAATTAACTGCAAAAGAGAAAGCACGTCAAGATGTAGTGAAGATTGGCTTGCTAGTAGTAAAAAAAGAACATATAATGGATACTCTGGAACTAAGTGGTGGGAGCTTGAATTTTAATTTTGATCAACACATGCCTTTTCAATTTGTGGTAGTTGGTTTAGAACATGGAACTAATGTTGTTCTTGGTGATGACAACATTGAACAAATGTCATTACCTACAAGCAAATTCCCCACTAGAATGTCATTTGAAGATATCAAGAAGGTTAATAAACTATTGGCATTAAAGAAGGAACTCCTAACTATCTTCAAGGCCAAGATCAAGTCTCTAAAGATGGATGAAGGTGTTGCATCCACCAAATTGTTGGGCATTAAATATAACTTGGGTGAGAGGAAGAAAGTGGTGGAGGAGGCCCAAGCAACCCTAGATGTTGCAAAAAACACACTATCAAAATTACAATAGGAAGACATGCCTATTGCAAAAGCTATATGTGATCCAAGATCTTTTACTAACCTCTTTTTCTAGAATTCAAGACAAAGCTAGCAAAAATTATTTTAGTAAAATCTTTTTGGTATTATAATAGGGACAACTTGTCATCTAATCAAGTCCTTAAACTTTAATTGCCTTGATATGTCTTAAGTACACAAGTACATGGGGTTCATCTATTGGGGCATCATGTGGACACATGTGCAAAAGTATGTTATAAGGATAAATCTTCGTAGAATGTTAACTATTGATTTGTGGCATATGGGCGTAAAAGCGAAAAGCATTTAGAGCACGAACTTTATTGGAGAACAAAATTGAATGGGCAACATTGGGAGAAACAACATACACTATGAAAAATTGTGTCCATTAAAACCACAATACCCTATAACTAAAACTCAAAAAACAACTCATATACAACTATTATGCAACTATCCCTTTAGAAATATGGTGTATTAATAAATAAATTGTCAGATCAAAAAATTAGCCAGTTGTATTATAGTTACAAGTGAGTTAGAAATGGGTATTCTATACGATAATTTATACACATTGTACATACATATGTAGTCAACCATGTTTAATTTTTTGAGTTGCATTGTAGTTGCATGTGGCAACTACTTTAGAACTATTATAAATGTGTCACTAAAGCAACAACTATGTTGCAATTAGTGTACAATGTACGTACATGCAATTATGCCACATGTCCACATCTCCACCACCCATTATCGGATACATTTGCAACTAGTTTTTAATTATGATTCCCATTGATACGATTAGTATGGTCACTAGTGCACCATTACTAAAGTACCACTATTCAACTATGTTATGACTATAAAACAACTACTTATAACTTAATAAGGATACATATTCATTAGTTATTTATATCTTCATCATATATGTTTCATTTTGAGTGATTTAAAATGTTATGGGAATGTTGCTTCAAGTTCTAGAAATAATCTTTGAAGTGCAAAGGAAAATAAGTAATGAAAAAAAACAAGAAGAGAAATAAACTTTCCAACTTATAAAACACGTTTTTTTTTTTTTTTTTTTTTTCTTTGGAGCCCTCCTACTTTCAAACCTCGTAAATTTCTTATTTCTTATTCATTTTAAACAATTTACATTATAGGAGCACCACTTGAATTCTACAAATTATTTTTGAACTCTAACAACAAAATAAAACATACAAGGAATTTTGTGGGTGTTTGGGAACCAACCTTTGTAGCATTTGGTGGTTTGTTTTTTGAATTCTTGACACCTCTATTTTGAGGGCTATAACTTTCTCGATTTTATTCCATTTTTGACAATTTTTAATGCACTAGAAGCTCCAATAGGAGGGGTTCAAATTTTGTTTAAATTTCAAAAACAATGGAGCCCTCCACTTGGATCTGGCTTGCCTTGAGTGCTTAAATGTTATAATTGCAATTGAATTGCACCTATAAATAACTAAAAGATTTAACCCATATGTTTTGTTTTCGAATCCCATGTTACAAATTGTATAAAGAAGGTTTATTTCTCTTATGTTCTCACATTAAAATACATGTGCCATTTTGGGATGAGTTGACAAAAGCTTAACCCAAAGGCAAAACACAAAATTTAAAAAAAAATTCATGGCTATTATTTAGTGCATTTAGTTTTGTGCTTTCTTACCTACTTATTTACCTAGGTAAATATGTAGGTATGTAGGTTTTAAGACTTACCAACCTACCTACTTATGGTTATGTATGACCTACATAGTTACTAAAATTATTTTATTTTATTTTATTTTTTACAAAATACAATTAATATGCCATGTGGCAATGTTTTATTGTGCCATTTGTTGCAATTTTAGATCATCATCAACAATCATAATGGACGACAGTGATCAATATTTTGAAATTTTTTAATGTAAAAAAATCTTCATAATTAATGTCACGTGTCAAAAAAATTTAAATGGATGATAATTAATGACATCAGCACGAAATCATGGATGTAGTTATAATGGAGTTCAATAGTTGTTGAAAATGAGTTGTTTTGACTGAATTACATTTGATTTGCAATGAGTTGCACCGTATATACAGTGAATTGCAAGTGTCTATTGCAATTCAAAAATTGAATTGCAATGTTAATTACAAAACACCCCTTTTACATAATATATAATGAAGCTAAGGAAGAGGCCATTACCTTGGAGGACCATATATTAGCAGTCGGCCTAAAATATGCAGACCTAGATAAAGAACAAAATGTAATTTTTGAATAATTGAAAGAAATGGAAAAGGGTGGAGGCATGTCATTTTGCCTTAAACCTATTTTGCACCTTGCTAGGCCCCCATGCGATGGCCCAACTATGATTGTCATAAAATCTCATGGTTTATGTGGGCAATGGTACCACTATTGGAACATTATAATGACATCTTGCTTGCACACATATCACCCAACATGCCTTGGTGAACATTTGAACATGGACAACATATGTAAGGTTTACAATCAAAAATTGCCCCTAGACTTGTGGTAGTTGGGGCTTCAGAGATCTTGATGATGATTTAACTTGCATGGCACAAGAATTGGGACTTGAAGAAGAGCGGGTCCAGATGTTAAATGAATTGAAAAGAAACTACAAGGATAAATGTTCATGATGTCTTTGGTTTGCATTTGAATTATTGCTTCAAGCATTTGCATTTATGTGTATACACCCATTGTCATTTTATATGTGTGTTGTGCAAACAATTCATCCTAAAAACTTAACCTATGATATATTCTATTGTAGTAGAAGAGTTGGAAACAGAGCTAAGGATGATTGGGCTTGGATCAACTATTGAAACAACTAATACAAAAAGGAGGTTCACCATAGTTGGGCCTTCATCAAACAACATTACCATTAGCCCTTACAACAATGAACATAGTCCTTGCAACACAACACCTTCATGTCCAAAGCCAAATGTTGATGGTATGTTAAATCCGGTTGTTACTCACAAGTTGCCCAAGTCCCCTCTCAAACCAATTGTAGTGGTGCACCCTATAGCACTTGATGATGACTTGGGCATGGACAAGATTGCCTAGGGTGCTATTATACTAACCTTCAAAAGTTCCATGAAAAATGAATAGGAGCAAGGGTGCACACCAATATGCACAAAAAATGTGTTGGGTAAGGCATTCTTCAAACTCTAGAATTTATGCCATCAGATTTTATTAATGTGGGTTGATTGTGGCCTAGTGTCATCAATTTGTACATTTAATCAAACAAATTCCAATAACTATTAACTAGAGTTATAAGGTTATCTAAAAAGTTATATGCATAAGTTTGAACATGATTAGGTTAGTTATGGGGGACTATTACAAGTTTGCTTATTTAGATGCCACCCCAACTAGTTGTATCACATCACCAGCCCATGGTGGCACCCTAGCTAAGTCCTTGGCACCAGGAACATCCAAGGGCAACCCAATTAATGATGATGCTAAAACTAGATGTGAAGGTACCCCACTTAAGCATGATCTACCATTGGTAAGCAAGGGAACCCCAACTAAAAGGCAACCACCAAAAGTAATCACACGCACCTCGAACAAAGGGAAAGTAGTAGAAGTAAGCATGGGCACCCCATCAAAGGATGAGGTGCCACAAAATATTAACAAGGGCAGCTCGAGCAAAAGAGCACTAAAGTTGTACAAAAGCAAGGGCGACTCAACCACTACAACTATAGAGCCACAGAAAAGCAAAGGTGGTCCAACCAAGGACAAAGTGCCACTAAAAAACAATAGTAGCCCCATTAAGGAGGAGGCATATGCAAGTAGTGGCACCCCATGCAAAGACAAAACATTAAAAAACATCCAACCTAAGGACTCAAAGGGGAACACAAAAAGTAATGTTAAGAGACCAATCTTAATTGTACCTACAAAGTTTGGATTCAAATCGTGAGGGCCAATGGATGAAGAGTCACATCCCACCAAGAAGTTAAAGTTACTTCCTACAATCCTTTTAAAAGAAGATTCTAATTTTGATGATGGGGAAAGCAGTAAGCCATTGTCTAAGTATAAACCCAAAGTCTTGGGTAGGGTTCAAAAGCAAGCCAAGGACCTTCAGGAAACATCACCAATTGTCCTTGCAAGAGGTGTGTCAACTCGTGCACATTTGCCAAAATTTCCTCTTGAATGTTAGTAATTTCAAGGCCACTATTGAAACAGATGTTGTAGCTTACATCTTTAACATGCATTCTACAATTTTGTACCAATATCAAAATTTGAAAACCCACTTTGTGCTCAAAAGAAAATCCTTTTATGGCTTTCAGTTTCATTTTTCTCCTCTCATCCTCTTTTTCCATGTTTGGTTTTGTTTTCTTATTTATGGTTTTTCTTGGCTCTATGTTGCCCTTTAATTTTGGTTTTTGTTGTCTAATGTTCTTTTATGTATTTTGGTGCTCTAGTTAGAGCTTCATGCACAAGTGTTCCTTTTACTACAAGTCTTGTGACAAAACTCAATTCCATGATTAACATTGGCCTCTATCCCTTGTTGGAATCTCTCTATTCCAAGAATGGAAAGGCTTCTTGAAATGCATTTGCTAAGATATTCATATGTATGGCCTTTCATTAGACTTTACCCTTTTTCGTTTAAAAGATATTTTGCCTTCAAAACACATAATGCAAGCCTTTTAGAATATCTAATCTTTTCACATTTCTTATATAACCTATTTCAGCTACAATCATCCAATGCCCTAGTAAGCATTCCAATCCCCAGATTGTACAATAGGTTGCTTGAAGTTAATTGTTTGTTTGCCTTTGAAACTCATGACACTTCCACAAAAGAAATAGAGGGGCAAGTGATTTACCATTCATGAGTTAGGACAATTTTTAGTTGTTACCACTAGTACCACTCTTTCATATGAAAACTTTTCTACATCATTTTACTCCATCTTTAGGATTCATAATCTAAGATAACATAACAAATAAAAAAAACTAAATTAATCCTTGAATACACCAAGGTCAACTTTAGTATTATATCGATATATTAAATAATAGTATTGAAATCCTAGACTATGTCCTTTCCTATAAAATGTTCATCTAGAAATAATTCACTCAATGCAAAGTACCACCTAAATAAATCTTCCTTATGATTTTATGTAGCTTTGTATTAACTTCATCACATATTGTGCAAAAACAAAACCAAAAACAAATCCTGAGCTTCTCCACACTTGCTCACCATTTCAAAGAATGTGATATTCAAAATCTTTAGACAAGAGTTGGAAACAACTCATGAAGGGTGAAACCTATTGTGTTAAACAACAAACCAATGATCCCAACATAATGAAATACCCTATTTGAAACCACATCAAACCAACAATATATTTTTCTTCACAACCATTGTGACAGTTGAACTCTAAATGCATACCCAGAAAGAATACAAGTGTTACAAGCCATTGCTGAAAATTAAAAACTACTCCATAAATCAAGTACAAGAATCCAAAGTTTACTAGGCCCTTATAAAAATATAGCTAGATTGACTAAACCCTAGAATGTGAAATCCCCTATTTGAAATCACATCAAACCAGCAATATATTCTTTTTAACAACCATTATGAAAGTTGAACTCCAAGTGAAGACCTAGAAAGAACAAAAGTGTTAGAAGCCACTGTTGAAAATAGAAAACAACTCCATAAATCAAGTATAAGAATCCAATGTATACTAGACCTTTGTAAAAATATAGTTAGATTGACTAAACCCAAAAATGACACAATGAGTTCGCTTGTAAATGCCCAAGATTACAATGCAAATGGACTATGGCCAAAAGTCCTATATGTACAAAAAAACCTAGAGTAGGTCCAAACTTGAAACCCTATGTAAACAACCACCAACAAATTACATATCACCATTGATGAGCCTCAAATCTTCAAGGGCCTTTTCAATTAATTGAAAAGTCTCAACAAGGAATTCAAAGGTTGGATAACTTCCATGGATATTGTGTGAAGTGGGTGGCATGGTGAACTTTCAAGCACATACCAAATGTGAATAAATGTTCTGCCTCATCATTGAAATAATATCTTGTTTTCGAGTCGTAATAAGTTTAGTAACACCCATAGATGACACAATCTCCTTCGTAGCAGGTACTTTTATATGGATCAATGAAGGTTTCTGCCACAATATGGACAAGTTTGTCACAAAGCAATAACCAAAATTGTTTTCCATTACCACTTTCACATGGCATAACAACATTGTCACCAATTGCAACATTTTTGGCAATTGCCTCACCCCTAGCACCATATTCAGTTTCTTCCTCTACTCTAATCATGGCTTCACATGTGGCAAGTCTATAAAAAACATCCAACTTAACCATCTCCTAGTTTGGAACATGGGACTTTTGATGGCACTTCCCAATGTTAGTTGCACTCATACAAATTTGACAAAAACATGACAAATGGTGAAATTGTAGAAAAGTGGAATCCCAATTTGATACTCTTGACCTAAAACAAATGATAGGAAGCTCAGTGTCCATAATGTTCAACTAATGACCTACAATTTCTAAATAAGAGTATGGTATAAAGATTAATGAGGAAGTGAAAGCACTTGATGTTAGAATCAAGTGACCACCATTGGAAAATTCTAATTGCACAAAGGATTCGTGTTGTCCTCTGTAGTATGATTGTACCCAACTTCTTAAATACCAAACGCTAGCCTAATAATGTGCTTAGCAAGGATTGCTTGTAGCACATTTTGGAGTCATTATCCTTTGCATTTGACTACCTTGCTTCCTAAATAATAATATGCTAGTCTAACAAAGTGTTGAGCAAGGACTACTTGCATCACAAAGGACTCATTGTCTTCTAAAAATGACTACCCCATTTCTTAAATAACAATATGTTAGTCTAACATATTGTAGTAACATAGTCGCATTTATTCCATGTGTTGTTTCATAATTTTGTTGTTACATTTAATGGAGACACTAGTTTGGAGTTAGGTGAATATGTTGAAGCATTAGTGAATCTAATCTACTAAATTTGATGTGCATTGCAACTAGATTTTTTCATTACATTCAAGGAAAAGATCACAATGCCAAGAATGAACTCACTGCTTTCACTTTGTTGAAGCATAGGTTTGTTAGGTGCATGAAAGAATGGACAACTTATTGTCACCACTACCATACTAATCTTGTGGAGCTATGCATTGGCCTAAACAATATGCACTCCAAAATTGGGGGTATTCATGGCAATTGTGATATAGTAGCTAGTTTTACCTATCTAATTATTTAACTATTTACTTATCAACTTGCCCAAACTACATAACCACAATATATGCAAAATGTATATTGAATATGCACTAAATATAATATAATTAAATTCTTGAATATATAAATATACTCCTAATAAGTTCTCAAACACCTTAATATATCAAAGGTATATGTACATCACATAAAAGTAACCAAATTGCAACTATTTTTGTAACTAGTTGGACATAAAAGCCCCTTTTTGGATGAAAAGCCTAAAAATTTAGTCATCATAAAAGTCCATGTAAAACATAATAGTCATAAATTAGTTACACTATAATTGCAAGGAAAATAATAGATTGAAACAAATGGTGATTAGTTGAAAAATGACAAAACATAGCTACAAATGACATTTAGTTACACATAGTTGCAAATTGAATGGTTGCATAATACAAGATTTTTACTAATGAAAGTGAATTAAAAGTTGACTAAAAATGAACTAAAAATGAATTATGAATTAACTAGAAGTGAAATAAAAGTGAGTTAAATGTTAACTAAAAATGAACTAAGAGATTATTAGAAATGAATTAAAACTTAACTAGAAGCTAACTAAAAGTGAATTAAAACTAAACCAAGAATTATATATAAGTTTATTACAAATTATGGATGAACATTCATATGAATGAACTCCATGGCATTGACATCCGTGATAGTAAATGCAAAGTTTCTTCACAAACAAAACCTTCATGTTAATTCAATATTTTGTAACTTTAAACTAACAAAACCCATTAAATGGCCTTGAGTACACTATTACAAAAAAAAGTTATTTTGACTAGAGAATTTAGTAAAAAATGACCCCATTTGGATAGGCGTTTAATAAACCATATTGTCAATCTAGACAAGTTGTTTTAGACTTATCCTACATGACTAGGGGGTGGTTTTTTTCACCGGAAAACTATTGGATTTGACTAATCATTTTGACTATTGGATAATGAATTATTTGATTGGTCAAATTTCTACCCAATTAATTTTTTAAATATTACCAAAAATAATTTGTTTTTGTGTAAGTAAGTCTAGGTAGGTAAGTTGTGTATAGATTTAGATAAGTCATAAAGAACTAAGTAAGTAGGTGGTAGCCTAGCCTACTTACCCTAACCTTTTAAACATGTATATAAGCGACAAGTATTAGGAATTGAAGCTTAAACCTCCACAACAATAAACCAAGTCATTACCAATGGACTACTTTAAGTTAAGATTTTTATTTCACATGTTTAATTCACATCATTAAACATAGTGATTAAACCTAAGTGACAACTAATGGTTAAATCAAGTGACTAAACTTAATGGTTTAATGCAATGGTTACACATAATGGTTAAACCTGGGCTAAACCTAGTGATTAAATATAATGTCTAAACCTAATTTATGAACCTAATGGCTAAATTTAGTGGCTAAATCTAGTGGTTAAGTCTAATGGCTAAACCTAATGGTTAAATGTCACCAAAAGAAAGGGGGTACACAACTGATCAAACACCCCGGCAACACTCCGATCTTAAACAGAACTCAAACCTCTAGGGTCCCGTTCTTTTACTCACGGCCCTTGATCTCCTCTCAGTCTTGGGTCCTGATCAGGACCCAAGTTGTGTATGCACATGGACCTTCAAACACACAGACTCTTCATTCCTGTAACATTTGCTGCTCTGATCAGGAAGCTCAGAGCTTTCATTTGCATCTACGAGAGTTACGGAGGTTGAGCGCCTTTCGTCCCCAGATCGATCTACCACTAACCAGACAACACACAGAACTTGGTCCTTTCAGACCTGGGACTCATAGCACACAAATGCTTGACATCGCCACAGACCAGTTTCCCTCATCAAAACACTAATCAGACCGCACTCTTCCTGACTCGGATCTTAAGGACTGCATACATTAAAACGATAATATGTACAAGGACCTCAAAATCCACAGATAGCTCGATACCAGCTTCCAAATGATCCCTCTCCAATCCTAGCTCATCATGCAAAATTGACTTCAAGCTGCCTCTTGTTCCTACTACAGCTCTACTACTTTCTCAAGATTTTGCTTACTGATCCGAGTTGCATCTACTTCTGCTGGCTACTGGAGCAGCAGAAAAAAAAACTCAGCAGCAAGCTAAGCAGCTGCCTCTCTAAAAAAAAACTCCAGGGAGTCCCCCTTGAAACTCACTAGCTCCATTCTCTCCAAATCGCCACTCCTACCTCCCGAATTCCAGCCGTTGCCAGCTTGGCTTCCCGCTCTAACATTTCCATCCCTGTTCCAAGGTCATGGCCCCAAAATCATAAATTGGCCACCTTCCTTCAGTCCGTTTTTCCAACAGGTTTAATTTCTTAAACCCCTAAACCAAACAACCCGATTTCCAAACCCAGTAGCCGTAATTAGGTTGTTGTCCGGCCACCCCATAACCGGTCACAAAACTTAATTAATAAACCTAATGGCTAAACTTCATGGCTAAATCTAGTGGTTAAACATAATGACAAAATTTTGGCTAAACATAACGGCTAAAATTAGTTGATAAACCTTATGGTTAAACTTCATAGTTAAACTTTGGTTAGACCTAGTGGCTAAATTTAGTGACTAAACATAATGACTAAACCTTGGCTAAATATAATGGTTAAATCTATTTAATAAACTTAATGGATAAATTTCATGGCTAAACTTTGGTTAAAACCTAAGGGTTAAATATAATGATTAAACCTTGGCTTAACATAACGATGAAACCTATTGACTAAATTTGATGGTTAAACATAATGACTCATCCTTGGCTAAACATAATGGCCAAAATCACTAGAAAAAATCTTCAAATATATTACCAAGTTTATGACTAGTATTCTAATCATTAAGGACAAAAATGACTAATAGCCCTAAAGTCATTACGAACAATTCATTGAGAACAATAATAATTTAGGACATGATGTGGCACAATGATGTGTTGATGATGTGGCACATTTCATTCATTAGTCATAAAGGACTTATGTGAAATCATTAGTCATAGTTTAGTCATTATGTAATTGTTTTTTATTATTACAAATTATAATAATTTATATTTTAATAAATAATAATTTTTTAAATTTCCATTATCTTTAATTTCATTCTTTCATCCCATCAATTGTTGACACGTGTCATCACCTAAATTAGGTTTAAAACTAGTTTCAATGGTTAAATAGACCACCTAATTTACCTAAGTAGGCACCTAACCTAAGTAGTCTAATTAGGTATGGAATATTCAATCAATATTTCATCATTGACCTCAACAATGTCATTTGTGAAGTTTGATCTTTGGACCCCAAGGATGGAATTGAATTCCTTTACCACCAAGCCACCCCACTTATTGTGTGAACAATTTAATGTTTATATTATTTAAACCATACTTTATTTAAACATTACACAAAACCTCAAATTTGATGATTCATATCTTATTGATAAATTGTCCAAATGAAAAAATAAAAATTTTATTCATAAATTTCCTTCAATAATGTACACAAATTATTATATATATGTAAAAATATGAATTCATTTCAAAAGAAAAATATTTGAATGACCATTCTTTGAGATTTATTTTTTCAAACACATCATTTGTAAATGGAAAAACCTTTGTGAGTAATATAAAAATAAATAAAATATATATTTCATATTTTAAACCTTCATTTGATTTATGAATTTATATTATACAAAATTTCTTCCAATATATCATAATTTTATTAATAATTTTTAATTTAAACATATGAGTCCATAAAATTTATCCACATAAAATATTTATAAATGGATCACTAATCATTTATAATATCTAAATTTATGTATTAGTACATTTTAAATATTAATCATATTAATTTTATTTACAAATTTAATTCAAATATCTTAATTATAACTTAAAATAATAAATGATAATAAATATTGAATGATTTTCTGAAATTATAAATTTTATTCAATTTTACACATATACTTTAATATAATTGAGTTTTATTTATTTATATACATATAGTTAAAAAGTTTTATTTAAATTGATGGTAAAGATTTAATGTAAAAATAAATCATATTATTACTAGATATTACATTTATATTTGACTTGAAATTATAATTAAAAATTATTTTTATTATATCATATTTTATCAATTAAATTCATTTCAATGTGTAATAATTAATTTGCTCATATAAAATATTTTTAAATGCATCATATATCAAGTATATTCAAGAAAAATATAATAAAAGTTTTAATATTACTTATGTGTATAATATTAGTTGAAATCAATTCCTTACATGTTGTAATTTCTTATGTGTGAACTTTCTCATAGTCATTTTGAATCATTATAAAATAATTTTATGATACATTATGTATGTAATGACACATCATGTTGTTCATTTCATTTGCATAGTCATTCTTTAGTTATATTTGAAATGATTTTATTTTAGTCACATTTTTGTATGACATTTTGGACATTTATGTCATTTTGTCATCAGTTGTGGATGCCATATGGATGAAAAATTATAATGAAAAAATTACATCATCCTTCTGGTTATCACATCATCATTTATTAGTCACATGCACCATTGATATATGATTACAACTTTTTACACGTAGGATTTGAAGTAATATCCTATTACTATAATAAAAAACTAATCGTTTAGAACATTTAGTCATTGATTTTTTGGTTGCCAAGGACAAGATTTCTTCTAGTGAATTAAACTAAACACAATGGTTAAATTTAATGGCTAAACATAATTTGACTAAATTTTGACTAAACATAATGGCTAAATATAAGCTAAACCTAATGACTAAATTTAATGCATCACCATAATGATTAAAATTTGGTTAAAGAATATGGTTAAACATAGGTTAAACTAAATGACTAAATATAATGGCTAAACCTAGGTTAAACTTAATGGGTAAATCTAATGGTTTAACATAATGGGTAAACTTAAGCTACACCTAATGACTATATTTAATGGTTAAATTTAGGCTATACCTAATGATCAAATCTAATGGTTCAACTTAGGCTAAACCTAATGCCAAATTTAGTGGCTAAGCTTAGTGGCTAAGCATAGTGGTTAAATCTAGTGGTTAAATTTAAGTTAAACCTAATGGTTAAAATTTGGGTAAACATAATGGTTAAATCTAATGGCTAAACATTATGACTAAATTTAATGGTTACACCTTGTGGTTAAACTCATGTAAATAAATGGATGGATAGGTATGATGCAAATAATATGCAAATAGGTGGGTAAATAAATAGGTAGGTGAAAAAATATAAGTAGAAAGGTAGGTAGGTAAATAGTATGTAGGTGGGTGGGTGAGTGGGTAATAAGTAAGTAAGTAGCTAACTATGTAAATATGTGGGTGAGTAGATAAAAGGTAGATACATAAGGTAATAGACCATGTCACATTTCATTAAAAAAATTTGGCCATTTTGATTAAATGTTTCATTTGACTAAAGGTCATTGGTCATTTTTAAATTAGTCATTTTGACTAAGGTTGTAAAACTTGACTATATATGTATTTAGTGAAATTAACCATTATAATCAAGTTGATTGGTCAAACAATGCATGTGTCATTCAAGCCCCTAACCTTTAATCAAAATGTACATGTCCATTGTTCAAAATGACAAACTAGTCAACTTGAACCTTTTTAAAAACCATAATTTATAGTATTGGTAACAAATTACCTCATTTGAATTTCTTAAACATTCAATTTTTGAAAAGGCCAAATACAAAACCCTACAAATGAAACTAAGAAATCACACCTCATTGCAAAATTTCAAACACTTAAAGTAGAATAACAAAAGTCAATAAACACTTTAAAGTAGTAGGTCACTTGTTCATTTGATTCCCTTAACCTTGAAATGGTATTTGCAAATGTTTGCTTCTTCCAAGATGATCTTGTAACAAACCATTACCAATCCCAAAAGCTCCTAATCAAAGTCATACATCCAATCTTCATAGTTATAGCCTTCATGATTGACTTGTAAACAATTCTCTTCCTTCGTCTCCTCTAAAGGTTGTTAATCATGTTCAAATTCAACAAGATGACCTTTATAGGTTAATCAATATTCACTTTCATCTATTAGTTGCCACCAAACAAGTTTGTTGACAATACGCAAAGTAATGAATATTACAATTAGGTGTAGTCATGATACAAGGAGCCAAGGATTATTTTGGGTGCAATAAAATCTTATATCTTCCTAAATCTCAATTTTTTGTAAAAATTATAATGAATGGAATATAATGAAATCAAGTGCATACTATTTTTATGCTTCTAAATTTTCATTTCAATGTTTTTCATGTAATTCTAAGATTTTTCATTGATTATAAAATGAATTGTAAGTAATGCACAATTAGATGTTGAATAGGAATTGAAACTTTGAACGTCCTTTATCTTATGTAAATTTAAACCATTAATTTAATTTTTTTTATTGATGGCCATATATTAATGATTATGAAAGCTTAGTAGTGATAAAATTTTGAATATACCTTCTAATATGGTTATTCATTATAGTCCTTTTTAAATATTTGAACATGCTTTTGACCACTAAAACTACATAATTTGAAAGACTTTTTCTAAAGCAAAATGTTTTTTATCATGTAAGCAAGGGCAAGGGTGCATTTTCATGAAGATTGGATGTGTTATGTGAGATTTTATTTTTTTGGTAAATATGAATTGTTATATTTATAATGATGTTGAAGAAACTCATTATTGATAAACTTGATGTATAATATATCATTGAGGGTTTTTTAAAAAAAAATTTAAAAATGTTGAGATGCTTACTTGTGTTGAAATGCACACATTTGATTTATCTATAGAATTATCATTCAATAAATACATTTAATTACACGTGATTTGAAAATTTATGGAAACATACATGGATTAAACTTTTAAAATTGACACTATCATCTTATAATAAGCCCCAATCAAAATATGCAAGCCATGTTTCAAATGTGATAAATCCTAGTCCTTTCAAAGCATTCAAGCCTCATATTAACTGGCTCCTTTGATTGCGAATGTACCCAATTTGATCTTTCCATGGATGGATTTACAAAATGAAGGGCCAAATATATTCAAAACTAAGTAGTAGGCAAGTTGGCACAAAGTTTTCCCATTGCAATTTCATTGCCTTCTAAACACTTACATTTTTAAGTTACATTTATATTTCCCACTTCCAAATTTACAAGTTTGGAAGAAGGTTCAAAAGCGAGATTTGGAAGGGCACAAGTGGGATGTCATCCCACACACTTGCAATTGAGTTGCAAATTTGACAAACTTCTGAATATTGCAAACTTTCAATCTTTAGGTCTGAAACATAAAACACCACTTACATTAACCTTCATCAAGCTAAAGAATGAACAATTAGTATGTAATTTTAAGGCAGATGACCATGTTTTATAACTTGTAGGACAATGATAAATTATCGAAAACAACTTTATGGAACAAGGTTTTTCACATTCTACATTTTTAAAAAGACAAAAATTGAAAGGTAATTAAGACAATTTGTGTCCATCTATGTCAAGTAAACTAAACAAAGAAACATATTACACTTGATTTACTATTGAATAAACTTAGCAATGGATCAACACAGCAAAACATACTTATAGCAAGGTGAGAATTATAACGATGTGCATGGCTCTAGAACATTGGTTCAAATCTTCAATTTTTGCAAACTTGTTGAAATTGAACACAATGGAAATAATGTGTAAGTTGTGTGGCAACCTATTAAAGAAGAACAATGGAGATGGTGTGGGGGAGATAATTTTCAAATAGTGAATGAAAGTTGCTAGGCAACCTATAAAGCGGAAAGAGTAGCCATTGAGATGGTGCATAGGTTGTTAAACAAGTTACAAGAAGAGATAAAAAAATAACCATTGCACATGTTGGATTGTTGGATGGGGTTTATAGGAACTTGGATGCAATCTTGTTAAACAACATCAAATAGGCCCTTAGGTGCATTCACTATTGGGGTACCACAACAAGAACCATGACAGTGATTTGTCTTGTGTCTTGAGTCCTAAAGTAAGGACTTAGCAAAAGAAATGTTTTGAGATGCTAAACAATGAAAGGGGGATATGTATGTTTAGGCTTTCAACCAATATATGTTATAATGAATGATTCAAATCAATTGAACAAATTTTGAATGTCTAATTCAAATATAAAAAAATATGGAAGACTACTTTGACATTTTAGAATGACATACTTTCATTTGGAGTGCTAAAACCTTATTATAAATGTCAAATTGTGTCTTGTTTTTTACACCCATTTCTTTTATATTTCTTTCCAAACCTTTTGAATATAAATTTGTAATTAACAAAATTAATTTGATTGTCTTTAAGGTGAAAGCACACTAAGGATGAATGACGCACTCCCAACTCCTTGAAGGACTCAAATGTGAGTCCAAGTGAAAGACAGCGGAAGAGGGAGGAGTCGGGATGCGCTCCCTAGCTCACAACACTTGGAGGGGTAGAAGGGCGTGTTGGAGCTCCGAGATGGGACTAGGAAGAATTGACAAGCTTATTCACTCACACGGGCCTGCACACAACCCACACAAAGTGGTT
>Ga0209208_10002139_pt1 | contig 28233 bp, 24 predicted proteins | sample S1TSphfallax_3_FD_187694 | JGI IMG/M metagenome (GOLD analysis project Ga0209208, IMG submission 187694) | Host-associated microbial communities from peat moss isolated from Minnesota, USA - S1T2_Fd - Sphagnum fallax MG (SPAdes) (version 2) | ecosystem: Host-associated > Plants > Peat moss >...
TGATTCTCAGTCTACATTTAAATAGTATTCAGTGCAGGCTCAAAGCTCAAACCCATTCATGCAACCCAACCCTGTGATATATATATATATATAATAAATGTTATTATTTTCTTACAATCTTGGCCATGCACATGCAATGAATATTTTGTCGTTCATGGCTAGATGCAAATTGGATAAGTAGTGTTGTAGACGACGCATAATATACAAAATTCCTTGCTAAAAAATAGAATAAATCACTATTACAAAATGTGAGTGCAGTTGATTGGTCCCTGTTCAGTGGACCAATAAATTCACTCCGTCCTCGTTAAGTCTCATTTATTAAGATTAATGAATTCACTCAAAATCTAGTGAAATCATTTTGTGTACAAAGACACATTTTATTGGAGTGAATTGACATCGTCTTTGCTTAATAATCAACAAGAGCAACACTGTGATCTAGTATTTTAGAGTTCCATTTTGCTTGGGTTTTGTTTCTTTGCAGAAAGGGCAGCAGCAGCATCTCTCCCAAACTGAAAAAATTATCAGAGACAAGTGCACGATAGGATCCCCAGTTTCTCCTCTGGTAGAACCGCCACAGTATGTCAACAAATCACAAGATCAATCGGTACTGGATTGCATGCAACTGCCATGCAGGCAGTGACCTGGTCAAGAAACCACTCTGCAGAGTTATATGTAAGAGTGAGGAGGGGGGCTGAGGGGGGAATTGGGCAGGGAGAGGTGTGGGTACATAGTAGGTACCCATAACTTCAACATTCTGACAAGTGCTTGAAAGAATTCCAAAAAAAAATTTTGTCATTCAAAAAATTTATTCAAGAGATAGTGGGACCCATTTCGTGGTACCAAGCACTATAGATAAGCATTGTAACTGAAATACTATGATATCATTAACCCCAGCTTCAACTCCAACAACTTTTTTTCTTTTCCATCATCTGACTAAAGCAATTCTGAAGTGAAAAATTAGTTTCCCCTAAACAAAAAGTGATGACAATAGATTTAATCATAAAGTCACCTTCTCTTTCACCCCTTATCCCCTCTTTCAGTGGTAGCCTATCCACAAAGTAAGGAAATTTTATTAAATCTCAGTATGAAATGCTGAAACTTAGCCTTTGATGCACAAGGTTCGAGAGTAATTATGGTAGTTGTACAAGTAGGAGCAGTGAAAATATATGTGACAGCATTGGAGGCGCTCAACAAAAAGGAAAGAGGGGATGAAACTCGGCTTACCACCAAAATTGGTGGAAAAACTAGTTTGGGTTCCAGTTATTTCGTTTCTTAAAGTTTCATTCTCAATTATGCATTTGATGCCCTATTATGCCGAAACTGGCAGTTCTTACCCCTAAATCGCCTGACTTTACTGATAACTTAAATCTACTTCCATGATTCACTAAAAAAAAAAACATACAATTTGCAAATCAAATCTGCTTCCATGATTTGCTAAACAAAACAGTACATTTGCAAAATCAAATCTGCTTCTATGGTTATACCTAAAGGAAATAATTGTACATGTACAAATCACCCAAAAAAAACACACACAAAACATTCAAAGAAATTTCCTAGTAATCATTTGAAGAGCACAGTAGAATAATGTACCTTAGAATAACAGTTCATTGTGACTGGGTCAGATTTTTGTTAGCCTTTTAGAGAATTGCAGAGTGAAAATTGTTAATGCTTTCGGCACACAATCAGAGTGGACGCGCAAATCTACAAAACTAAAGAAAAATTGTTTGGTTGTTGTTGTTGGATCTGTGGACTCATAAACGGGCAACCTTCAACTCCACCCCCAAAAACAAAAGAAGGATCAAACACACACCTGACCCAGCCAAAGTATCATATAACAAGTACTCAGTCCCAATAGGTAGGATGTATTTTTGGACTGGACTAATAGCTCAAGTATACAATATTAAAACCATCGTTTAATGTCAACCATCCCAATACTATTCTCAATGAAGTGGGCTTAACTTTAAAGTTCCTATGGAGACTTGCTAAATTAATTCAAGAATTAATCTCGATAGACAAAGCTTGTCAAATGCAGATTGCCTTATTGAAGGATGGCTTTTTTGTGATACCAAAAAGTGAAGAGTAGGGAGGCCTGCACAATGGTTTAGGAGGATTACAACATGCGCACATCCAAACAAACAGAACAAACAAAACACCTATCTTGATCAGTGCTTTTGGGGGGAGGGGGGGGGGAGAGGGGGGGGGGATAATTTGACAGAATTTTGATATCAAAATTGAAAATAAAAACCCTGATTATAAACTATATAGAGAGACCCCAAAAACAAAAGGAAAAAAAAGCAAAAGGAACCCTTAATATACAATTCAATAAATATATAATATTTGAAACAAAATATTATTTAATAATACTAATACATTTTAATTTTAATTTATTTATACATATAATAATAATTTATACATATTTAAATAAAATATTAAAACAAAAAATTAAATAATAAATATAATTAATTAATTAATTTAAAAAAAACCTTGAATGAGAAACAAAGCAGTGAGAGGGTCCCAAGAACATCATGAGAAGTAAAAAAGAAGATCCAAATAGTAAGAGAGCTGATGATGAACACAGAAGCAGCAGCAGGAGCAGAAGATTGTGCAAAGAAAAACAAAGATTTTGCAGGCAGAGGGAGGGAGGGAGAGAGACAGAAAAGCACACCAAGCAAGGTCTGTGTTGTGTACACTCTGAAGAAGAAGAAGAAGATTGTAGTTGTTGTTGTTTGAGAGAGTACATTCTAAGCTGCAAAAGTGCAAGCTTTTGTTTGTGTACAAGTGCAAGATTTTGTTTTGTTTGTGCAAAAGCCTTGTCGTCTTCCATAGATTTTTTGGGTTTTGGGCAGCAGCAGCCTTCCATACCTGGTTTGTTTGTTCTGTTGGAGATCTGTTGTGGAGAGCTTGTGAGCTTGCTAGACGACTAGAAGAAGAGCTTGGTGCACTAGAGAGATCAGATGGGGACTATGTCGAAGAATGTTTTGAAGGAGTTTGGAGGTTTGATATGGCATCATCCTTTCATTGCTTGCTGTTTTCTGGTGTTGTTCACGCCTCCTTTCTTTCCAGTTCTCAGATTCTTCTTCCCTCTTCTCATCTCCACTGCCTTGTTCATTGTTGCCATTGTAACCATGGGCCCACATTTGCGAGAGGCGGCGACATCCATCAACAATGAAGAAGAAGAAGGAGGAGATGTTCCTCAGCTGATTAAACACAATAATAATTTGCAGCTGGTGCCGGAGATCTCATGGGTGGACAAAACAGTGCTGCAGCTGAATGATGAATTGGTGGAGGAGGAGGAGGAGGAGGAGGAGGAAGAGCAGCTTGAACAACAGCGGCATGAAGAAGAAGATCACAAAAAGACATGGCAGCAGTTGGTGGAAACAGATCACATTACTGGCAACCCATCATCTCTTAGTAGCAAGGATCAATCTGGGCAGGAGAAGAAGAAGACTACTTCCAGATGGATGGACTTGAGGAGGATTTATAAGGAAAAAGGCATCACTTGGATCGAGAATCTCTTCAGAAACGAGAACTGGAAGGGAGCTCATGGGATCAATGATGAGAATGTGTCAATTTTGCAAGAAGCATTTCCCCATCATCATCGAGATGAGGAGGTGGAGCAAAAAACTGCGGCTGCTGCACTGGAGTCCAAAAAAAGCAGCACGGACAAGAGTAGCAGTGTTGAGCTTCTCAAAGACTTTGCAGCAGCTTATGAATCAGATGATGGGTCCAACGAGGGCCATTCTGATCTGGAAACTGGATCGCCCATTCTTCAAGGGAATGTGCATGAGGAGGAGGAGGAGGAGGAGGCTCTGATCCATCATGCTCCTCCTCCTCCTCAAGAAGAGCATGGAATACTATCACTTGCTGTGCCTGAGGTGCCATCATGGGAACAACAGCCACACTCCATTCTTCATGTTCCTCCTGCACTCCATGATAAGCTGAATGTTAATCCTCCTGCTGTCTTGGGTATAATGGCAACTGAAGTCCAGGGATCTAGACTTCCGGTTACCAAGAGTATCAAAGAAGATGGAGGACAAAGAGCATGTCATAATCTTATTTCTGGGATCCATGAGCCCGGGAGCTCTGCTGCTACCAAGCTTGAGAATCTGTCATCTGTTTTGTGTAGAGAAGAGACTAGTGGAATTGACAATGGACTACTGGAAGATGCCAAATCGGTATCCACAACAAATGAGGCTGATAGAGGCATCATCATCCCTGTAACTACTGCAATTGGTGACAAGAGTCTTGGTGTTGGTACAGGGGTTGATAACAACACACCAGACCTTGCAATTGATACAGGGATATTACGCAAGGAGAAATCTTTGTGGGTTCGTCCTATAGATGCAACTCTTGGTGAGGAGGAGAGATCTGAAGTACTTTCAAACACAGAATTGCACAAGGAGGTGATAACTCTTCCAGCAACTGAAGTAGAGGAGGGAGAGAGATTTGTTCCACATATGAAGACTCAAGAGAAGTCGTCTCCTGTTGGTGCTTCTGATGAAGAGATGAGTCCTGTAAATTCTGATACAGATCAAGTTACGAAAACTGATGAAGAAACGCAAACGTTTGTAGAAGAAGAGAGATTGGGGCTTCACAATAGAACAGATTCTCTTTGTGCAACTGAGATTGGAGAGCCATCATCCCTTCCAGAGGAGATAGTACTTACTGCGGCTGAAATTTACAAGAAACCACCTGTTCCCTGGACAAACACTTTGCAAAAAACATCTGGGAACACTTCAAGCAGGGAAATTTCTGTGGAGGGTGTGTCAGCAATTGCCACTCACAATCACAAAGAGAATTTGATTCCCACAACTGAGGTTCCGGAGCAGACTGGGTCTCATGTCCCTTTCTCCCCCAAACGCGAAGAGGGGTCTTCTGTTCCAGCGCCTATGGTCTGCTTGGATGATGCTCCTGGATTATGGGCCCATGAGGTTCCTGTAGCAGAGTCAGTGTGTGCCTGACACTGATTCCCAACACTGCCTCTACCCATGGATGCTGTTGACATGACAAGGTGATGATGATAATGATGATTCAGCATTGAACTCAGCTGTAACTTTGTCTTCAACAATGCAGCCAATGATGATGGTGAACCCACCCACTCAAGATTCCTGCAGCTCCAGAAGCTCGTGATTTGCATAATCTCCTTCACTCATGCAATTGACCTTGTGGGAGGTGATGGTGGCAATGGTGAGTCCACCCATTAGTTCAGAACTTCAACATTGCATGCCTCGTGACCCTAACCTCCTAAATCAAGCTCCTGAGCAGCTTGAGCTAATGACTGAACAATCTCCTTCACACTGATGCAATTGAGCCAGGACGTGGTGAAGTAGAGTGTTGGACCCAGGTATGGCCAATTTATGCAGACCAATAGCCTGAGAACCACTGATCCATATATATGTCAGGATTGCCCAATGGCTACCAATGATTTAGTTGACACACTGATGAGGCCAGGTGACAATAGCAGTAGTGAATACAACAACAGTTTAGGGGGATCAGTCACTGATGCCGATCTTAAGCTTGATGCAATCAATATTTTGCCTTAACATACCTAACAGAGTTGAGCCCATGATCTTGAGTTTGATGTAGTAATCAAGAGCATGCCTTGCCTTCACATAAGAAGGGAGTTGAGCTTATGATCTTAAGCTTGATGAAGTAACCAAGAGTATGCCCTTGCCCCCACATAGCGGAGTTGAGCTTATAATTTGAACTTGATGCAATCAAGAGTATGCCTTTGTCTTCACATAATGGAGGTGAGCTTGTGACTGGTGCAGCACTGGTTTCCAATGATGTGGTTAGTCAGTTTCCAATACAGTATAGAATACTAGATATACAAAGTTTAGCTGAGGGAGGTTTTCTGAGCGCATCTTAAACCCTAGTTCTGAAATTGGTGTGTTCTATGTATCTACTATTAGTGAGTCTTCAAGCAAGTTGGAAGGGGTGTCTTCTTCTGATTGCAAAAGAGTCACTTCCTTTGGATATCAATGATGAGCTTCATAAGAGGCTTTCTTCACAGGAAAATTTGCGGCCACAGAGGAGGTAAAGTGATCAGTTCTTGTAAAGGTCTGCCCAAGATCAGACTCAATTCCATGAGCCTCATCAGTTCTCAAAGCTCTGCAGCTCTCACAGACCAGGTGGTGCATATCTTAGACAAGCTCAAATAATTTTATTGGGCAAGGCTGTTTCTGGGTGAAAATCCACTGAAGAAATTACATGAAAAGCTTTATCTCATCTCAATGAACGTTGTCTATATTTCTCTTGGTGAAAGTTTCAGCTTCATCAACTGACAGAAGAAGCTTGATGTGTCAGTTTTGATTTCATTAGTTCCACAACAACAGCTCAGGTTCTGAAGAAGTCTCTCTTGATGCTGACTGGAGTAATTAGACATGGATTCTAAGCTAAATCATTTCAAATAGTTGTGCTGCCCCATGACCCTCTGCTTGCTCAAGCTTCATGAAATCCAGCCTGAAGAAAGCCAACTCATTTGAAAACCTTCCTTTTGCTTCAACTTTCCAGGACTACAGGATCACTAGAAATGGTGCTCCCTTGAGGGTTGTGCTTACTACATGGCATGTTGGTCTTGACATTTGAGATTCCAACAAAGCCAGGAGGTGGCTCTTCCACAAACTCCTTGACTCTACAGAATTACATTCAAAGCTGTCAGCTTGTTTGAATTGGCTTGCAACGGAGCATGTAACCCAGGTTAAAGATTGAATGCAGCAAATACCTCATCCAAAGCTCTTCTGAGAACTGAAGTAGCATACAGAAAGTAAAAACACAGTATCTTCACAAAAACAGGAATGTTTCCATTCTGTGCAATCATTTGCAAATCTTCACCAGCTTCATTTCTTTCTCATGCTCAACCTAGCATGTTGCATTGAATGAATGCACATCAGTGGAGCAGGTTCCTGTATCCAAGAAAGGGGAAATACCAATGCACAATGACAGTGGACCCTGTCTCTGGTTGAAGCATACAAACACTGAGGTTCAAAAACTTCTTGTAACTTCTACTGGGACTTTTGGGACCACAGACTGCAGACCAAGTTTTCAATATTTACCACCCATACAAAGGCAATAATCAAGATATGGTTATGGTTGAAGACAAGGGTTAAAATCATTTGTGGTACATGCAGGAAGCTGACATGATAGTCCATTAGGCAATCATCTTGCAAGGGCTCAGTTTGAACAGTAGAGAAATGGAATGGAAGCTCCTGATATACAAAAGAAAAGCTATCAATCCTAACCTTCTTGGCTAGAAAAGTTGATGCCTTTTGTCTGTACACACAAACAACAGATGTGGGCATCAAACAAAGGAGGCATCCTCAGCACCACAAATCCATATTACCAACCTTTGAGGAATGGTATCTGCACATAGCACGTGATGTTCTCAATACAGACTAGCTGAATTTGCTCCAAAAGTGAACCCTCTCCTTAGTGACAAATACTCTGGCAAAAACTTCCCCTAAAAATTTAGTGGGGTCGTCATTCAACATACTAGATGTTCCCCATGTCGTTTTCACACGTCACTCCAAACTTTGAGAACATGTACACCACTTCTTCCTGCACACGAGAAGAATAGCTCGGGCTTCTATTAGAAAACAAATACTAAGAATGCCTTCTGCACTGTCATAAGAAAATATTGCAAGCTAAATTTACTTAGACTTGCGGGAACCTTTCTCATAGTCATCCAATAAGCTCTCAACATCATCCCAAAATATGCCCTCTGCAAGTACTCCATCCTTTGTAAACCTGTAACACACAACCAAAAAGTTATGAACCCTTCCTGACTTTGTAACAGCATATGCAACAGCCTTTCCAAAGGACAATAAGCACATTTGAGAAAATTTGCAAATCCTCCTCAGTCTTGACCATCAGGAACAAAACAGAGGAAAATTCCCTAAATGACAGACTTGCACAAGAGCTGAGTCTATTTTACCATTTGGTTACACTCTTCGTGATCTCCACAGGTGGGTTAGCAGAAACAGATTTTGGGTCACAGCTTGCTATCCGGAGGGTATACATATCTGAGTAGCGTGGAAGCTTTGATGAGATTGCCAAGCCTGTACTGGTAAATGAACCCTGTTCCCCAGAGTAGACCCAAAAAAAAATCACTGAGGACAGACTAAATAAGCACCAGTCCTCCCTGACCAACCATGGCAACTCTGGAAACCAAGTGAATGTCTTTGAGAAGTGCAGGCCTTGGAGACCATAGAAAACAGTGCCAGTATCAAGTCTGCTTCCCTCAATAGGTGTCTGTGACTACACAATGAGCTATTGGAATTGTGATCTTGTCAGAATAATTGAGGAGGGGTGCCTAGAGGACAGCATCAATACTCAATGACAGAATCTTTTCAGGACAGCAACAGCTGGTCCAGGAAAACAGGGAGCAGCCTGTGCTAACCATTCCTTAGAAGGATCCATGAGTTTCCTGTGACCATAAGGAACTATGCTCATTAGTGGCCACATGTTTGGAAAGCCTCCATCGATCTATGAAGAAGGATTGGATTGCTTTCACTTTGAGGATAATCTTTGAGAGCCATGAAAAACAAGAAAGGCAAGGAGAAGAGAATCATACCGGGAATGGATGTGTGAAAAGAATGTGTTGCTTTTCTTTGGTGAGAATGATGTACTGCAGAATCACGTTCATGATCAAATACGTGCTCTCGTCAAGGACTACTTCAACAGTTCTCCTCTCATCCTTACAATCCGAAGCTTGTGAAAATAACCAAAATTTGAATACAGAAATCCCATGGTCACAAGCCGTCGAAGCTTCTGTGTGCAAGGATTGTACAAATACCAAACCCTAAAAGAAAGTCACAAAGTTCAACATTTTTTGTCTGAGAAATGAGGGAGGATATAAGATGATGCAGCTGACGAGAAAGGATGCATTGGCTGGAAATTTCTTTGGATAGAATTGGGCAGCCAGGGCAATGGCACATGTGAAGATGCCAATACCCATCTTCAAATTGCTCAAGCTCACATTCTCAACATAACCGCGGCTAAGTATGACCTGCAGTTCACACAACTTGTTGAAACTGAAAAAAATCATTCCGGAATCCTAATAATGCTCACATAAGGGGCATGCAATCAGCGCTTGAAAGATTTCCGTATTCAATATGAAACCCTAAAAATGTGAATGGATTTGCACACACATTGCAGTTTTATTCAATCCATTTTTATTTTCTTATAATAGTATGAAGCGAAAAGCCCCGGAGAATAAATAAGGGTAGTGTCAACAACCCCACAACAAAACACCCTGAAAAAAATTCGTTAGGAAACAGAAGGAAACAGAAAGCTGGAAAAGACCTCGGAGGTGGAGTCATCCAAGACACGCTTGATGCAGTAGGGGTCTTGTAGATTGATTCCTTTTTTGGGAGTAGAGCTGTTGCTTGCATTCCTGGGCCCCGATGACGCCATCGCTGCCTTTCCTCCCCGACCTCTACCTCGATCTCACGCCTTCCCTCTCTCACGCTCGCGCTCTGTCTTCTCTCTGTTGAGCGTGTGTGTGTGTGTCTCTCTCGCTCATTGCTAGGGTTTCACACATTGTTAAGGTTTCGACGTAGTCCGGTTTTAGGTAGATTTTAGTCCGGTTCCAGGTATCCTGTCCGACCTACAGGACTGGTGTTGGAGTACGGTACCGGTTCATTCGCTGCAATTTCTCAAAATAGGGTCCAGGGTTTTTCTTTTAATTTTTTTCCAATTTTGTGATTTAGCCAAAATAGCGATCGTTGACAACAAGATTTAGCCAAAATAGCGATCATCGACAACAAGATTTAGCCAAATTTGGCGATGTTCTAATATGAAGGTAGATAATTTCTTTAAATCCTTTTATATTTTGGCTGCCCTGCTGGAACCTGTTGTAGAAATCTGCCGACTTAAATTATTATTTTTTAAATCTAAAGAAATTGGGGCCTTTTTTTTCACAAAAATATTTTTTTATATGTGTCAAAATCATATTTTTCAGGTTTAAAAACGCCATATTTTGCCCCCAAAAACATATTGATAGGGTCATGCACCTAAAGCCATGCACTTGTATGTATTTTATTGTGACAGATTCAACAATTTTAGGTTTAATTAATGTCTAATTGTCAAATTATATGCATTCAACCTATTTACCATTGTATAAATGTTTTGAAAAAACAATTTACCATTTTAGGGTAATGCATTACGGTTCCTAGTGAAATGTCCCATGACAAATGTTGACCTTCATGATGTCCATGATGTTCTAGGAGTCTTGGGAACGTTAATGGGTGTTACAAATCAATTATTTAATATTTAAAAAAATTAGTGAACAAATAATTAAAAATTTCAAACCAGCCAATCAAAATGAGTTAATAGACCCTTTTTGGATTATCTAGGGTTTTTGGGAACTTTTGGTAGTTCAAGGTGGCCCACCCCCTTTTGACCACAATGTGTAATTTTGATTAAGAACTTGTGATAAAATGTAAAATGATAGTTAATTGTCAATCCCCTTTCAAGATTTCAAAAAGAACTTGCTCAACTTGTAGAACATTATAATTGCTAGTTATTGTCAAGGTGGGTTGTTTGGCATGTATTCAAGAATGTGAGAGCAATAATTGGCTATTGAATCACCGGATATTCAAAAGCCCAATAACTAGCTTGTGACACCCATTAGCCTATTGTAATTTAGTTTAGTTGGCAATAAGAAAATTTGCAAAGAGTGATAAGACATAATAATGATGGGATGGTGGTGGGACGATAATGGAAACAATGGTTAAGATGATGGGCAAGGTGGTGTAGATGATGAATGGGTTAACATGATGCTTGAAAAAATGATGGGAAGTGTGATAAAAGCTACAAAAGAAATGACAAAATAGCATGCATGAAAATAATGATATGAAAAAATAGTAATATTAATGATGAGGATTACAACATATTAAAGAATTTCTTTTTATCAACTTCTCAAGATGTGTTTTTTTGGTTCCCATGACCCATTTGGGTACTTAAAACACAAGTTATGGCCAAAAGAAGGGTCGGGAGTCAAATTGCCAATTTGACTTTCAACCATTAAAAGTCGGGAATCGTCTCGATTTCCTTGTGTGTAGGTGGCGTACCATATATTGTTGAAAAGCTCTTGACGAGGGTTACAACTTCGCTTCAAACCTCATTTCAATTAGAGGTATGCACACAAAGTTATGGGCGTCTAAAGTCGTGAGAGTCTCAATTTTGAGAATTTGACAAAATAACATTTGGGTGCTAGCCCCGTGGCCAGAGAGAATACTATAAGGGGGAAGGTGGTGGCTTCCCCCAAGTTTGAGTTATGGTGAGTTTTGTGAATCCGTGTTTGCCCATGGCTCGTTCGTGCACCAAAAATGTTCCAACTTGCACTAACCAACTTGTTTTGTTTATACACGTCTATGTGAATAATTGATTTGCTTATTAATCTTTCTAGTCCCGATCCTGGAATTCCATCACGCCCTTCTACCCCCAAAGTGATGCAAGCTAGGGAGTGCACCCCAACTCCTTTTTCTTCTGTTATTTTCACCTTTGAACTTGCAGTTGAATCCATCAAGGAGTTTGGGGGTGCATCAAAGTTGGCCAATGACGAACATTTAGTTTTTCAATCATTGAACTATTGTTCAATATACTTCTTTTGTATTTGGGATTTAAAGATGAAATGTAAACCATTAAATTATGCACACACTAGCCCTAAAATCATTCAATTTGGTTTTTAAATGAAAAATATATGCCCACATGAAGTTAGGGTGGTAAAAATTGTGAAAAAAATTTACCTCTAAGACATGGCAATCCATAGGGAGTTCATTTGCCACCTATCAACAAATAGTAATACCATGATTACCAAATGCTACCTACCTCCATCATTGAAATGAATGAAGAATCCATTGATCAAAATCCTCCAAATTATTGTTCAACTTTAAACAAAGGCAAAGATTTAATTTTGTTTAAATCATTTTAAATCTACAACAATGGATGTATGGATTCCCCATCCACCAACAAATTCTCAAATGATATTCAAACATTATGCGAATCACTCCTCCATTTTGGTGGGCAAAATTTCCTAAACGTCTTTCTTCCTCACCATTGTTCCTCATCAAGTTGCATGAATCCTTTCATTCCATCCCAACTCTTTTCCTTTTAATCTAGTGTTTTGCAAATGCTTTGAATTGCATTGATATTATTTTTCTTCCTCACCCAATGTTTCATGAGTGCTATGAGTTACATCAATCTTCTTTGTTTCCTCCCCAATTCTTCTCTAACTTGGGTTTCAAGAGTGTTTTAAGTTGTATCAATCTTTTCTTTCCTCTTGACCCAATGTTTTTCTAACTTGTGTTTCATGAATGTTCTAAACTACATCAATCCTCTCTATTTCCTCCCTGGTTTTCTTTTGACTTGTGTTTCATGAATGTGCTTTGAGTTATGTCAATCCTTTTTTTCCTCCTAACTTGGTTTTTTTTAAAGCTTTCGCACATCAATCTTTTTTATCTTTCATGGGTCTCTCATGTGTTTTATATGTGTTCATAGTTGTGTTGATCCTTTCTTCTTTGGGTGCTATCTTTTGATCATGAATTTTGGTGGTGGTGCTCCTTTGATGCTTCAAGTTGCATTGATCCTTTTTCCCAAGTGTTGATTTTATAATGTTGTGTTATGTTGTTCCTCTGATGTTCTTTGAACTACGTTGATCCTCCTCCTTGCGTGTTAATGTCCTCTTTATGGTGTGCTCTCCCAACAATGTTGATCTTCTTTCTAGTTTGCATGTTTGATCTCTTTTTAGTTCGTGTGCTCTCTTAATTACATCGATCTTATTTTTGGTGTGATGATCCTATTTTCCCCAAGTCCTCTCATCCTAATCATGCCTATTAGTGCTTTCTTTGGTTACTCACCTCTTGGAATTAATTTTCCAAGCTATGTTGATCCTCTCCTTGTGTTTAATTAGTCTTCATAATGGGGTTTCTTTAATGTTCTTCCTATTCAATCAATCCTTTTAATGTTGTTTCCTTGGTGTTATCTATGTTCATTCGATCATGTTGGTGGTGATTCTTTGGTGCCCTTGGTCACCAAGCTCTTTTGGAGCTCCTCTAATCCTCTGATTCATTAATGTGAAGGCAATAACCTTGTTGGTTGGTGGCCTTGTGATGTTTGGCAACTTTATGCATGTTGTTGAACCTCACATTGAGAAATTGTTCCGCATCCAAGATTCATGCCCATGTATTTGTATGGATTTGCTTGCATGAAAATTTTAGCACAAAATTTATTACCCACTTCCTTCACAACTACTAGAATCCAAGTTCTAGCAAAATATGTTTTAACCATTTATCAATTGCTCTTTGAGTTGTTTGATCCACTACAAACCCCACATCTACTACTCTCTTTAGTCTTTTCTTTTCCCTCTCCTTTTGTTTGTTTTCTTTCTCATGTAGGTGCCTTGTCTATGGCCTTTTTCTACATGATATTTAAGTATTGATTAGATGTTACTACATGGTATTGGGAATAATCAACTACTAGTTCTTTTCCTTTTGTATGTATTATAAGTAAACAAGGTAGTGGAAAGGAGTTGTGCATAGACATGGATCCATGTGTTAAAGTTGGCGGAGAAGACAAAGTTTCTTACAATACATCAAGGTTGTCATCTACATTTACAACATCGAACTCTTCTAGCTGCTTTTTAATGTTAATAAGGCTATGAAGGATGTCTACATAGTAGTGTTGGTCATGTTCAGACTTGTCTAAAGGAAAATCTTTAGTTGTTGATTGAGAAACCACTTTACCTATATGTAAAAGTTTTGTAGCTACACATTTTTCTCCCCAATCTTGATTCTAATTAGCCTCATCATTTGTTGTGTCATCTTCATTTCCTCGATCATTGATTAGTTTTGCAATGTATATTTGTGAAATTTGGTTATCCTATCCATTGCTTTGGGATTGAAAGGGCCATATACATGTGGCCTTAAATCTAAACTTGATATTTTTTTTGATCCTGATTGTTCCAAAGCCTTATCTACCCACCCAACCAATGTTATCTTATCCGGTTCTATATGATTGTTTATAGACATGGTTGCATATCTAACCTTTCTAAATGTTGTCTTGAATGGTTTAAAACAAAATACATCTAATGGTTGGAGATCATGTGATGTGTGGGACAATAAGGTGATCATGTTTAAGCCCATCTCTTGTGCTTGTGATATTGTTTCAAAGATAACATGATTGTCATGCCCATCTAGAATTAGTGAATGTCTATTGATGAAGGAAATTTCACCTAAAACAAATTTCTTGAAGGAAGAGAGGAACTTTTTGAATAAGAAAAAAATCATCCAAACTTTTTTGCATTGCCATGCAAATCCCTAGTTTGTAGAATTTAATGTAATCATTTCACAATATTTCTCCTTTGAAGCTATAGAACCTTGGTAGAACAAACCTTGCAACATTCACTTCATAATTTATAATTAACCATTCCTAGGACTTGGGGATGGTACTATAAATAGCATTTGACCCTCTTTTAACCAGAACTCTTGATCTTGCTTGTTTGCCAACTTAAATTTTAGTTTCATCTAAGTTTAATACATGATTAGAACATGACTATTTTGATTATATAATGCTTGTAAGTTAGTGTAGAAAGATTTACAAGTATTAGGTGTTAATCCTTGTGTTTTGTAAACCTCCAATCATCGGCAAATGTTTAACTTTGGATGCTTGTGTAGCTTGAATTAATACCACCAACTATTACTTGGTATCCCATTTTGAAACAGTGTGGGCCTTGTTTGTGTTAACTTTGCAACTTTCATCTTCAATTGATGTAGATTAATGGATAGTCCGCATTTTTGCATAGTTAAAGTCCACTTAATCACTTTAACATCCTTTTTTGCCATGAGCACACCTATTGGTCCCATCTTTCAAAATCTAGTTTTTCGATTTAGGTGATTGAAAAGTGAACTTAAAAAAATGTTTCATGTTATGTTGGCACACCTTAATGAATGTGTCCTTTTTTCAACAACATCCATTATTGTTTCCAATGTGTCATATGTCCACGTATTTTTCTCACATGTTGCAAATGTTCAATTCAACTAAACTATTGGTCTTCTATTATTTAATGCAAGCTCAAGGGGCAAATTCTATTTGTTTGTTGAATGTAGGCTCAACATGTTACTTCACTGCTTTCGAGGCACAATGAAGTTCATCCAGTTGGCATTTTCCTAGTCCCAATTTTTAAGAATTTGGTGGTGTACATTCTAGCCTAATCAAGGGTATTTTTTTTCTTTCCTATACACAACCTAAGAATCCAAAAAATGTAGTAAGTTTGGAAATTGGGCTAATGCATGTTTTAATAATGTATAAAAAAATACAGGAGAATGTAGAAATCTACAAAGTCCTTTCAAACTAAACTAACATCTTTTGTTGTTGTGCAGGCTATAAAAAAAAGTCAATAAAAATGATTTATGTAACCAAGTTGATCCCTTGCTCTCTTGAATTTTTGTGATCTAACATTTTAGATCACAAATTGTTGAATTAGTGATTTAAGTACTTTTTGAATCTTTGGTTGTAAACATTTGACCTATGATATATGTCTTTGAACATTCTTTTATTTTGATTTTCAAATTTAGTTTTTGCAAATCTATTTGTTCTTCTATATGCTCTACTCTAATTTTCAAATTTGGTTTTTGTAGATCTACTTGTTCCTCTACATGTTCCATTTTGATTTTCAAATTTCATTTTTGAAAAATTATTTGTGGAGTTGGTGCTTCCCTTAATATTTGTTCTACTTTGATTTTTAGCTCTAGTTTCTATAGACTCTCCTTCAAACATATTTTTTGCAAGAATAGTTTGAAACCTGACTTACCTCCTTCTATTCTCATTGGCAGATATGTAATTTTCAACATTACATCATTAGAATCCAACAACTCTAAGTAGAGTTGCAATTGTTTTTCTACTCTAGCTTTTAGAGATGACATACTTTAAAAATATTACAAAGACTAAACTAATGTTTTGATTTCAACTTATGTGTAAACTTAATTTTGCATTGAAATTTTTTGGAGGGAATAAAAAATGTTTTAGCACAGTAGGAATTTAGAAAAGAGTTTTCTTTGGAAGACTAATCAATGGAGTTTTTTTTTGGAATACTCAAGGATTGTGCTAATTTTTGGGCACAATGTTTTTGCTAGGATTTAGGTTATATTTATCAGTAGTTCCATACCCTTCAATGTGATAAACAAACTCTCATAACCAAACATTTTTTTTGTAATTTCCATTATTGCTTTTGTGAAACCAACCTTAATCCAACCATTGGCTTTGAAATGCCTTATGTTTTGTCCTTAATATGTTTAAAAAAACACTTACAAACAAACACTCCATACTTGACAATAATATTTACTATTCCTTTATTTTCAGTTTTGTGCTTAAGGTTGTGTTATTATGTTCCGATGACCAAATGGATCATATACATAATGACCATTTTTGTTTTAAAAACCAACCACACCCACTCCCCAAAACCACACACTAAATCATATTGCTTGTGAATAATTTAAAATAACTGAACAAATTTTTTTAGGACCGAACGTTCAATCATAGGAACATTTAAAAATGTTAGTAGCTTCATCCACAGTTGTTCATGGACATTGAGTTGACCAACTAAGGTGTTTGGTTATTGGACTATGTTTGGTAGGGGGCATGTTTACCCGAACACCTTTAATAAGGAGTTGGATGTTGAATGTTGGGTACATTTGAGTTATTTGTAAGGTACAACAAAAAAATTGGGGTACTAGGCCCCAATTTTGCCAAAATTGGGGATGAATCAACAAACATGAAGATGCCAAAGATCTAGACAAGATACAATGTTATGGATGGAGAAGTAGTGAGGTGGAGAAAGCCCCATTTGAAGATGACAAAGATTTGGAGAGGAGAAAAAGTTCTTTGGTTGGTGAAAGGACTTAAGAGTATACGTCCATTGGGAGGAGAAATATAATTCCTTGAACCCATGACTTTGAATGAAGTACAATCTTTTGCTAGGGTGATATTAAGTTTGGAGCTATAATCAATATGCAATGATCTCCCAAAGGGGCAATAAAAAGAGAATGATTGCTTTTGATGGACCTGGTACGCTAGCTGCAAAACTATTGATGATGAGCTCAAGGATTGCATTGGCTTATTACCAGGTCTTCATGTTGCAAAATTCTTGAATAAGAATGCTTTTCCTAGAATTGCAAAAGATATAGTTCATGCCCAATCCACATGATGTGTCAACAAGCTTGTTATCACTGAATTCAAACTTCCAGACATGAGTTAGATGAGGAAAAGAAAAAAAGGCTCTTCCTTGTCAATCATCTGGGCCATACATGTGGATCTGATATACTACTAAATTTGCCAGTACCATCCTTAGCCTCCACATCTAGACTACTATATGGCCCTGAGGTCTGAGAGCTCTGACCCATAGTGCCAAAATTATGTGAGGAGATATCAGAATCCATCTTGCGAAGCATGGGGTAAGATGCTGCTGTCAGACGCCAAATGTCCTGCAATTCTTGTGTCAGATCAATCATTTGTGGCCGTTCTTCATACTCTTGGCTACAGCATGACAATGCCAGCTTAAGGAGACGATCCAGCCCATCAGGTGGGTAAGAAGTTCCCATGCAAGGATCTATTATCGATGATATTTTGTTGGCTTCCAATGCCTCTTTCACCTACACCAACAAAGACCAGTAGTAAATGAGTGGCATTTTCATATCAACATACATCCATATTTCTATAGTAGGCATGGTGAAGAAGTGAGACTAGCAATGTCCCATATGTATGAATAGGCTTGCACTTTTGAAAAACAACAATGTAGCTAAAGAGAAATTTAGATTTTCAACATAGTCCATGTTTTGAGAATTGTTCACATTTTGTTTTTGCTCAAATCAACGTGACGGTGCCATCAAATAGTACCTCCCTAAGAATGTACTTGCCACGGCTAATTGGCATCATGCCCGTGATAAGCTCCAGTAACACAATGCCAAAGCTGTAGACATCACTCTTGTCTGTGAATTTGTTTGTCATGAAGTATTGTGGATCCATGTAACCCTGCAGTGCACAATAGAAATGAGCTCACAATCCTGCTACAATACAAAAAGTTATATAAAATTATGGCGAATTTGAGTATAAGAAACCAGATGATGAAACAATTTAAGCCATGTTGTGTATTTGAGACCATCGCACCGGAGTTCCCTTCACAGTGGTGGAGACACGTTCTGGAGTGGCATCATCCACATTCGGTTCTGGTGCTGACTTTGACAGTCCAAAATCCGCAACCTTGGCATTATAATTCCGATCAAGAAGGATATTATTGGCCTTGATATCACGGTGGAAAATGGGTGGGTTTGCCTCTGTGTGAAGATAAAGGATGCCTCTTGCTGTCCCAAGAGCAATGTGGATTCGTTTTGCAAAGTCCATCTCCTCAGTTGCTGTCCACATAACAGATGAGTACAAAAACCTTAGGGACACCCCCTCATTCTTTTCTGTAAATTGAATGTTAGAGTTTCATAGATCATTGTGTCAAGAGTTCAACTTGTCTTCTTCTCATCAGCCATCATGCTAAACCTCACAATCAAGTATCAAAATCAGGGGGATCGATAAGTGCTTACGTATCAGATGATCTCGCAGGTTACCATTTACCATGAACTCATAAACCAGCATCTGTACATATACAATCCGAAAGTCAAAACTTGATATTAGTGTGTTTCTCAATTCTTGTTCTTGAGTTTCATGTCTTGTTCCTTACTTTCAAGAGAATAACATGTTGTGGGTGGAAACAAGATGAGGGCAAGATAAAAAAACACATTTCTGTCCATTACAAACAACATTATGCAAACCCTGAATACTTTTGGAACCATGAATAGAAGAAGATAACTGCAGTATGAAAACTTGAAATGATGGGTGATGCGAAGGAGAGATAGAAACCTGTTCCCCCTTGTCGTTACAATAACCAATCAATTGCACAAGGTTTCGATGATGGAGCCTGGATAAAAGCTCAATCTCTGTATAGAATTGGTGTGCACCCTGCATAGATTCTTTCAGTGCACGCTTGATACCAACTATCGTGTCATCCTCCAGTGTGCCACGGTATACCTTGCCATAACCACCTTGGCCAATCTCATTCTCTGGGCTGAAACCTTTGGATGCTTTTGCTAGCTCCTCATATGTGAAGCCTTTCACTCCAGCAATCTTAACTCCTGGAGGCAATGTCCCTGCCCCTGTATGTGCACAAAATCAAAAGTCCCAACATTACAAGAAAGAAAGAAAGAAAATTCCTTGTGTACTTCCACATCATTGGTCTGTTTCTCTGTTTGAGTGCTTATCAAGAATGGAGATTGGACCAATGGCATGTGAAGCAAACAACAATTGTAAATTACAAAAGAATTTAATCCTCTCTCTAGTATGTAAAACAATCTTGTTGCCAAGAGCAAGGCATTGTGTTCACTCACTAAGTCTTCTCTGTTTCTTGCGATGTCGATGTAGGATTAGGAAGGTAGCAAAAGCAGCAAGGATTGCAACGAAAGCAACAGCACCCACAACAATGCCCACTATGCTTCCTGTTGACAGTCCCTTTGATGTGGTTTGCACAACTGCAACTGGGCACATTGGAAAAACAACCATATGAAATCATCAGTGATCCATACAATTGTATATGGATTGTTCCCCGCTTTCATTCTTTCCTTCTTTCTCTGGGTTTCCTCTAAATCCAAAGAATCTTTTCAACAATTGTTTGAACAAAACCATTTTATGGGTAAATTGTGAATCAAGAGAAAAGAAGAAGAAAAGGAGAACCAACCTGTGTTGAAATTGAGCAAGTCATAAGGTCCAACCACAGAAAGAGACCAGTTTGAGCTAAGTGACAGAATGAAAGTGGAAAAGACGTTGTATAAGTTATTGACTTCAATTGAATTGAATGTGGAGTTCGGAGGAAACAACAAAAGATTCAAATACAGACGTTCGCCTGCTGCATCCCAATCTGAGCTTTGTATCTGCACTTGGGAGGCAGATATATTCAGTGCACCTTCAAGGAGTGAAATAAGATTTTGTGTGTAACGGTCAAAGAAGGAGAAGCCGGGGCTTTTGAGTCGTATCAATACTGGTATTGGTTGTGCACATCGGCACACCTGACTTGCAACATCAACCACTGGCATGCTTGGAAGGGAACAAGAATGACATGTCGAATTGGGTGTTTGTGAATTGCTGCTGGAAGTGTTGTTCTGCAAAACTGTGATTCCATCAGGAGATGTGCACACTTTTAGACTTACGGTTGTTGCAAGTATGCTGCATAGTTCTTGGTTGCCAGCCAACCTGTAAACAAAGACATTATGCAATTTTACACATGTCAGAGAAAGACATTAAGTGTTTATGTTGACATACTCCTACAACACCAATTCTGGTTGATGAAAAAAACTTCTTACACTAATTACTCATCATGCAACTCAACAAATCACAAAAAAATAAATCAGGTCTGGAAATGATAAATTGTGCAGTTGAACTTACCAGACATTGATATTTGTGCTCCTAGTTGCTTCAAACAACAGTTCTGTATCTAATCCTGTGAGATTGTTGTTTTGAAGATCTCTGTGAAAATTTATTGAATGAAAACCCCAAGTCAGGGTCTTGTGCACAAATTTGTGAAATCCCAAATGTCCAAGAAAGCTATGACGAAGAACTAAAGAAACCGAAGAGACCTTCAGATTGTTCTAGAATGGAATTGGAAAAAACAGGGATAAATATCAGAAAACTCACACAAGCAGAGTGTTGCTGTTATTGCTAAAGCTTAGTCCAGATCCTAAACTGGCGGGTATGGTTCCATTGAGAAAATTGTTTGCAAGTTGTCTGTTCATAGAATACAAAGTCAGAATGAGTCAAGTCAAGTGTGAGCAGAGGACTGTTTAATCAGCATAACCCAACACACTGCATTGGAGTTCTAGAAACCCAACAAATGAAGCTGAATGATGAAGATCAGCAATGGAGTTTTGTTCAGAGACATTGGCTATGCAGTGGCCCAAAGTCGATGCTTGGGTATGTGATCTAGAGAGAAGACGTGTAATTGCCAAAGCACTTTCAGACCACCCAAAAAAGTTTTAAAACTAGTACAATACGAAATACTTACAATGCTTGCAATTGTTGAAGACTGCCATAACTGTCCGGAATTGAGCCTGTCAAATAATTGTGCCCAAAGTTTCTGCACATGAGACACATGAATGTTGGTTGCAAAACACTCAGAGCCAAAAAAAACACAGACATGTAGTGAGTGCTACCAGTCTAGCAAGTAGAATAGTCTGAGGATCCAGTACTGTTGGGACTGTCATTCCTAATAAATAGACATCTCTGCCAAATGTCAATCTCTCATACTACAAGTTCCTCCATGTCCTCATTGACAATGTTGAACATCAAAATTGGAAAATCATGTCTCCTTGTTGACTCCTTAACATCAAGCTTTGAAATAATGAAGTAGGGAACATGCTAAAGAAAGAAGGCAGATCACATACACTGTTACCAAATTTGAGGATAAGTTTGATGGTAAACCACCGCTGAGTTTGTTCAAGCTCAAATCCCTGAAAGAAAGTCAAAAACCTTGCTGAGAATCAAGGATACCCAAATCCATTTTTTCCAACACGGTCCACAAAAGCAACTTGAGTATATTATTGTTCATTGAAGGTATACATAGTAGTACACTATATCAGTAGCAAATGTTTCCTTTAAGCCTGGTCCTCTAGATCTCTAGGGAAATTGCAAAGATGGGTTCACTGCAAAACACAAACAAAATACCCCGTGCATGGGAGGGAAGATCTAGCCACAATCGGCTGCACTTACACATATGAAAGATTGGTCGGTGCACCAAGCTCTGGAATGGGACCATACAATGAGCAATTCTTCAGGCTCCTGTTATAAGATCATAGGGCTTAGCAACAAATAAATAATGTTAACATGGAATGTCAATGCCAATGTAGTCCCAGATGTTGTAGTTGAAAGCTATGAAGATTCCCGTGAAGATACCCAAACAGAAGTGTTTTGGGGAAGAGAGTCGCCTTACAGCTTAATGAGAGATGGAATTTGAACCCATTGTTGTGGTATCATACTTGCAATCTTTGGATTGTTATCCAGCTGCCTGAAGTTTCAACAACCAAAGAACAGCAAAAGAATTGTCGCGAAATCAGTCCAAAAAAATAGTCACCAATTTCAACTCAAAATAATACTAATTTTAGCATGATCAAACATATTTTGCCATTTATCACACATTTGACAAGGAGATTCTCAACATACACAATGGTAATAGTCGAGATGTTTGCAATTTCTTCTGGCAGGGGGCCTTCCAGGTCATTGTTATCTAGCAGCCTGCATGTGCCACACCCAGACATAATTACTTAGCTGGGCGTATGATCACGTGAGAGGAATGTCATACGGCTAGCACCTGCAATTGTGTTCAGGAACCCATGGACAAGAAACCCTAAACAAACTACATATACTCCAAATTTACCACAGTAGTCCATCTCCAAAAAACCCTAAACCTGATATATAGATTTTTGAGAGAGCATTGAGGAGGAGGCTCACAGGTGAAGTAAATTCTGGAGTCTGCCCAGTTGTGCTGGAATACTGCCATTGATTGAATTGTTACTCATATGGCTGCACAATCACAATTTCCTCATTAAGTTAAGCACAATTCTATGGCAGACTTTGATGCTATTGTTTAAGCGGCCTGGTGATAACCATCAGATAGATTATTCCAACTGGTTGACCCATCACAATAGATGTGGTGGTGATACCCATGAAGCAATCAGCCCTCTTTATGATGTGCTTTCTTTGTTCAAGGTTGAAAAGCAAAGATTCGTGTCTTCTTAGAGAATGAACAAGAAGAAGGATAAGAAGAAGAAGAGCATGAGGGAGTCATGGTAAAAGTCTTATTGACAAGAATACTCACAAATGTTGAAGTTGGGTGATATTTCCGAGACTGAGAGGCAATGGTCCAGAGAGCTGATTCTCATCCAATTGAAGCCGGGTCAATTTGGTAAGTTGACCAAGCTCGGAAGGAATAGAACCTGTCAATTGATTACCATTCAACAAGCTGGCTCTCCAGGGCCACCCAACAAGAACAACAGTTAGTTTGCATTTAGGGTTTAGGCTTCAGGCTTACAAACTACATATGGCTCTTATGAACCATCATCATTAGAACCCAAACAAGGGGTACGTAGCTCCAATTTTACACTTGCAGATCATCATAACTTCTTCAGTTATCATCATCATCACCCAAAGCAGTGTCAAAGATGTTTGTGAACAATTCTTCTAAAATAGAGCACAATTTCTAGAAGTAAGATGTAAGACCCATCCAAAAAGGTAGTAAATGGAAAGAAGATGCATACAGTAAAGAAAGGTTCTGCAAATTGCCAATGCTCGATGGAATGGTCCCATTTATGTTATTATTGAACATTAGATTCCTGCAACACAACACCAATGGAAGTTACATCTTCAACTTAGGTAATCAGAGATTTTGACTCCAAATTTTTGGGAAATTTGTAAAAATTGGTATGATCATCTATACACAGATCTGCTAATGAGAATTTTTCTATTTTCATTGCAAAATCATTCCAGAGTTGTTAATTTCTCTATTGTGTCCATCTCTCACAAAAGGAATGCTTGACTTTGCCACCCATCATTATATCAGATCTGTATTGTGTGTACACAGATGTAGCCACATGATCATTGTAAATTGCAGGACTTCAACAAGGGTGTAAAGCTTGTTTCTACAAGAAAGTTTAAAGAGCTTTCTCTTTTACTTACAAAATTGAAAGCTGTGACAAATTCCCCAGTTCTGGTGCTAGTTGGCCCCCCAAGTTAGAATTGAATAATTGCCTGCATCATCAATTCATAAGTTTAACTTGTCAGAGCATTCCCGAGTGCCACTCTTAGTAATAATGAACATCTACAATCACAGCTGAAAGTCTTATTGCATGTGTTCAAATCAATCAATCCATCAATCACAATCCACTTCATGTGCAAATGGTGTAGATCATTGGGTTGGTAAAGGGGAAATAACTAAACCCATACAGCTCTGAGACGCGTGACACATTGGTGGAACTATTGATAGGACCACATGTGACTCCATTCCAAGTAGGATCTCCACATGGATCATTTCCTTGCCAATTGCTAAGCTTGTTGCTTCTATCAATTATGCCATTTTTAAATGCGATCAATGCGGATGCTGAAATCCCCACCCACACACCCCCTCCATTAGTCACATGCTATTATCCTAACTCAAAATATGAAACTAGATTCTGCAGCCATCCAATCTGATTGCACCCTAAGGAACTTTTCACTATCCCCTAAAGGGTATAAGTACCTGATGACAAGGTCACAATATTTTTGCTTCTAGCATGTCATAGTGTACACTACAAGGTGCAAAAAAGCTTATAATAATCTCAAGGTAGGTTGTTGCTCAATTTTAACATGTCTTTTAATTATGTATTATGGAATGGTCAAGCCCTTGCATGTTATGTCAGATAATGTACTAGGCAAGACCGGTAAGGCGAGCGAGCTTGGCAATATATTTAACATAATGGTCAAGCCCTTGGAGCTTATAATCATTTTACTTGAAATGGGGAACCTTCCCTTATGTTACCCCCCAAAAAAAAACCCTTAGCCATGGTCATGAACGAGGGTCGGCTGATTCTGGCTCCTAGCAGCTCCTTGCTAGTGGTGTTTGCCCTGCCGAGCTTGACCACAGGGGCACTAGGAGTCAGAATTTGGCAGCTGGGTAGTCCTTTCTATAATGAATAGTGCTTTCCCTTTTTCCATCAATTTTAACTAGTTCACTTCACTCAGAATCAGCACTTCCTTGAAGATCGCTAAATTCTGCAATTTAACAACCGTGAAAAGTGGCAGAATCTGCCATCAAATTCCAAGTAAAGAGGGCGGTGGAACGTTGGAGGTGGAGGGGGGAATTTGCTGAAGAGCGTGTGAAGAAGACGAAGTAGAAGAAGAAGAAGAAGAAGTGTCCATAGTGTGAGACTACGTACTGTCAACTGAGTCAGAAATGGCCATTGCAGTCATAGAAAGAAGCATCATGAAGCTCAGCAGCAGCAGTAGGATCTTCATCATTTTGCAACTTCTCATCTTTCTCATCGCTAGCGTCCGCCTAAAACTCCGCTTCCTCCTCCTCCTCCTCCTCCTAATTTAGCAGCTGCTGTCACCAGTGAATTGAAATCTGGAGCACCGTCATAAATAGTTACTGTAAAAAAAGGGTTTCGGATTCTCATGAGCTCAATTGAATCGAATTGGACCAGTCGTTTCTGCAACTTCTGTGGGATTCTAGAATTCAAGCTCTCTTTCTCTCCTTCTCTCTCCCTCTCTCTCTCTTTCTCTCTCACAGAGGCGAATCCAATCTTTCTTTCTATATAACCCAAATTGTGACAACTCAAAATCGGTTCAAGCAGATCCAATCTTTCTGTCTATAACACAAAATTGGGAAACTTCAAAAAACGACTCCTTCCAACAACCTCTTCTCCCCCCCCCGCCTCCCTTCCCCCCAGAAAGAGGATTTCTACAACCAATTCTTTCCAGGAACTCGTGGAACAAGAGGGCCTACAAAATCATCAGCGCGTGAATTTTTTTTTTCCCCTTCCTTCCAGAATCCATCCATAATTCTTGAAGACGTGCTCATGAAGAAAAACTTCACTATCAAGTGAGTGAGTTTAGAAGAAAAACCCAATAAATAAAAATCAACTGTGGGGACCCATCCATCAAAAGTAGAGGGCAAATGAGAACACAAGGCAGACACAATGCAAAGAAAAAAACCAAAAACAAACACAATCAATAAAATATCAGGATCATAAAGAACCACTGCAAAGAGGATTCATTCATGGCTATAAAATTACAGTCAACGATAACAAAGGAGACCTAAGACGAAAGAGCTGTTGTCATCTGCTATGCTATAAATTAGGCTTGTGATGAAGATGCACTAGATATTATGATGATGAGTGAGTGAGTGAGTGAGTGAGTTTCCTTGAGAATTGGTGACAAGAGTGTTGTCTACTACCTCTAGGATGCATGCATGCATGCTGCATCTCTTCATTGGCTGAGGAGGATTTTGATTCCTAAATTGGTTACCACCATTTTTGGCCCCTCTGCACTAACTTTTAAGTACATCCATCATCGGTTCGTCACAAAATAATTTGTCAAAGGTCTAGCCAAGCTGGGGAAGAGAGAAAGAGAGAGAGAGAGAGAGAGAGAAAGAGAAAAAAATTATTACTTGTCAAAGTTGTTGAAAAATGAAAACCATTCAATAATTTGTCAAATGGCTAGCTGAAATGGGAAAAAAAATAAAAATTAAAAAAAAGAGAGAAAAAAATAAATTGTTACTTCTCAAAATCATTGAAAAATGAAAACCATTTGATTTTTTAAAACTTTTTTTAAACGTGCAAACACAAGATGTAATTTTGTGAACTTACTTTTTTTAACTTTTGAAATTCTGAGAAATTAAATTTGAAATTAAATTGTCAAACCTCGTTTTTACTGAAATAAAATAAATAAATAAATAAATATTTCACAAAGAAGTGGGCAACATCTGTAGTAGGTATGAGAGGTACCATATTATTACTTAGATACAAAATTTCTGTCAAAGGGAAGGAAGGACCTATGGTCCCCACCCCTCCCACCAAAAGACTTGAAATATCCAAAGACCCGGAAATTCTTGGGCCTGCTGGGGAAAGCCATGAAAGACAACACATGATCTGGCCTTTTCCGACACGTAATCTTATTATGTGTGACACTATAACAAATGGTCTTCTTCTTCCCAAAAGGACCCTGAATTGGGGGGGTGATATTTTGGTCATCAGATTCTCAATATGTTCCCTATGTTCCCAATGTGTTCCCCAATGGTGTTCCCAGTAGCACCTCACTTTAATCCCGTATGTTTTGCCCAAAATCCTCCCCTTCTCATCTATATAGCTGGGCCAAAGGAAGAGTCACTTCATCTTTCCATAAAGTTTTCTATTTTGGGGAGCCTCCATAGTTTCAACTTTTTTTTTGTGATGGGCCAATCAATTTGGCTCATTGCCCCCCCCAAAAAAAGTTGGACTCGTGAGGCACCCCCAACTAACTAATATGAAACAAAAAAAGTGAAAAAAAATCTCATGGATGGCATGAACTCTACCATACTATGGTAGTCAAACCCCAAAAAAAAGTCGGGGGTTAAATAGGTAGGTCAGTAAGTACCCAGTGCAAATCAATTTGTCAAACGATGCTAGTTGTTTGAAAATAATAAATAGTATTAATATTATTTTTCATATGATTTTTAAATTTGTTCTGTTCTTTGAATTTATCCAGAGTCCATGGCTTCAAGAGATCTATGTGATGGTGTTATCATGTTTTTTCAAAATTGTTATTATCATTAGCCATCAGTTAGCATAATTATCTCTTCCAAACCTAGCTACCTCACTCCTTTCCCTACCCTCATATAAATATGTTTAAATGCACATTTCAAATGCACATGTTATTAGTAAAATCAAATTTGAGATTGACATAAATAATGATGAACTATTGGGCATTGTATGGGAACATAAGAGGGAAATTTTAAAGGTCAGGGTGCGAGGGGTTTTGCTCAGTTTGGAACACGTACTTGAGAACACATCTATGGCTTGACCTTCTGACTTTGATGAGGTGACTTGCTAGGAGACAGAGTACATTCATACTATGGGTATGTTGTCTTGTACATAAAGCCCTTGATGGCAAGGCCTTTTTTCAAGTGTAGTTGCATGCCACTTACCCCACCAATGTTTGATGTATGAAATACACATTGTGCACCATCGTATCGTATGTAACAAGAATTTCAAGGAATTGGTATATGGGTGGTTTTTTGTAATTTTCGTAAGCTCTTTATTGATTTTGTATGATCTTTTGTACGGTCGTCCTTGGACAATTCCAAAGATATGATCAAATATAGCTATCTTTGCTTCTTTCCTAACAACTACCTCTTATTCTTATAACTATCTCAATCTTTTCATAATAACTATTTTTTTAATATCTTTATAACTATTTCACCCCCTTTCCTTACCCACCAACATGGACATGAAAAGGCACATATTAATGTGGTTTTTCATGTCCATGATAATAATAATTATAATTAAATTTAACATTGACATAAATATTGATGAATTATTAATAATCATATGAGAACATAATAAGAAAAGTAAAAATCGTTAATAGTGCATAGTAACATGTAACCTAAGTTGATTAATTCAATCTTTGTAACACATA
>Ga0209208_10002140_pt1 | contig 28232 bp, 30 predicted proteins | sample S1TSphfallax_3_FD_187694 | JGI IMG/M metagenome (GOLD analysis project Ga0209208, IMG submission 187694) | Host-associated microbial communities from peat moss isolated from Minnesota, USA - S1T2_Fd - Sphagnum fallax MG (SPAdes) (version 2) | ecosystem: Host-associated > Plants > Peat moss >...
TTTTTGGCTAGATTCACACCTTTTTTGCCGGTCCGATTTTAAACAGAATAAATTTGAGTGCATGAGGAGCAGCCATGCACTGCGCGGTTCACGAAATCATGGGGTCACGAAATCGGACCGGCAAAAAGGTGTGAATCTAGCCAAGAAAAGGTGTGAAAATAGAATTTTCCCCAAAAAAAAGTTGAACTAAACTGCAAAATTGTCAGGATTTGGTTTTTGCCAATATTCATTAAGCCGCAAAGCACTGCCTGGATTTTCTCCTTTGCATTTTCAGCTCCCGTTGCCTACCTGAAGAAACCTGTTTTCAGCAAGCGGGATCTTCTGTGGTGGAAAGTACGAGGAGGCTGTACTGGGATATCCTGACCAGTGGAAGGTACCAGCCAACTTATCACTATTTTTAAAAAGTGAAAAAATCCCCAACTCTGCTTTACGTAGGAAAAGGACTGAGTACAGGCCCTTCCGTGGACTGAGTACAGGCCCTTCCGTGATTTTTGACCTGTTCCCTTGGGTCTACCGGCCTCGGGCACAGATCTCAAATCATGGAAGCGCCTGTGTACTCAGGCCTTTCTCCTGTACGTAAAGACCCGGTAGATTTCGGAAGGTACATTTTCTTTTTTTTCTTTTTTATTCATCTTTTAGTCACCGTTTTCTTTACACTTCCTCTTTAAAGAAAAAAAAAAAAGTCCTCATTTGTGTTTTCTCATTATTCAAAAGTACCTCCTCCAAAGATCCCACTTTCAGCACCTGAAGTTTAGGTTGACATTTTAAAAAAAAGTCTTGGCAAATTTTTTATTATTTTTTAAGTGTGTGAAAAGTTATTATTGCCATAGTTTTATTTTATAAATTTACATTATTTTGATTAATAGCCAGATTTGGCTATGTATTAAAGGACCAAATTGCAAAAGATTTTTACATGTTCCTATATAAGAAATCATCATTTTGGGCTACTAAAATTTGATTTGTCTCATTGTGTCTTTGTAATCATTAATTTATAAATTTTATTTATAATCATAATTTTATTATATATATAACGAGAGGACATGATGAGAAAAAAGCCTAGGAAATTAGGAAAGATGAAAAAATTGTTGAAAGAAAAATTTACCACGATCTCTACGTCGGTGAAGGTTTTGCTAGTAATACCTTCTAAATTTTGAGGCCCCTCCCATTGGCCTACCAGCCTCAGGTGCACCCTCAAACCCGGAAGGTACTCCGACCAAAACCTTCTCCTATACTATGTGCCCCTACCTACCTACCTACCTACGGTCACCAAGTGCCTCACCTACTTACTACCTACCTACATAGTAACTTCTTGCAATTCCTTATGATGTTTATTGAGTCATTTTTATGGAGTACCATTTGCTTGGGTATTTTGTCAAGTTGATTTTCTTGATTTTGTTATTTTTGAATCTTGTTTGCCAAGTCCACTTTGCCAAAATACTAAGTGAACATCCTACTTTTGAAATTCTGGCAAAATTGAAAATTCCCCCAAAAAAAAAAACAAAAAAGTAAGTAAAAACCAAATCATTTTTAAAGTTTTGGCAAGTAAAAAACCAAATAATCTTCAATATTTGGCAAATTTTCACCAATGAAAAAAATGGTGGTCACATATAGGCATTTTGACAATGTCCCCGTTACTTATCTGGCCTCTCCACTACGTACGTAGAACTTGAGCTTTTCAATTAGTCCATGGATTTTGCATTGTTTCTGGGGAAAGAGTCGAGCAACCAACATCCGAGAAAAAGAACTAGTTTGTGTCATCCATGGTTTTTTGCATGCAGGGATTCCGTGATGTTCAAAACAACCAATTGAATTTCATAGGGCTTGTCATTTTGTGCTTTACGTGATTTTGTAAAGATATGCACGGTTCATGTTTTTGATAGGACATAGCACATAGCCTAGTCCAACCCCACATCTTGGGAATGTAGATCACAAGACGTGTTTAGGCTCAAAATTATTAGCTATGTTTATTACATAGCTATGAAAATTTATGTTATTGTTTGCATAAATATCTTCTCATCTTTCTATTTTCTGTGTATGACCATCATGTCACACCATTCTCCTACACATTCATAAATTATGTCAAAAACTTTGAAGATTAAAATTTCATTTCTTTTCACAATTCCATGAAACTTTGCACTCATATCACAACTTGTTCTCATCAAGTCAAGATGTTTTCAAAGGTTCCAAACATTCACATATATATATTAACCAAAAGAAAATTAAACAAGAAATTTTCTAAAGTTTTACATATCTCATAATTCATCATGTGATTCAACATGCACATTAATGTACACAAATATTTTTTTCATGGATTATCATGTGAGCAAAAACTTCCCTAATGAATTATTATGTCTGAGTCATACATATTAATTGAAACTATGACTAATTGATGATGATTTACCAAATCATTATTGAATTATAAAACCCAACCACCAAATAAATTAGTAAATTTAACCCCTAGGTAATTACATAAGTAATAAATTATTTACATCAAATTACAATAACATTTTCCACATTAGTTTTTGGAAGACATTAAATACCCCTAACAAGCTTTGTCCAATGCATATTTATCACACCTTGCATAATTTTACGTAGTTTTTATCTTCCATAATCAAAATTTATCTATTTAATTACAAAAAAAATAAAAATGTTGTATTGTTCTTTTTTATTGGATGTCAATTTCTTACCAAGTTATTTAAATTACTTAATTTACCAAGTTATAGTTATTTGAAATATTTGTGTTGCATGCACATATTTTTGGGATTGTGAAATATGTCAATATTTCAATGCATGAAATGATGGTTTTATGCATGTGTTTGCGCATGCACTTGTAGGGTAGGTAACATATGCATGGGGGTGTTCACCTCCTATTTAAATTGGGAAAGAGCTCAGGGGTGGATCACAATTTTGTAACAACATTTGTGTGATTTTAAAGTTGGGAGGAGAACTTTTGGTAAAATCAATACTTTTATCATCTCTATTTTCTCATTGATCCATTGTCAATTTCCAACATGGTATATGAACAAAGTTGCTTTTGAGGGCAAGAGAAATTGAAGTTGTTTTCTATAAGTCTTGAAAGTTTTAGAACATTGGGTGTGTTTTTGTTTTTTTTTGTTTTGTTGAAAGTTTCAAAGCTTTAAGTCTTTTGTTTTTGGGCATTATTTTACTCATAGCCATGACGTCCATTTCTAATGTTTGAAGTATTGAAAAGTTGAATGGAAATAACTTTCATACATGGAAAATGAAGATGGAATTTCTCTTGCATAAAAAGGATTTATGGGAAATCACTTTAGAAGTATTATTGCAACCAAAGGTTGAATTTGGAGAATTATTCTTAAAGGTGGCACTTTTGAACATTTTTTGTTTATGAAAAAAGACAAATTAGCTTGTGGAACAATTCTCCTAAATGTTGTTGATTTTTTGTTACATCATGTAGCATGTGTAAAAACTACAAATGATGCATGGGACATTTGAGAAAAAACATGTTACCAACATATTGCAAGTACATCAAGAATCTATAATCTTAAGATGGAGGAAGGCACCTTAGTGCAAGTTCATATTGACAAGCTTTGGATGATTGTAGATCAATTAATAAACATCGATCATCGAGTTTTTTATGAAGATTTGGCATTCACAATTTTTGGGATATTGTCATCATCTTTCCATACCCTTATGGTTTTAGTTAATACCAACATAAATCAATTATTTATGGAATTAGTATGTGGACAATTATTGCAAAAAAAATTGCGATGTAGATAAGAGGTGCAATTTGACCATGGTATAAAACATGAAACACTAATTGTTAAAGTTGTTTTTAGGAAGTTCAGAAAGGGTATAAATTGGGGGAAGTTCAAGAATGAAAAGAAAAATAAGAAAGGAGCTTGCTACAATTGTGGCACCAAAGATCATTTGCAAAATAATGTCACAATAATAAATAAGATTGAAACAACAAACTCAAGGTTCTTCACAAGTAACCACATTAAACAAAACTAAACTTATTGTGACTATTGTATTTATTTCTTCAATTTGTAGGGATGCATGGTTTGTTGATTCTAGAGCTTCACAACATCTAACCTTTCAAGAAGAAGTATTTTGGACCTTTGAAAATTTTATATTGAATCACGAAATATATCTTAGGGACAATAGTACGCTTGATGTACGTGGCAAAGGCATTATTGTCTTCAACTTACCAAATGGGATTTCCAAGTGAATTGGAAATGTGTTGTATGTCCCAAAATTGGCAAAAAGCTCGTTATTAATTAAAAAGTTAACATAACAAAGCTTTAAGGTGGAATTTGTAACCACCAAATGTTGGTTGAAGTCTTATGATTTAAACAAGGTGATTGTTGAAATTATTCAAAAAGGAAGGTTATATGAATTGGCTAAAATTGTTCAATTGTTGATTACAAAATGTAGCACCAAGATTAAGAAAAGTGATTTGTGACATTGGAAACTCATACATGGTTATATGTAAACTTTAACAACCATGGAAAAGAAATAACCTTGTTGAAGGCATGGATCTCAATGGAAATCACGACTTGAGTTTCTGTGATGGATGTGTGTATGGTAAACATTATATTTCATTTCCTTTGAGTGAGGGTTTTCACGCAAAGGAAATTTGTAGACTTGTGCATATAAACTTATGTGGTCCCATGGCAATAACATTTCATGGAAGGGCAAAATATTTTTTAACCTTCATTGATGATTTTTCTGAAAAGACATGTCTTTATACCATGGAGACTAAATTTGTGTGTTTAACAAGCTTAAGGTTTTCAAAGTTTTGGTAAAAAATCAAACTACAAAAAATACCAAAGCAAATAAATGTGATGGAAATGGGGAGTATAACTCTAAGAATTTAAATACATTTTGCAAGGAAAATGACATTGTGAGACAAACAACCACTCCATACACACCAGAACATAATGGTGTACCTAAAAAGAAGAATCAAACATTTGTTGAAAGTGTGTGATGCATGTTACAACATATGAAGTTGGACCATAGATTTTGGGCAAAAGCAATGGCAATTGCAACATATATCCATAATCAAATCCCTACCAAGACAATTTTTAACATGACACAAAAAAAGGTTTGGTGTGGATACAAACCTTCCATAAATCATTTGCATGTTTTTGGTCATGTTGCATTTGGTCATGTGCCCAAAGGAAGCAAGGACAAAATTGGATTCCAAAGGTGTCAAATGCATATTCATTGATAATTATGAAAAAATTAAAATTGGTAAAAATTGTACAACCCTACAAAACTAATATGTTATCATTAGTCATGATGGTATTTTTTATGAATCTATAAACTTTAATGGGGAAACAATGGTTTCAAGGTTGGATTTTAGGTTTGAAGAGATGATTCGAAATCAAGAAATAGAAATGGATAATGAAAGAATTCATCAACAAGTGCAAGAAAGTCCAAATGATTGAAGAAGATGTGAATCCTTCATATGTTTTTTTGTTGATGTTGATGAGCCTCATTCTTTTGTGGTGGCTTTGAATGGTGAAGATTCACAATATTGGAAAAAGGCCATGGATTTTAAGTTTTAGTCTTTACAAAATAATAAAGTTTAGATACTTATTCCTCTTCCACTTGATTACAAACCAAAGAATTGCAAATGGATTTTCAAGATCAAGTATAATGCCAATGGCTCTATGGCAAGGCACAAGGTTTGTTTGGTGGCCAAGGGATTTACACAAGTTGAAGGTATTAATTTCAATGACATTTTTTCCCTTGTTGCACAAATGGAACAATTCGAATTATGCTTGCAATTGTGGCCATTGAAAATCTCAAAGTGCATCAAATTGATGTTAAACTGTTTTTTTGAATGGAGATATTTCAAAAGAAATATATATGCAATAACCAAAGGGCTTTGTGATGAAGGGTACAAAGAATATAGTTTGTATTTTTAAAAAATATTTATATGGTTTGAAGCAATTTACTTGTGAATGGAACCACAAGATTAATGTATATTTTTTATCTTAAAAGTTTATAAAGAACTATGTTGACCATACAATTTATTTTAAGAGAGCCCACAAAAACTCTTATGTGATTATAACTTTGTATGTTGATGATCTAATTTTGGCCTCTAATGACTTGATTTTGTTGAAAGACAATCTTCAAAGAAATTTGAAATTATGGATCTAAGTGAGATCTGATATTGCTTGGGGTTACAAATAAATTGTGTTTGGCAAGACAGATTGATTTATTTAAACCAAAGCAAGTACATTGGAAGTATATTGAAACAATTTGGAATGGCTGAAATTAAATCAATATGAACTCCTTTTATGACCACTTGTACGTTTTTGAAGGACATGTGTTTTTAAAATTATGAAAACTTGAAAGCAATGTGGGCTATCCCCTTTCAAAATGCTATTAGAAGTCTTATGTATGTAATGGTATGCACAAGAAGGTGAATGCATGCTATGGTGTACACAAAAAAATCATAATTTAACAATTTTTAGTACCTATTTGAGTCTCATGGTGGAAAGTTGGAAAATAAATTTTCACTACAATTTTGTAATAGATGATAGGTTATGTCTCAATCTAACATTATGTTGTGAAATCAATGCACATATGAATGATATAATAGTCCAACAAATTATTATTTTGATTTGTAAAACCTTGCCACATTTTTGCAACTCCCACAAAAGGATTAAAAAATACTACATTTAATGATAAATTTTCTATGAAGTTTTACACATACATAAAAGAACCCATTAAAAAAAAAATCCCATCGAAGTTTTCAAAAAAAATTAAGGTTGTGGAATTTAAATCAAATGATTTAAAAATGTTCATGAATTTATACATTATGGTATAATAAGGTTGATGATTATGAATTTTTTTTGTTGAAAAATGTTCTTCCATTGAAGATTTACTTGGGCTAGTGTTTTTTTAATCATTTGACAAAAGTAAGATGAAGTTTTGAAGTTTTTTTTAAAAAAATTAAAAAACCTTTATCAAATTATTGGTGTACATTAACACAAATGTATGTGTCTCAATTTCATATTCATTATTTTTATGAATGTTTTTTACTTTGAAGCCCAAATCATTTATATGTGATCATTAAAATAATTCAAAGTGAATGAAATCCTATGTGTTGTTACTTTGGATACTATATGTAGTTCCAAATTCCCTTCAAATTGTGTAGACCAAAGTGTGCATTCACCCACGACCTTATATTACATAGGTAGTGGGGGTTGTGAGCCAGTTTATGGCTAATCTTGGACAATCACATTAAATTGTAATGAAACGAATTTTTTTGTTATCTGAAAGGCACGCTAATGATTTTTGGTCTATGTTTCAAAAGAAGCGTCAAAGGTGTTATTATGGGCAAGGTGCTTTTTAATGAATATGTTAATTGTAGTTAGGGCTAGATGCGTTTTGAAAAGAACTTAAACTATATCTAGGGTTCTAAAAGGAACATGAAGGGCTAGGTGCATTTTGATGAAAATGTAAACCATAAATACGGCTAGGCACATTTCTTTCAAGTAATAACTTCAAAATTTATCAAAAATGGTTGGTGGTCAACACAAGTTTCAAGCTCTTTAATCCTATAAAACCTTTGAAGATGGTATGTTTAATTCCTCCAATTCTTGTGTTGCCTTCAATTATATTTTAAATTTTCACTACAAGATGTTCCAAATTTCCTTCATTGTTAAAGTGTTGGGACCTTATGTTAATTTCAACTTTTTTCTATCAATAAACAACTTTTTTTATTTGAATTCCACATCCAATTACTTGTTCTATTTGTTACATTTTTTTTTTCAAACTATGATGAGTAGTGCCATGTTGCTTGTGCGTTCATACTTTATTGTCAAAATATCCAAAAGATTTCAAGCTCAAGAAGGGTGAGGAATTGTGCCTCTCTGGCTTAGATATGACCATAGATGATGTGTTGAAGAATAATATTCATAAGCACAACCAACTTTTTTGAAGTGATGGTGCTCCATGGCATGGAGCAAGAGAGAAGGACTTTGTCCTAATATGTGCCCTCATTTGAGCTTGTTATGTTTTTGGAAACATTGTGGTGGATTTGACTACTAGCATAGATATGCTTCCATGTTTAATTGATATTATCCTTTTGTTTGTTGCTTGCGATTTTTTTTACCATGACTTACATAATTTTCCTTTGGTGATAAGAACATCTATTCAAACATGTCGCAATGAAAACAAACATGTTTTTGCATTGGAAGGAGACAAGGATATTTTTGACAACAATCTCAAGCCATTGGCTAATGAATGTCCAAATGACGAACTTGATGAAAAACATGGTGACTAGGATCCCATGTTCTTGGATGACAATGACACTAGTCCTATAGTAGACCAAGGTCCCTTGGAACTCTTCTATAAGTGCATTCTAAATTCCAAACCTTGTCATACATTCAATATTAAACAATATGCATTTTAATTTGCATGGTTATCTATGTGTAGCAATGTGATGCCACCATGATAAATATTACAATATTTTCATATTCAACATGGTTTTTTTTGCAATGCCTCCAATAGCCCTTCACTTCCAATTTATGTAGAAGCATGTGTTGTTGTTTATGCTACTATGCCGTCACCTTCCTCCTCCCCTACTAGTTTTCCTTCACAAAGTGTTAGTGTTCTCCAATACATAAACAATGAAACTTTGGATTCTACTCTATCATTGATTCAGATGATAGGGGAAACTAAACTTCTGATTCTTTAATGTCCAATGGGTTGCCGAACTTTGCTTATGACTTTCCATTTCAAGGTTGAAAATATACTTATTTTCTTTGCCCTTAGAATAGTTTGACCTCCAAATGTTATCACACAATGTATTTCAATTTGGATTTTTAATTCCCAACTTCATTAATAGTTATGTTTGTTGCATTGGAAATTTATCTCCACATACAAATCTCACATTGCATTCAAATAAACATGAAACATAACATCAATTGGCATTCCTTCTTGAACATCAATTGTTGATGCAACAAAGTGGAGTGTTTCATAGCTTGAAGTTGTAAAATAATATTGTGCAATCATCATTTGGGTTTTTTGTCAAGTGTGCTGCCTTTTGTATGTTTATTGACACATCAATTGGGATGTTCTATTGGCTTCATAATTCATAGTAGGAAAAATAATTTTGAATTCTATGGTTAATGTTTTAACTATCTTTCTTGCATAATATTTTCAAGGGATTAAATATGATGCCATATTTAGAATCCCTATTCAACCCAAAGGTCCATGCTCCTTAGGCAATTTCTTCAAGCTAGTTCCAATGGAAGAAGTTTCAAGCCCAAAAGGTTGCCTCATTTTTCAAATTTTAGTGATTGAGAGTTAAACTACTAATTTGATTTTTATCTTTTTTCTTCATCATAATTTCTAACTCAAAGTTTCAAATGGAGATTGCAAGCTCATTTTGATATCTATGCTTTGAGAGCTTTCCAATGATACAAATAATTTTTGATTTTACAAATTTTATCTCTTGCACTTTTGCCTCAAAATTTCAAGAGAATCCTAGTTCTTTTCTTTTTAGGGCAACTTGGTCCCCTTATCTTCAAAAAAAGTCTCGTTATTCCCAAGGAAGGTGCTCCTCAAATAACTTGATTGGAGCTACCACTTAGCCCCTTTCTCCTTAGGATTTCTCTTTAAGGAAGTTGATTTTTGGAGAAGGAAAATCCTTTTCTCTTTAAGGAAGTTGATTTTTGGAGAAGGAAGATCCTTTTCTCCTTAAAGAAGTTGATTTCCAAAAAACTTGGTTGGGGCTACCATATAATCACCTTCTCCTTGGGGAAGTTGCTCCCCAAAAAAATAACTTGAAGAAGTTGCCTATACTCAACCATGCCCATAGTCAACTATGGTTGACATTTTTTGAGGAGGATTTTCAAGAGTGGGAACAAGGTTCAAGTTAACAAATTTGGATATTTTGATGGCACCCATGACAAAAAGTTGTGGATGCCAAACTTTTTGAAATGGTGAGCTATATTCACATCATGAAGTTCAATGGGGATTTGGTGGAGTTGGTCCAAACCTACCTCAAAGGTTATGCTTGAACATGCTGGAAGAAAGCTGAGCATGAAAGTGGGAAAATGCATCATTATTTGTGCAAGGAATTCAATGCATGTGTGGAAGGAAAGTTCATCACAAAAAATTATGATAATACATTTTGAAGTGCAAGCTTTGGGACCTTGCAAATGCTTCCAATTGGACCAATGACAACCTATGCTAGAATGTGAAGGCTTAAGTTGAATTCATATTGGAGATCAACCACATGCATGGGCTTAAGCCACATACTTTAATGCTAGCAAAACATCAAACCTTTTTTTAAACACTTTGTAACACAAAGTGATTGTTGATTGATATAATATTGCATCTTGAAAAAAGATTATTCTATTAACAAATGTGTTCATTAAAATACAAACTTTAGAAATTATTAGGACCCATGAATATGAAAACATAGATTGTTTTAGAATTGCCTTGAATCTATTCCTTCAACTCACAATTATCGGTAGTGTAGAGTTTGAAAACAATTCAACAAAATTAGATTGGAAAAATTAAAAACCAATTAACAAATAATGTGAAAGGTCATATCAAAAATCTAACTTAGTTTTCATTGATCTTTTTGATTTCCTTGGCTATGACCAAGAATCAATACATGCCTTTTTTTGTTTGTAGCCAAATGTTTTGGGCTAGGTATACATGTGATTTGAATGCTAGCTTGGGGCTAATTTAATGGAAACTTCATGCAAGTCACAACAAACATTGCTATATTGACATCCCTTTGACATGGAATGCTCAAAACAAGAACCTTCGAAAGCTTCCTCCAACTTTTGATTGTGATAACTAACAATAGGTTCAAAATTATTGTCATAGTTCTTAAATCAAAACCCTCATCCTTTACCAACACAATGATTCTTTTGGTCACATCATACTTCTCAAACAAATCTTGGAGTCTCATTACCAAGGTGTCATTTCACTAGCCATGAATAATTCAATGGAGACCAAAAGATAAGGGCAATTAGGGCACACATATGTTGAATAATTAATTAAATTTGAAGAATCCATTTTTGAAATTTAAAATATTTTTCAATATTTGAAAAGATTCTTCAAAACAATGTTCTTAAAAAAAAAAGTAATTTTTGTAACTTTAGATTTCTAAAAATATGTAACTTGTGTCAAAGCTAACAAGGTATTATGGTTGGTTTTTTTTTTTCCCCCACTTTTGTGGTGTAGCTACACACTAGCAACCATCCATAAGGGGGGAATCTAGTCACATTTGGCTACAAAACAAGTAGGAAAATAAAAAATAATAATCCTATTACTCTTTGGCAACATATAAGAACATGCACTATAAACATGCAAACCCGATTCAAAAAATAATAATAATAATAATTGAAAAAAATTCCAAAAAAAAGCTCTTTGTGAGAGTGGCGACTCCCTCCCCCAAAATTTCCACATTTTGGTGAAATTTTGCAACCAATTTCACATTTATCTCCAACATGAATTCAACTAAACCCCCAAGAGAAATAAATGTGGCGATTCCCTCCCCCAAAAAATAGATTTCTGGTCCTTTTGGGGCAATTAACCCCTCTTTTTCCCTTTATAACGATAGCTGCCCTTTTAGAAAAATAGAAATCTGGCGATAATTCGTCCCCAATTTTATTATTATTATTATTTTATTTTATTTTTAAAAACGCTGAGCCACACATAACTCGCACAGAACAGATGACCAGAGATTAGGGTTTTCCCCGAATTAGGGTTAGGGTTAGAGCCACGTCGAAGAAAAAACTACTTTAGGGTTGAAGGCAATGCAAACCCTGGAAGAAAGCTCATACGAGCCAGTTTCCGCTTTCAAAGACTAGAGAACCTCTGCGCCGCCTTTGTCTTTTTTTAACTTCCTTGGCGGCGTTTTACAGCTATCGTGCGGGTAATTATATCGTTGGAGATTGCACTGACGTGTATTGCCTTCTGTTGGTGTAGCTTTAGTCTGTCCATCGCGAAATTTGACGTTGTTTTCTTCTTTTGTCCAAGGCCGTGGAAGCTCACATCTCGTGAATATAGATCTCTTGCTATTGCCTTTGCTGACTCTCTTTCGCTCAAAGCTCAAGGTTGTAACTGGCGGGGCAAGGACGTCATTTTCACGGTCTTTGTAGCTTTTGTGATAGGCTTGCAGTTGTAACATAGTTGTCGACGGATGGGTATGCCCATGCGAAGACGATTCTTGCTGCATATGCAACGATTTATAATTCTCCTCTTTGCAAACGGGTTCTAATCATACATAGAGCAAGATCACCTCCTGTAATGGAGAGAAGAGAGGGTTTGAGGATGTGCGGTGAGGATTGTGCAACTTTCTGATACCACGTTTATGAGAGCACGGCCTGCTCGCTGAACGGGGATGCGTTTTACTGAGCACACCATCAATTACGTCTACACGTCTTGTTGAGCAAGTTCACTCTGTCAGAGTCTTTTTTCTTGACTTCTGGCAATTTTTTCACTTGCCATAACGAAATTCCAATGCATTTATCCATCACCCCAACTCTGATTCATTCATGATGATGCTGGTGAACTTTTATGTTGTTGGATACATCTCGCCTGGCTGAATTGCAACTGGCATACATATTCTTGTACTCCAGTGAGTGTTATTGTCTGTGTCTTACAGTACACCATTCCATAGTGTGCCCTATGTTATGTTGTGAAAGGCTTGAAACAAGGGCAGTGCGGGGTTAGAAACCCTACAATTGAAGCAAAGCTCATCTTGCCAATTGCTCCCGTCTACAGTACACACCATAGTGCGGCCCCTTGTTTGTGAAAGGGTCTGAAACAAGTGTGGGATTAGGAGCCTGGTAATTGAAGCAAGCTCATTTTGCCATTTTTTTGTCTCTACCGCATTTAAGTTGTTAAACCAACTTCTATGACTTGCAAGAGAGTTTCTTCCAGCTCACTCACCCACCCTGATCCATGATGGTTGTGGGCCTTGAGATTGTGAACATGAATATCTCCATTTTCTTTTGGCCAATTCCACAAACAATGGAATAAGATAAACTCGTCTTTATCCTCCCCTCTCCAAACAGAAAGACACAGGCTCTCTCTTTTTTTGGATCCAAATAGATTCTGTTGTGTAGCCTCCTGTGTTGACAACATGTATGTGAGAATCTAGTTGCTACACACAAGTGTTGGGCAGTTCTTTGATTTTGATGATAACTGCCGGATTGGGACCAGCTAAGTAGGCTTAGGTGAATGAGTTTCTGCCACAAGGTGCATTAAGCCAGCTCTTTATTATCATAGCTTTTGCAAAATCCACATACTACTTCACTGCAGGACATGTAGTTTCAAAACTCTAAAGTTAATATGTTGCAGTTTCACATGCATCCTCACTGTTTCTGCAATGAGGTTATTGCCCAGAACACAACTTCAGGCTTATACATCGGGCAAGACATCAGTGTGTACCTTTTGCACAAAGAACAACCTTTCCTGTCTGGAAGTGAAATGACAGCATTCTCTTATCCATGTACACATGAGGATACGGAGGCAGTTGTCAGTAACTGCAAGCCTCACAAAATTGCTGCTGTACATGTTATCAGAATGACATTTCTACTATGAATAGCAGCTCTCTATAGAGTAACTACTCTATAACCAGGGAATGCAACCAACAAATAGTTAATAATCCAGGAGTTTACAGTCTGAGACCAAGATAATTTAGGACAATTCCTGTGACTGACATGCACCAAAACAATTGAAAGAAACTCTTCAAGTGAATGTGTGAATGCTCTGGAGCAATCGTAAAGAAATTACTAATACTAAGAGAGACACCTGAAAACGTACACAAAAGCAACTCCATTAATTTATTATAAGGCCTTCAAAGGTCCTGTGAGGAAATAATGATGATCATCAACAGCCTACAAACTACGCACCCATGCCCAACTGAGCCTTCACAAGCAGGTAATCCACTTATGAGTCATCATGGATGCATGGCCATACATAATACCAGCAAGACCCAATTCCAACCTTTCTCCCATATATATCACACTCAAATGACTCACAACACTTGCAACCTCCCGTTTCTCTCTTTTAACTTTCACCTGTACAGATTCGTGGCACTTTCAACGAGGCTCCAGCCAGTGGAGATGAAGTGGCCTTGGGCCAAAATTTCAGTCTTGCACCTCCCCTTGCAGGTAGGTAGGGAGCCTAAAAACTAGTGCCTTGATTGAGAAACATATGTGTTCTATTTTTTATTTGCCGATACATTCAGAAGCAACCTGCCCTGCCCTTTTGTACAATTCCCTAAGCTTTAGCTGCATTTGCTGAAGACCAACACTTGGCACAGTTCTCTACAATTTGTGGAGAGAGATTCACACCGACCAGTAAATTGCAGCAGACTTCTTTCACTGGCCATTAAAGCCCTCCTGTGCAGGTGGCCAGAGTTGTGCCTACAACATACACTTGTGAGCTTAGTTCCTCCTCACAAACTTCAAAAAAGTTTGGCATCTCTTATGAAACCTCAATGGCACACAAAATCCTTGAATTTGATGTTAAGACCGCTCAGAGCTTGATTAGGGCTGAAATGGATATAAACCACAGCAGGGCCCACCATCATAGCCCCCTCACCCTCACAACTGCAGGCATAATGGGTACAAAGCCCAAAGAGACCGTGTCACTCTTTCTCTCCCTCTGGAGACAAAGTGCGCATGAAAGCTTGGCCACCAGAGATACCCCCGTACACTAGCCCATCTTTGCTGCTGCTGCTTGCTGAGGGGCTCCCCTGGTGGCTTCCTCCAATTTGCACATTGACACCCATTGGGAACGGCTCCTACAACAGCCATTCCACACTCTCATTGGTTGCTATCCAGTTGGTTATCTTTCACCTCACATTGTCCAACTTTCCCACAATGAGAAGTCAGACAAGGATCAGAATGGACCAATTCCAGATACAACTTCTCAAAATGGGTCTAAGCCTAGCACTGATTATTGTTCCAATTGCATCTTTCAGGGGGGTGTGATGGCAAAAGACCAACCAATCAGACATTAAAAGGCCTGTAGAAAGTACTGGTAATATGCTAGGCAGCAGGTCAGTTGAATCCATAAACAGTACAAGGCCCACATGATTAATCAATATCATAGCTCATAAGACTATAGATGGCTGTCTTTCAAGCACAGGTTGAAGATCAGCTTACATGTGGAAAAGGTAGCACCTAAACAACAGCAAAACATTATAGGTTTCTAAGGTTTCCTGATTGTGGAGTGAAAGGGGATTGCTACAAAGCTGCTGCCAGATGTGAGTGCATTCTTTGCCAGAGTAGTGAAAGAAAATGTTCTTTAGCAAATCAAAATCCAAGTAACTGTAGCCAAGGTGATAGATAGCTACCATATTTATGACATTGTAGAGAAAATTACACACTTTTGAGAGAACTATTGTGTCACTTCCACCCAAACCAAAAAAAACACAATGACAATGAGTGCAGTCATAACCTTGAGAGCACCACCCACAAAGTATCAGACCATCACCTAGGTAGATATTTAACCATGGGCAAAATAACGGACAAAGGAAGATGGAACAATCAGGGGTTCCAAGAAGCATTCTTGACAGCAAACTGTGAAACAGCAAATGAAAATACAACCACCCACTGCAGAAGCCTTCTCTTTGATAATGGAGTCTGCATCTTATGTCCATACCATACCAAGGAACTTCTGTGCCCAAGTGGTTATCTCAATAGCTCACAAACCAAAAGATTTGTCTGACAATCAGCCAGTCTACCAAACCAGATATCTATTCTGAAGCAACTTGAAGCCAAGATTCCCATAACCCTCTTTTCAATACCAAAGAGCATGCATTATTGAACTTTGATGATGGACATATGACCTACATCCTAAGAAAAGTTTTAAATTGTCTCCATAATCTAAAAAGCAGGACTAATGCAAGAGAAGCTGGGATCAAGCACTCTCAAAGCAACAGAAACAGAGACCACCTGCCAGTGAGCAGCAACCCACAATGAAAGCACATGCTCTTAAAGACTCATAAAACTCACAGGTGAAGGCAGTTGCTAATTCCAGCAGTTGAGGGTACCTGATCTCCAACATGTGGCCCCTCTGAATGGAAAAGAATAGGGCGGCATCGCTTATCCTCGTTCATCAGACTGGAGTTCTGAAAATGTGCAACAAGGGCAGCTTTGCCCTGAATGCGTGCATATGCAAGAGATGCAACTTTCTCACTGTTGAACTTCTCCCATTTTTTCCCATTAAAGGCCTGCCAGTGAGAAGCAACCAGTCCTCATTAGCCTGACACAGAAAACATGAGCACAAACTCCAGTATGTGCACACATTTCATCCTTCTCTTGCAAGCAATATGTGTTCACATAAGGCAACACCAACATAAGTCATGAGTCCAAGGCCCCCAGGCAAGTTCCTAAATGTAAATGTCCTGAGACTGGTCCATGATTTTGAGGTGTGGTGCAAACCCACCTGATAGAATGGTACAATACGGGAAGGTGCTATCATGTTGATGAAGGCATAACCCACATTACACTTATTCTGCAATCATGTTCCCCAATCCCTCGCCTTAGCAAAGATGGACAAATCAGTGACCAAAATCAACAACACAAGGTTTGTCCTGTTTTGTTAGCAACTTCTGCATCCTCATGTCTTTTGCATCCACTAACATAGACCAACACAGACCACACTTCTACCTTGAAGTCAATTGGCAGATAAATGAAATCGTAAGTTCCACGGTGGTTTTCATCAATGGCTGCAAGCAACATCTTCGATGTGTATCTGCAAAGCAATCAAATGAAGATCAACTGCCTAGCATAGGTACCTAGTACACTGCAACAATATAGAAACAGCACTTTCACAGCTGTGCACAGAAAATGGTCACCCAATTGAATGTGTAGGCTTGTCAGACTACCAAACCCAAGAGTCCAGAATAAGTCACACAGATACAAGAAGAATGTCCTGAAAGGAACTTACTTGTTAGGGATGTTTTTTATCATCAAAGTTGTCCTAGGGTCCTCCCCACGTAATATACGGTCCAAGTCCAGTTGATACTGTTTCTTGTTCTCTGCTTGAGCGGTTAGGCTCTCACCCCTGCGACTCCGACCATGATCACTCAATCCATCCATGGAGCCTGAGACTGGTCCCAGAAGTCCTCCATTCACAAAAATGCGTGCACGCTGTTGTGGTGACATGACACTCAGACTTGGGGAAGAAGAACTGTGCTCTAAAGCAGGCGCCATGTTCATCAAACCATGGCTTCCTCCAATATTGATTGCATGGGCTCCATTGTTTCCACTGATACCCATGCTTCCACCTGACCCAGAACCCATCAGAGATGATGACTCAGGTGACTCACCTAGATAGCTATGCCGCCTCTCAATTTGAGAAGGCTCCCCTGCTGGAGCTGAACCAATGTGGTGGCGGGACAAAATTGTGTTCATAAGATTCCCCTGGGATGCAGAGTATGCATTAGATTGCAAATGCATCTGGCTGTTGTGACTGAAGGACTGTCCAACGGATGATGTATTCGGCCAAAGCACTGGAGGGGAACTTTGTGTGTGTTGGTGGTATGGACTTGGGTTTCCCCATAAAAACTGGTTACCAGACAATGAACCATTCCCATTTGAGCTTGAGCTTGGAAAAAGATACGCCCCTGTACTGGAGACACCTGGCAATGGAACCACTCAGAAGAGATTGAATTAACAAGAGGTTCTCAAGGGACACTGTTAATGCTCTTCCCTCTTTTTCCAGACTTGTGCTCTGACATTTGTGTGTGCAGGATCTTAAGCCCCATACTTGTTGAGTGCCTACAAGCAAGCAAGCAACCTTCAACAATCCTAGAAATAAATTATAATACAACCACACATACAAGGGGCAGCTCAAAGATCAAGGTGTTTTCAGAGCTGATTCAGAGGAGAAGGAGTAGCACACCTCGGCTGGCATGATCTAAGGACAAGTTGTCATTCAGGCTCCCACTGATCGAGTGCTGCAAACGACTTCCTTCTCCAAACCCTTCACGGGATCTCAAGGCTGCTGCACTGGAACCAGAAGTGCCAGATACTGAAGAAAATAAGTGCCCAGGATTTATAAGACCCTTGCCATATTCTGGGAGAGATTGTGGGTGGTGAGGAGGCAAATGATGTCCCAAACCTATGTGCCCTAGGGAATGGCCAGCTTCCATCTGGGTTGATTGCGCCACATGACTGCCAATAGTTCCAACTCGAATGGGCGAAGAGATATGAGGAGGCAAGCTGACAGATCCACTCAGAGGCTTGTTGCCCAATGTTTGAAAATTCCCAAGTGGTAAAGAGTGATGCATTGGACGTAATGACCCATTTTCAACTGTGGAGCTAACAGAACCCCATATGGTAGGATGGCCTGGAAGGAACGACAACATAGCAAATTCTTTCAGTTGCTGATCCCCCAATATTGCCAGAAACGTTTAGATGCTCTCTCTAACGCCATCTCTAGTAAGTCTTATAATTCCCAGCAACCTGATCCTCTGGTAACTCCTACTTCTCGTCTGCATTGGAACCTATTGTGCACATGAAACAATACAAGAAGAAGCAAATGTTTGATGTAAACCTGGTGGAGAGCTGTTCAGCGGGGAGTGAGATTGCTGACGAATGGGTCGAATTTCATCTGGTTCTACATCCTGACTTAGCTGCTGCAGCAAACTGATTTTTAAAAAGTATAAATCAGATACTTCTCTTGAAAAAGGCACAAATAAATTTCAATCTCTCATACCCAGCAGATTGTCTCTCCTATTTCTTCCATCCAAGGATAAAAGAATAGTAAACAGAAGCAAAACATGACAGTTTCCTGGTGGCTGCAGAACTACTTCTAGAACTAGTGGACTGGATGAAATTATCTTGGAGCAAATGATCATTGAGTGAGCACTCAGAGACGTCCCATCCACAATCTACTCCATCCTGCCCAGTTGATGCTGTGAGAATATAAATTGTCAGATTGAGGCACACTTGCTTAAGAAAACTATGGCATGCTCTTGCTTAACCTCACAGAGGCTGGAAATCATCCTCTTGATCCTTTCATCATGACATGAAGCACATGATCCAACTATCCAGCAAAAAACTATAAGCCAACAATAGCAAACACCTGTGCTTCATATGGCCTTCGCAATTAGCATCCAAACATCGACCTATTTCGACAACGCCTGCATGTGCTTGGAAGAAGAATGCAAAGCAAAGTACCTGCATCCCCCATGAGGGCTACTGCCTTGTAGGCTAGTTCACTGAAAGACTTAATAAGAGGACCCAGTTTTCTGAAGATGACCATGTTTACCTCTTCCAATAATTATGATACATATATGGTCCTATGTCTTGGGTGGGCTTCGATATGGCAAATATTAGACACTGAATCTCATAGACAGTTCAGAATATCTGACACAGATCATAAGAACACAATGGAAGATCTGCAATGTCTGGCAGTAGACATGGAACATCAGACACACCTGCGCCGGGCCCCACCAGGGCGACTAGGCTCCAGCTTGATACGCTTCCCAGCTATGTCACTCCTGTTCAAAGCACGCAGAGCTGCCTCAGCTGCCCTCACATCATAGAACTCAATGAATTTGTGGTGCCGCTTGTGTGGTGTCTCTCGTATCTGCAGCAACATGAAAAATTAAAAATGGACAAATCGCTTGCTCTGAGCACTGGAAGGTCTTGAAGGCTTCAGAGCATCATTGTGCACAACGACCAAAGTATAATAAAACTATGAAGCAAATGACCAGAAGTGTGGATACAACCACTTCACCATCAGATATGAATAATGACTTCAACTGAATGCCTTACTCTGTTCTAAAACACTCATCCACACAAATGGAGTGTGAAACACAAAGAAAAGGCAGCTTACCTCTTTCACCTCTCCATAACCACCAAAAATATGTCGAAGGTCATCATTGGATACAGATGCATCCAGATTAAATACCACTAGGGTACCCTGATTGACATCTTTATCTGAAGGATTATCCTGCACTCACAACACCAAATAATGGTATGATCCTCTGTTCAGTGCTGGATGCAAGACTTCAGTCAACAGACCATTCCAAGTTTGAATGTATGAATCAACAATCTGGCAGTGTCTGAGACACAGACCAATTCTGTTCTGAAGCCAATGGTACCTTGGGAATTGAGAAATGAATGTCCAATTTGCGGCGCCTGAGTGGTTTATTCTGAAGGGCACGCATGGCACTGCGTGCTGCCCGGATGTCATAGTATGAAATCATTACAAATCCACGATGCTTACAAGCTGTGTAAAGTGTGCGAATTGCACCATATTGCTGCCAGAGAAGACACCAAAGCTCAAGTCATTACAACAACCAGGAAGAGGAGAGCAGTAAGAACAAGAATAGGGTGAGAGCAGGACTGAGGTGATCCTACTTCGAAAAGAGTTCGCAGTTCTGTATCCTCAACATTGCTGTTAATATTCCGGACAAAAAGAGTCCTAGATGGATGCTCTCCATAAGGATGCTCGCCAGCTACAGATCCTGCAGCATTTGCTGCTGCTTGCTGGCCTGCAGCTCCTCCTGTGATGCCGTCCCCTCCTCGATTGCCACTCATGTACAAACCCATTGGATCCTGTAAGTCGCCCTCAAGTTCCATGCCTCCTCCACTGCTGAAGAGGTCAAAATCCTCTGTCTCTTCCCCATTGTTTAAGCTCATGATGCCATCAAAATCATCAGTCACACCAGCCAAAAGCTCCTCCTCATCATCTGGGAGAAGGTTACCAATGGTGTGTAATTCAAGTTCCTGCAATGTACTGAAATCATCATCCCCCTCGAGGTTCCCAATCATGTGTGAAGCGGGAGTATCCAATGACTGACCAAAGCCTGTGTCTGAACCTGATAGCCTCACTGCAAAACAAATCCTTGGAAAAGTTATGTCGCTGGAAGTGCAGGCACTGCAAGTTTGCACACAGACATCTCAACCCACCAGAAATATATACATACCAGACAAGACCTGATGAAGAAGATCTTACATTTGTCTTGGAAGAAAGCTGGAAAAGTGGCAGATAAGCTCCTGGCATCAATCCCACCAGCATACGAGTCCAAATTCTCAAGGTTCCCATTGATAAGAGGAGATGAGGACAAGCCTGTGATTTCTCTCATTCCACCTATATCGCTTGTGTTGCTCCAAGAGTAGGATGAAATACCAGACTGCATTCGTTCTTGTCCAACAACCCCCCACTGATCCAAATTCTGCATCACACTGTGTGGACTTCCCTTTGCCCAATCCTGATTACTTAGAGACCATTCCTGGTGCCAGGAATCCACATGCTGCCCCATGCCAGTAGGAGGATTTGAGTATCCAGGAGGTGCTCGACTCCCTGTATCCATTTTGTCACTTTTCCCTACTCTAAGTTGCAACCTGCCAAGGAAACAACTAACTGTAAATGCCTCCCCCCTGAAAGTTGACCTAAGAACAAACACATAAGTTGTCCATCACCACGAATGCAACAACGTCACAAAACCATCAGAAAAAAACTTAGCAAAATAGACCGGAGATACTCATTTCAGACAATTCTACGATCAGACATGGAACCCTAGCCCCAGCCAAAGAGACTTCGTTAACACGGGATGATGCAATCCCTCGCAGTGAGTCAAGGACTACAACCAAAACAATGGGGCCAGCCGGTACATAGTCCCTCGCCACAAAGTTAAAACAACATACAACGGCATCGACAAGCAAAACCTCGAAACTCATTTCCTCATCAGGCCACAACACATTCAGGCACCCCAAAAAATGAAATCTTCAATACCGACAAGTTCTCCGAATCCACACCACGATGTAGTGGAGAAGGAAAAACCAAACCAAAGCGTAGGTACTAAGAACCTAAGGACATCCTAATCTATAGGTAAGGGATAAGGTTCAGGAGTTTGCTAGTCATCTAAGTAGGTAGAGGCCAAAAATAACCAAAAAAAAAAAAAAAAACCCCATCGGCACATACATATAAATATCTCAAGCTGCAGTTGATTCAAAATCAGTGATTCAAAATCAGAAACACAAAAGCATCATCTTGTCTTCCTCGGACTCGGATCCGAATTAGCAAATGAGACACCAAAACAAAACGAGGAAAAAAAAAAAAATTAAATCATGGCAAACAAACCCCTGGCACAGAGAGACATATAGACGTACAGAACATACAGACACATAAGGGGAAGAGAACAGCAACCGGAGAGGAGGAAAGTAGGTACCTTATTACTCAAAGAAACCATGTGTCACGGCAGTTGATGGAATAATGCTCCCGGAGCTCCAGTCCTTATCGAAAGAAGAACAACGGCCATAGGTGAAGAGCAGGAAAAGCAGCAGCCGTAATGAAGAGAGAGAGAGAGATAAAGAGAGAGGAGCAGCAGCAGCGAAGAAGACAGGAGAATAACAAGCGCTAGCGTGAGTGCGTATGGGGATTTTGGTTGCGGGGAATCGAGAAAAGGGAAGGGAAGAGGGGAGAGAGGGGGGGCGGGGGGAAGAGGAGACGGGGGTGCGAAGGGAAAGAGTGCGCGTGCGTTGCGAATGCGTGCGTATGGTGGAGAGCGTGGTTTTGGGGGGGTGGTAAGTAAATTTGGCATCGTAATGTACGCCATCCATTCAGGTACCTAGTAGCTTAGCTTTGGTTTTTCGCTAAGGTTTTTTCTTTTTCTTTTCTTTTCTTTTTTTTTCTTTTCTTTTTTTAAAAAAAACTACTATTGTTCCCCGTTTTTCGTGTTCTCACGTTCCTTAAGTCGTTTCCCAAAACCCAAATCAAACCGAACCGAACGAAACGAACCAACGAACGAACGAACGAATACACCATGTGCTATCTATCTATCTACCATACATTCGTTCATTCATTTGTGCTTGTTCTCCTCCTCTTTTTACTACTGCTACTACTACTACTACTGTTGTTCCCGGTTCCCGGTTCCCGGTAGGTACCAAACAAACAAACACCACCATGTGCTTCTCCTCCTTTTTTTCTTTTTTTTCCTTTCCCTTACCAACCAACCAACCAACCAACCGTCCCCCTTGCTCCGCGATTATTGCAAAAGAAACAGGCAAAGCAGGCAGGCTGCTGCCATCACCCTTCAAAACCGCCAAGTAGGTAGGTACCTTGCTAGCTAGCTACCTAGCTAGGTAAATAAGGTTTTTTAATAAATTACCACCTAGTTCTTGTGACCTACAAGTGAGTGAAAGTAAGTTGGTGCCATCGCCCTTTTTAACCGCCACGCAGGTGACTGACTAGGTAAGTAGTAGATAGGGCTTTCTTTTTACCCCCCCCCCCCTCAAGTTGTTTGCACCGCCTACTGGCCTTGAGGCTTGAAAACTGGGCCACGAGATAGGTAGGTACATAACCGGTTTCTCCATCGAAAATAAAAATAAATAATAATAATAATAATTGGTGACGTGGCATCATCCCATTGGCAGAGAGATCACATTTTGCAACCCATATCTGCTGTGTACTGGGTTGGCCAGATGAGTGCAGGAGGGTTATGGCAACAACAACGGCATTCATCCCAAACATCGTCAACGTAGTCATCAATTATGGGTTTGATAGATAGTTCTTGTTTGATAGATAGAACGTTTCGACAAGATTTGTAATGTGTTTGGAGGAATGCTTACGAAGCTTAACAAACTTGTCAAACATTTCAGGAAACTGCACTTGAGAGTGTTTCATGTCATGTTTTTGGTTGTGATAACTTGCAAAACATTTCAGAAAACCGAATGCTTGCGCACTTGAGAGTGTCTCATGTCATGTTTTTGGTTGTGATAACTTGCAAAACATTTCAGGAAACGGAATGCTTGCGCACTTGAGAGTGTTTCATGTCATGTTTTTGGTTGTGATAACTTGCAAAACATTTCAGGAAATGGAATGCTTGCACTTTGAGAGTGTCTCATGTCATGTTTTTGGTTGTGCTAACTGACAAACACACGTTAAATTTTAACCCATCAGATATCATGAGAATTTTTATTTAAATTCAAAAGTACTCTTATCTTTACACCATGTAACACCCTCAACCATGGACATTATCAAAATCAGGCTCACCCACCTCACCCCTAAACCCTTGGCTTCACCTCGTGAGAGCCTTATTTTTGTTAATGCCCATGGCCTCAGGCATTACACCCTAAACTAAGTTCTTTGCACCTACTACAGTGGAAAGCAAGCTGCTACTCTGAAATTTTCCAAATATGTAGGTACATAGGTACATAATTATATAGGTATTTTTTTCATCTCAACTTCTTAGCAAAATGGGTAGAGGCTACAGCCATGAGAGGTAAGGTAGTTGATCTCCCCCTCCCATCCCCCTCTCCCCCCAAAGTTCTTCCATATGAGTGTAGTGGAAGTCACAAGGGATTTAGATCTAGGGTTATGCCCAAGAAAGTCCATGGGCTTTGCCTGAATAAGGGACCCACATGAGGCATAATGCTTTGTGGGGTATCATTGGGGGGAAAAAAAAAACAAAAACAAAAACAAAAGCAAGAATTTTTGAAAACTTGTAATGCTCTGGCTTATTCAAAATGCTGGATCTTCTTAGTTGAAGGAAATTTTTTGGGTGTCTAAAACATGATGCCCTTCAAACTACCCTACCAAAATGGGCACATGTCTTCTATAAATCTACCAAAATGTAGGAAAAATGGCTACCTATCTTGAGGATGGGGCTCTCCCAGTGACTGGTGGTTCCGAGCTTGGTCTGAACCAATGGCCAATTCCTGACATAACTGGACACTGGGAGAGAGATTCTGTCACATTATTTATTACCAACTTTGTAGACTACTTGCTAAGACCTGGAGCTTGCAATGATGTTCTAAAGGGTGTGTTCACACCTGATGTTAAGTCATTTGGTAAAGAAAAATCTAGGTAGCATCCTAAGTGGCATGCAATGTTAAATTGGTGAATTAACTTTAATGTTAAGTGAATGGTTTTTTTAAGTCCTAAATGACTAGCATGATGTTAGTGGACTCCAACACTAGTCCCTAACACCAAGTGTGAATGCACCTTAAAGTGCTAGTTGTGTGTGTGCATTGGAATGACCTCTTTTGTTCCTAAGAAAAGCTTGTTAGGTTGATAAGATGTCAGATTGATAAGTAGGTAAGTCATTAACTTGGGGTGAAAGGCAAAATCACCAAGAAGGTAATGATTGTACTGGATTAAAAGGAAGCAAAAATGGTTAATTGTCCATCCTTTGAAGTTTGAATACACTAGTAAAAATTGTGGAAATGAAGTATAAAGGGTACTTTTTTTTTTTGGTTAATAGTATTATTATATAAGGTTTGTTTGATGAAGCTATAGAAAGAAGCATTTAAGATCAAGAATCAAATTTATATGCAGGGTGGGTGCATTCCCCAAAAATTAGGGACCCTAGAATTCGGGTACTCCATCATCTGGGCCCACATTTTGGAATGTCCCTCACATGTGAGCTTTGCCCATTGTAAAAATCACTAGGGTAACCTTATCATGAAGGTAAACATCTCTAGATCACGATACGAGGTGAATAGGTCAGGAGGAGGCATAGGAGGCCAAGGGTTCTTACAGCTACTCCTTAAAGGTGGGAAGGATCTTAGGCCTAGAAGTAGTAGGTGCAAGATGCCTCCTCTGTAGTTGGGGTTTCTTATCTCGTAGAGAGGTTCCCATACGAGTGCGTACTCTTGAGGGAGGAGGAGCACCCTAGGGCATGAGCCTGTAGATGTTCCCAAACCTCCAGAGAATACACGAGTACAAAGAACCTCCCTTTATGCAAACAACTTTTTTACTTGTTTTCTAGCTTTTTTTCTTGTTTAGGGTAAACAGGCTGGTGACCGAACACTTACTTGGAAAATGGATCATACATATGGCAGCCCATGATGACTTGTTTAGTCACCTAAAACCAAACACTAAATTGGGCACCAACCAAAGCTATCTACCCAGCTATTGAATTGGATGAAAATTTGGATGGAAGATTTCCTCAAACTAAGCATTCAAATTCAAGTTTAGAGATCAATGGTTATGGGTAAACATATTCCAGTTCACCAAATTTGTCGCCCCTTCCCAAATGTTTGTGGGCACGGATTTTTCATCACCCCCACCAAGCATCCCACACTCTATCACATTGCACATCACTCTCTCTCTCCAACTCTCTTAGACTCTCCATGGCCACAGTTTTTCGTCACTTGCACCAAGCATCCGACTCCAAGTCACATTGTTTTTTTTAATTTCTTTGAGCTCCTATGAGCTTGATGCTCTCAAGGTATTGATTGTCTTTGGTTTTTGTTTGCATGTTTGTACAACTAATGTTTTCTCTCTCTCTAAACAATGCCCCTTTCTCCAAACGCTTTGAGCTTTTGCAATACTTGGTGATGGCAATGCATCCCTTTCTTCTCTCTCAACTTTCTCGTCTTTCCTTTTTTTTCTTTTTTTTCTCTCTCATCTCTCACACTTGCTAGTGATGGCGCCACATCCAAAACTCTCCTCTCCCTTTCTCTTCTCCAACACCTACAATCATGGCACCTCATCCCCTCTCTATTTTACTTTCTTTTTCAACTTTCACACCTACAACAAGGACAAGAGTCCTTTCTTTACTTTCTCTCTCAATTCTTTCATTTCTCATCTATCAGCGATGGCACTACATCCCTTCTCTGCTTTTTCTCTCTTCTTTTTTTTTTTCTTTCACACCTCCAACACTAACATTGTGTCCCTTCTCTACTCTCTCTTTCTTTCAACCTTTTTTTCTTTCCACTTTTTTTCATCTCTCACACCTGTTGGCCTTGGCAATGTGTTTTTCTCCTCTTTCAATTGTCTCTAAGCTTAGAGCTCAAAGCTAACTTCTTGTTAGCAATAATGATCAGCACTCCTTTTCCTCTCTCAAATATTTCAGAGCTTGGAACTTTAAACTTGCCTACTACTGGTGATGGCGATTGGTGCCCCTTTTTTTCTCTCACCTTTTTCAAAGCTTGAAGTTCTAAACTTTCTTGCTAGCAATGGCAATCCACTCCCCTTCTCTCCTCTCTCATCTCTTTCAAAGATTATAATTCTCTTGTTGTTGGTGATCCACCCCCCTTTTTTCTTCTCTCATCTCTCTTAGAACTTTGAACTGTCTTGTTGTTGGTGATGTCAATCCACCCCCTTTCTCTCCTCTTTCATCTCTCAAAAAACTTTGAGCTCTCTTGTTACGAACGACTGTGATCCACCCCCGTTCTCTCCTCTCTCATCGCTCTCAAAGCTTTGAACTCTTATTATTCAAAGTTCTAAACTCTCATCTTGCTAATGATGGCAATCCACCCCCGCCCCCTCCTCTTTCCTTTTTCAACTTTTTCAAAGTTGAAAGTTCTTTTATTGTTTTATTTTCTCTTAGCCATCTCAACTGCTATGATTGATGTGTTTTTTCTCCACTAGACCCAAACCCAAACTTGTTGATATATTTATTTCATTTGTTGTGCAACTATTACATTTTTTTCAACTACTCTCAACTATTACCTTTCTATCAATTATTGCTACCTTCTTTCATTTATTGTTCAATTGCTACATTTTTTCATTTATTGTTCACATGCACTACCTTTCCCTCAACAACTAGCCAATTACTTCTTCCTTTAATCATTGGAAAGTAACAATTTTGATGTTTAGTGTCGTTGTGCCTATTACTTAGCCCATGTGTGCAACCTTGCATGTTATCGAACCCATTTTTTATAGCCCAAATTCACCCCCATGTACTTGCGTAGATGTATTTGAAAACCTGCTTAAAAATCACGGTGAAAATGGTCACCCATTTGAATAACAATTGTTGGAATTCAAGCTGCAATGAATTGTGTTTTACCACAATTATTAAGAGTTTTTTGAGTTATTCATTTTATTGTGGAACCCATTTTTGTTGTTCGTTTATCTTCCTTCTCCTTTCTTTTGCATGTTCTGATTTCCTCAACAAGTACCTTTTCCATTGTTTTTCTCCTTAGGATGTTTAGGTATTCAAAATTAATCACAAAATGTGATTGAGAATAGTCAATTAATGATTTTTTTCCCTTGGTGTGTCTTTCAAGTAAATGAGGCAATGACAATAAGTTATGCACCCTCGTGGATTTTTGGGTCTAATTTGGAGACAACTAAGTTTCCTATAGCAACTCCTAAATATTTTTAAAACTACCTTCATTTTCATTTACATATTTGTTGGTTGCTAATCTAATATTGTAGTGCTATGGGGCATATCTACATAGTATTGTTGGTCATTTTGTGACATGTAAATAAGTAGATCTTGAAATCTTGAATGTTGATTTGTTTCAGTTATATGGAAAAGTTTTGCAATAATAGATTCCTCC
>Ga0209208_10002141_pt1 | contig 28229 bp, 13 predicted proteins | sample S1TSphfallax_3_FD_187694 | JGI IMG/M metagenome (GOLD analysis project Ga0209208, IMG submission 187694) | Host-associated microbial communities from peat moss isolated from Minnesota, USA - S1T2_Fd - Sphagnum fallax MG (SPAdes) (version 2) | ecosystem: Host-associated > Plants > Peat moss >...
GGTTGGTCGAGCACGAGCAAATCGATCTGATCCTCATGGACACGAACATGGCGGTGATGGACGGAATCGAGGCGACACGGCGCATTCGCGCCGCTGAGGCGGCCGGGTTGCTCGCCGGCCGGCGTCCGATCATTTCCATGACGGCGAACGTGATGGGGGATTCTGTCGAGGCGTGTCGTCAGGCTGGCATGGACGATGCTCTTCCCAAGCCGTTTCAGCGTCAGCAAATCATCGCCGTGCTCGCGCGTTGGCTGACAACGAGTTCTCGCTCAGCGGAATCTGAGCCGCAGTTCGCTGGCGTGTCGTCGCAAGGCGCCCCAATCGATCTTGATTCCTATCGACGGATCCGGGAGACAATGGGGGAGGATCTGCCGTTATTGGTGGGGGAGTTTCTCTCCTCGACGGCGAAATTCATCGATGATATCGCGCAAGCCGCTGCTGTTCGCGATGCCGCCACGATCAGAAGCCGAGTGCATTCCATGCACTCGAGTTGCGTGACGATCGGCGCATTGCGCCTGGCGGAACTTGCGACGCAGCTCGATGTCAAGGCGGCTGCGAGAGGATGCGACGGATGCAGCGCGGCCGCAGACGCTTTGCGCACGGAGTTTCAAAACGTGCGTGCCGCTCTCCGTGGTCTCGCGGGCGGCGCAGCCGAGGCCGCCTAAGGCGCATTTACGGCAGCACCCGGCTACTCCAGCGCGCGGCGCTCGCGGCGTCGCCGCGAGAGGCGTATAAATCGCGTAAATCTGCGTACGCGTCCTGCGTCGCAAAGTACTGCGACCGGCCTGCGGCCTCTAGCCCCGCAACCGCAGACAAAAGCTCCGGCTCCGCCTGGTCGGATTGGCGCAGCCTGAAGAGGCAGGAGCCGATTGCCGCGCGTGTACTCGCTGTCTGCCAGGCATTCTGACCAAACTTCTTGACCCGCTGGGCCAATGCGCTACGCAGCGCCTCGAGACCCTCGCTGCCCCGTCCCGAGCGACACGCCGCAATGCCATAGGCTTGCAGCGCGGCGGTCGTGATCGGGTGCTCGGCTCCGAGCACGCGCTCGAGCGAGTGCTCGGCCGTCAACGCCGTGGTCGCCGCCTCTGCGTCACGATGCAGGAACAGCAAATCGTATGCCAGCGACGTACCGGTCATCAGCGTCTCCGGCGCCTCGGGCCCGAGGACATTCGTGCGCCTCGCCATGATGTCGCGGATCATGGGCTCGGCCTCGGCAGCGCGGCGCGCGGCCGCCAAGGTGTCGGCGTAGTTCAGTTCGGTGGTGAGCCGGTAGGGCGCATCGGGTGCAAAAGCCGTCTTGGCGAGCGAGAGGGCCTTGCTCCCGACAACGAGGGCGTCGGCGGTTCTCCCCCAATTCTTGTTCAACAACATCATGTTGTTCAGGGTGTGCACGGTCCGCACATCCCATTTGCTGCCATGAAACCGCTGCACGCACTCCAGCTCTTGCTCGTAGGTCGCGGCAGCATCTTGGTCGCGTTGTTCGATGCCGAGGATTTCTCCCAGAATGTCCAAGGTGTCGGCATAGATGCCGTCGCTGGCGCATTGATTGTGCAAGATTGCGAGCGTTTCGCGCGTCGGTGCCTCCGCTTCGGCCGCATTACCGGTCATGTACAGCAGCAGGCTCCGTAGATTGAGCGCATCCAGAAGTTCATGAGAGTCTCCGGGATGCGCCCTGACCAAGGCAAGTTGGCGATCGTTGACGGCGAGCGCCTCTTGGTATCTCCCCAGGCCCTTTTCCGTACGGCTGACGACACCCAATATAGAAGCGGCAACCAAAGGATCGGCGGAGATCTCTTGATCCGACCGCTTGATGACCCGGTCGAGCAGGTCAGCGACCATCACATCGCGCCGTCCGAAAGTCGGATTGGCGGACGTGAGCAAAGATTCGAGAAATTTGTCTCGCTCGGCCGCCATGTCCCGCGCCAGGGTAACGGCACGAGCCTGCTCGAGGTACACGGCGGCGGCGATGATGCCACCGACCAGGAGCGCCAAGCCTGCGCTCACGGGCACGACGTGTCGACGCACGAATTTCTTCAAGCGATAACCCGCCGCCTGCTTGCGCGCGAGCACGGGTTGCTGCTGAAGGTAGCGGCGCAAGTCAGCCCCGAGGTCTTGTGCCGTGGCGTAGCGCTCGTCCGGGTTGCGGGCAAGCGCCTTCAACAGGATCGCATCCAAATCCCCACGCAAAGCGCGCACGGTGGTCGCAGGTCGCCCGCCGAGTCGCGCCGCGATGCTGGGCGCTTGCGCATCATCCTGGGTCACCGCCAGCATGTAGCGCAGCGGCTCCGTCGCGTGCGGGAAGGGTGGACATCCGCTCAGTAACCGGTATGCGAGCGCTCCGAGGCCGAAGATATCGGTGGCGACCGTAACCGGTCCACCGCCCACTTGCTCTGGAGAGGAATAATTCGGTGTGAACATGCGCGTGGCATTGAGCGTCGGTGTGCGCTCCGCATCGACGGACGCCAATGTGGCGCCGATGCCGAAGTCGATCAGTTTGGGTGAGCCCTCATCGGTGACCAGAACGTTTGCCGGCTTGATGTCCCGATGAACCACGAGCATGCGATGAGCCGCGACGACCGCCTCGATGACTTGCAGGAGCAACTCGATGCGCTCGCGTAATCCCAAAGCATGCTCTTCGCAGTAGACGTCGATGGGCTTGCCGCTGACATAATCGAGGGCAATCCAGGTTCTTTCATGTTGAACCCCTGTGTCGATCAGACGGGCGACGGCCGGGTGTTCGAGGCGCGCGAGCAAGCGCGCTTCGCGCTGGAACCGGGCATAGTCCGCGCCCGTCACTTCGCCGAGCAACAATTTGATGGCCACGCGCTGCGGAACGCCGTCAACGCGGTCGGCGAGATACACGACGCCCATGCCGCCCATGCCCAGGCGCTCACGCAAGCGGAAATTTCCGAATTGCATTCCGATCAAGGATGGTGGCGCCTCGGACACCCGATCGAGGATTCCCGAAGTAACCGGCGACTCGCGCACGGCGATCACCAACAAGGCGTCGACTTCGCGTCTCAGCGCGTCATCCTCTCCGCATTCCCGTCTCAAGAACGCGTCGCGGTCAGTCTCGTCGAGCTCGAGAGCAGATACGAAGATCTCGTAGGTTCGGCGTCGGTCCATGACAGCATTTTTGCACGTGCTGCCGGCTAATCATACGGGAGCGCACCGGCATTTGCCCATGAGAGTGCGTTTGCATGCAGCCGCCCGTGCACCGGGATGAAATTTCTCGGCATTCTGTGCATAATCGAAGGCGCGACATGGCTTGAGTCATGAGTGGGGGTTGAATCATGAGTGAGACCATCACGAGGATTTTCGGCAAGGCGAAACACGCCGAAGCGGCGGTCCGGCGCTTAGAGAGCCTGGAATTCACCGATGACGTGCTCAGCTGCAGCGAATTGCTATCCGGGCCAGTCGCATGCCGCACGATTTCGCGGCTCTTCCTTTCTGGCTCGCGAGTTTGAGGAAGAATCGCTCCAGCCACATTCGTCTGACTTCGCATCCATCGGGTGCCAAACCCCCGAAGTTCCCCCTCGATTGGGGTGCGCCCAGCGCGCAGTTGCGCGGTCCGGTGATCGGTTCGACGACCGCGCGCGAAGTCCGCAACGTGATCGGGGCGCACGGCGGCGCCTATTCCATATATCGCGCATTGGCCGTTTCTGGCGGCACCTTGGATCCGCTCGCCCGGCCTGACCTTCAGGGCACCGGTCCGCTCATCGAGATCGGTCCTCATCCGCAGTGGACAGGACCTGAGCGCATCGTGTCGCTCGACCCCTGGGGTCATCGCGTGGTCGAGGATTTCAAGGACGCCATCGAAGCTGGGCTCGATGTTCGTCCCACCATCGCGATCACCAAGGCACATTTGATGCTGCCGGAGGTTCGCGAAGCCATCGAGATGGGTCGCCTGAAGGAGGATGGCGCCGTGGTGCATGCGGGCGGCGAGGTGGCCGTCATCAAGGCAGCGATCGATCCGGTGTGGCACCTCCCGGGCGTCGCGCAGCGCTTCGGCACGACCGAGTCCCTGCTGCGGCGAACCCTCTTCGAGCAAACCGGGGGTATGTACCCGGAACTCGTGACCCGTCGGGACCTGCACGTTTTTCTGCCTCCCATCGGTGGCACCACGCTGTACCTATTCGGCGCTCCGTCGGCCATCGGCGATCCCGATCGTCTGCTGACCTGCCGCATTCACGATGAATGCAATGGCTCAGACGTTTTCGGTTCCGATATTTGCACATGCCGACCCTACCTCACCCACGGAGTCGAGGAGTGCATTCGTAGCGCGCAAGCCGGAGGCGCCGGACTGATCGTCTACAACCGCAAGGAGGGAAGGGCCCTCGGCGAAGTGACCAAATTTCTGGTTTACAATGCTCGAAAGCGACAGCCGGGCGGCGATCAGGCCGCGACCTATTTCGAACGCACCGAGTGTGTTGCGGGCGTCCAAGACGCGCGCTTCCAGCAATTGATGCCGGACATCATCCATTGGCTCGGGATCACTCGGATCGACCGCCTGGTCTCCATGTCCAATCTCAAATACGACGCACTGATCGACGCCGGAATCGAGATCGGCGAGCGGGTGCCGCTGCCGCCGGAACTCGTGCCCCAAGATGCGATGGTGGAGATCGCGGCGAAAAAAGCCGCGGGATATTTCGCCCCCGAAGCGCAGATGCCCGAGCTCGGTGAGGGTCCGCCGCCGGTGGTGGGACGCGATCTTGACGATTATTGAATCCCCCATAGAGCCTCTGGCCGAGCAGAACTCGGACGCGCGCGGCGCGCGAACTCTGCTCAGCGCGGATGCCGTGCGCAGCACCGCGCAGCGCATGTTGCACATGGCGCTCGACGACCGTCTGGAACACTGGCGCCTCGATCTGGATCGATTGCCCGCCACTGCGGGCTTCGTGGCTGAAGTCATCGTGGCACGCTACCCATCGCTCGACGTGCCCTTGCATTCACGCTGGCGTCACTTCGTGCTGGAAGGTCGTGATCTGTGGGCCGAAGCGGCCCAAGCTGCTGCATGGGCGAGTGCGGCGGCCAGAGCGCGCGCGGCATTCGACCTCGTGATCATGTCGGTCTTGTTGGACGCGGGGGCGGGCGCCGCTTGGGCGTTTCGCGATCGGGGGCACACGGGCCTCGTGCTGGCGCGGTCGGAGGGACTCGCACTCGCCAGCCTGCGCTGGTTCGCGTCCGGGGCGCTGTCGGATAGGGCGGCCGAGCCTTATCGCGTGGACGCCGCCGCGTTGCGCCGCGTGGACGCGCCAGCGATCGAGCGCGCATTCCAAGCCGGCGAGGCGAACCCGCTTGCAGGGCTGCAGGGGCGTGCTGCGCTGCTCAACCGCCTGGGCAGCATCCTCGAATCCAGACCCGATTTATTTGGAATCGAAGATTCTCCACGACCCGGAGGTCTGTTCGATTCGCTCTGCGCGCGCGCGGTCCTTGGCCGCCTGCCCGCGGCCACGGTACTCGAAACTCTGCTCGAGGCCTTGGGTCCCATCTGGGAGGCGAGGCCGCGTCTCGGCGGCGTGCCGCTCGGCGATTGCTGGCCGCATCCTGCCCTGGTGGGTCCGCATCCGGAGGACGGTTACGCACCGCTGCACAAGCTGTCGCAGTGGTTGGCGTATTCGCTGATCGAGCCGCTGACCGACGCGGGCATCGCCGTCTGCGACGTCCATGAGCTGACCGGCCTCGCCGAGTATCGTAACGGCGGACTATTCATCGACATGGGGGTGCTGATGCCACGCGCGATGTCCTCGCTGTCCACGGTACACGCGGTCGAGGATCCGTTCGTGGTCGGCTGGCGCAGCTTGACGGTGGCGCTGCTCGACCGGCTGGCACCGATGGTGGCCTCGAGACTTGGACTCGAGGCCGACTTCTTTCCTCTCGCCCGCATGCTCGAGGGCGGAACCTGGGCAGCCGGCCGGATCGTCGCGCGCCGTACGCGCGCCGATGGTGGGCCTCCTTTCAACGTCTTGAGCGACGGGACGGTGTTCTGATGACTAACCTGACGATCGTAACGCACCCGCTGGTGCAGCATAAGCTCACGCTCATGCGCGACAAAACGACCTCGACGAAGAGCTTTCGTGAGTTGCTGCGCGAGATCGCGACGCTGCTTTGCTACGAAGTGACTCGCGATCTGTCGCTCGATCGGATTCAGATCGAGACTCCGTTGATGCCGATGCAGGCGCTGGTGCTGTCGGGCAAGAAGTTGGTGTTCGCACCAATCTTGCGGGCGGGCATGGGATTTCTCGAAGGCATGCTGGACCTCGTGCCTTCGGCGCGCGTTGCGCATATCGGCCTGTACCGCGATCCGGAGTCCCTGACCGCGGTCGAATACTACTTCAAGGCGCCGTCCGATCTAGCCGAACGGCAGGTGATCGTGGTCGATCCGATGCTGGCGACCGGCAATACGGTCGTCGCGGCGCTCGATCGCTTGAAGGAATACGGCGCCGTCGACCTGCGCGTGGTTTCGCTGCTGGCGACCGAGGTGGGCATCAACAATCTGCTCGGACACCATCCGGATGTGCGCATCTGGACCGCGGCCGTCGATCCGGAATTGAACGAACACGGCTACATTCTTCCGGGTCTTGGAGACGCCGGCGATCGGCTCTACGGGACGCGCTGAGCGAGACGTCGAGGCCGCGTCGTTCGGCACAGTGTGGGCAAGCCAACAGACGAGCTGTTCGGGTTCAGGCTTAGAGTACTTGATGAACACGCTTGCCCAATCGGACCCGCATTCTACGATCCTCTACACCTGTTCGATGCACCCGCAGATTCGCGCGAAGTCGCCGGGGGCTTGTCCCCTCTGCGGCATGGCGCTCGAACCCCTGGACAACGCCGCGCCAGACGCTGCGAACCCCGAACTCAGGGACATGACCCGGCGGCTCGTGATCAGTGCGATCCTCGCGGTGCCGATCGTTGCCTTGGAGTTGCGCGGTCACGTGCATTTGGCTGCAGTCTCGTGGATGCAGGGCATTCTGGCCACGCCCATCGTCCTGTGGTGCGGGTCGCCGTTCTTCGTCCGCGCCTGGACCTCGATTCGCAAACGTTCTTCCAACATGTTCACCTTGGTCGCTCTGGGCGTCGGCGCCTCCTATGGCTATAGTCTCTTTGCGACCGTCGTGCCGCGGGCCTTCCCGGCTGCTTTGCGGCCCGCGGGAGCGGCCGTGCCTGTCTATTATGAGGCCGCCGCGATGGTGACGGTTCTCGTCTTGCTCGGCCAAGTGCTCGAGCTGCGCGCGAGGGAAAAGACCGGAGGTGCTCTGCGGGCGCTGCTCAAACTCGCGCCGAAGACTGCGCGCCGCATTCGTTCCGATGCGACCGACGAGGAAGTGCCCCTCGCTCAGGTTCGCGTAGGCGACCGGCTGCGGGTGAGACCCGGCGAAGCGGTGCCAGTGGACGGATCCGTGACCGAGGGCAGCAGCGCGATCGATGAGTCGATGGTCACCGGTGAATCCATGCCCGTTGAAAAGCGGATCGGCGCCGAGGTGATCGGCGGCACGATCAATGGAACTGGGTCGCTGGTGATCGCGGCGGAGAAGGTGGGTGCCGACACGGTCTTGTCCCGTATCGTGAAGATGGTGGGGGCTGCGGAACGAAGTCGTGCGCCCATCCAAGGACTCGTCGATTCGGTGGCCGCCTGGTTCGTGCCTGCCGTCATGCTCGCATCGGTCCTCGCGTTCGCCGTGTGGATGATCTGGGCGCCTACTCCGGCGCTCGGCCTTGCGGTCGTTGCTGCCGTGTCGGTGCTGATCATCGCCTGCCCCTGTGCCTTGGGACTGGCCACACCGATGTCGGTCATGGTCGGCGTCGGCAAAGGCGCGGGTGCGGGTGTGCTCATCAGAAACGCGGAATCGCTGCAACGCTTCGCACAGGTCGATACGCTCGTCGTCGACAAGACGGGAACGCTCACCGAGGGCAGGCCGCGCGTCCGTGCCGTGGTGGCGGCCGCGGGTTTCGATGAATCCATGATCCTGTCCTTGTGCGCGAGCTTGGAGAAATCCAGCGAGCATCCGCTTGCGAGCGCGATTCTGGCGGCGGCCACGGAGCGCAAGCTCAAGCTACAGGACGTGACAAACTTCGCCTCAATGACCGGCACGGGGGTTGCCGGCAGCATCGCGGGCAAGCACGTGAGCGTCGGCAACGCTGCGATGTTGCGGAACAGCGGCGCCGCCGGCGCGGATCTCGCGGCGCGTGCCGAGGCGCTGCGCAAGGACGGCGCCACGGCGCTGTTCGTCGTGATCGATGACGAGGCGGCCGGAATCATCGCAGTGGCCGATCCGATCAAGGCTAGCGCCAAGACCGCGCTCGACAAATTGCGTCGCGAGGGCATGCGCATCGTCATGTTGACGGGCGATGAGCGCACGACCGCGATGGCCGTTGCCGCCCAACTCGGCATCACCGAGGTGGAAGCAGGCGTATTGCCTGATCAGAAGGCGGCGATCGTACGGCGCCTGAAATCGGAGGGCAGGGTGGTGGCGATGGCGGGCGACGGCGTCAACGACGCCCCGGCGCTCGCCGAGTCGGATGTCGGTATCGCAATGGGCACCGGGACCGACGTCGCCATGCAGAGCGCCGGGCTCACGCTCGTCAAGGGTGATCTCGACGGCATCGCGCGCGGACGTGCCTTGAGCCGCGCGACGATGCGCAACATCCGCGAGAACCTGGGACTCGCCTTCGTATACAACGTCATCGGCATCCCGATCGCCGCCGGCGTCCTGTACCCGGCCTTCGGGATACTGCTCAGTCCGATCATTGCCGCCGCAGCCATGAGCGCGAGTTCGGTCATGGTCATCGGCAATGCGCTGCGACTTCGGACGGTGGCGATCTAGAACTTGACGCGCACCCCCCACATCACGGTCGTTTGGTTCTCGCTGCCGGACGTGCCGACCGTCGTGCCGACGAACCCGTTGGCGAGGCCGTTCGTGACCTCCGACCAGTTCACGCCGCCGTAAATATCGTAGTGCTTGTTGAACACGTAGTCGGCGACCAGGGAGCCCTCGTCGAAGTCCCCCGAGCAGAGAAGACCCGCGGCGCCACAGCCCAGTCCCTGCGTGCCCTCGGCGCCGAGCCCGATCGTCCAGCTCGCCTGACTGATATGATAAAGCGCAGCGATCAGGTTCAAGCCCGAGGGCATCGCGTAGCGCGCGCCCGCCCATTCCATGTTGTACACGGCCGAGTCGTTGACGTTGATCGCGACGTCGAGCGGGTAGTTGCCCTGGGAATTGCCCGTCGTGTAATCGCCGTGGGCTTTTTCGATGTGCGAGTAGCCGCCATAGATCGTGAGCTTGTCCGTTGGGCCCGAATTGCCGAGCTCGAACGTGTATTTCGCCATGATATTGTACGACGTGTCGTCGGAAATGTAGGCCTGCAGACCCGTGGGCGGCGTGCCGGGAGGGGATCCCGCGGCCGCGGTGGTCAGCGGCGAGGCGCTGTCGTCGAACGAGCTGCGCAGGTTTACCGCCCCCTTGATGTTTTCGTAGACGGCGTCGACGGAAAGACCGCCCTGCGTAATGCCAACCTTGCCTGCATAGGCTTTGCCGAGGATGCCGGTGTCCTGACCGCCGACCGAGTACATGAAGGCCGCATGGACCGGCCCGCTCTGGTAGGCGTACTTGATCGAATTATCCCAGCGCGCTCCTTCCGTGCTGCCGGCACCACCGTTGAAGCCGGAGTACCCGAGAAACGAAAACGCATAGGACAGGGCTTGCGGGTCGTACGCGGCGAGGGTCTCCAACTCCAGGGAGTTGTGCCGACCGATCGTCAAGGTTCCGTAGGTCGGGCTGCTGGCGCCGCCATAGAACACCCCATTGATCGCCTGGCCGCAGCGGCTGCTGTCGGCGTTGGCGGTTTGACTGCCCTGCGGCTTACCGCTGTTGGTCGCGATGCTGCCGCAGGCGTCGACGAGCTGCCCGGACAGTGGGTTGAAGCCGGTCTCGAGTTGTGCCACGAGCGTCACGTCGTTCACGATCGGCTCGGCGACGCGCAGCCCGATTTTCGATTGTTCCAGTCCGCTCTCGGCCAGTGTCGACTGGGAGCCTTGAAAGTTTCGCGTCGTGGTGAACGACTGGTATTCGAGGCCGCCCAGATATTGGCTGCTGAGCGGTACGCCGTTGCTCTGGTAGGCGTAGCCGACGTCGATGGTCCCGAATAAAGTCACGCCGCCCAGCGACAGACTGTCGGGCAGCGGGTCTTTCAATTGTGCTTGGGCAACTCCGCCGGCCAAGACGCAAGCCACGGCAGTCCCTGTCACCTGCATGATTTTTTTCATAGTCAACTCCCTGTTCTCATTGCAGCCGAAATCCTGTTCTCGCGCGGTAACCGGTGACATTGGACCTTGGTCGCAAATCCTGGGATTTCCCGCATCATTTAGACGAAGGTCGTACGGACTGCGGGCGTTGGTCACAGCGCAAGGCGGCGACGCAGGAAGATTTTCTCGTTTTCGGCCGCTCCGTCGGACCCGTGATCCTAGGGGCGACGGCTCAATTCACAAGCGGCGCGAGCGTCTCCGCCGTCAAAAGTCGGTTGAACTCTGGTAGATCCTTTTTCAGCGCGACCGCGAGAGCGGCGTCGGGGCCGCTCATTCCCGACTCGTACGCGGCCAAGAGATCCAGTTGGGTTGCCGAAGGCGCAAAGTCAGCGCTCCCAGCGACGTCGCCGCCACCCGTGCCGACCTCCGCATTGAGCCATAGTAGATTCAAATAAAGCGGGTCCGCCTCGACGAAGTATTTGTCGTCGCTGTCGAGCAAGGAGCGCGCGACGTAGCGGTGCTCGATCGACTGTAATTCCTCGTCGAGTTTTTCCGCAGCTGCGAGCAAGGCCGTGCGCTGCCGTGTCTCGGCCGCATCGTAGATGCGCGCCGGAGCCCGCGGGGGTGGCGCGTCCTCATCGTCGTCGTCGTCCGCGGCAGAGGTCGGCCGATCCTTGTCGGGCGCCTTCGCCGGTCGCAGCATCGCGCGAATGACCTCGAGTTGCTTGCGCAGCCATTCGATTTGGTTGACGGCGTCCGCGACGTGCGTGATATCCGCCGAGATCCGGCGCAGGGTCTGCACCGACTGGCGAATGTCCTCGGTCGTGCCTGGCGCTTGCGGATCGGGCAAAACGGTCAAGGGCTGGGTCACCGTGCTGCCGTCGACCACGAGCTTGATCCGATAGTCGCCGGGAGCGACGATCGGGCCGACTTCGGTCGGCAGAATGCCCCAATGGGTGATCGTGCGCTCATCGGTGTCCCGGAAACGCGGTTCGTCCCAGATATGCGGATTATCCGGCGCCACGGTACGCAACGCGATCAGGCGCGGCGATTCGTAGCGCAGGTCCCAGTTCGTGCGGTTGATCCCGGCACGGCCCTTGGCCACCAGGCTGCGCACGACTTCGCCCTGGGCGTCGAGGATCTCGATCTTGACCGGCTCCTTGGGCGTGTCGGCGAGCGAGAAATTGATCAGCGCCGAGGGCGCGCGCGCGAAGCGATAGGCGGGGCGCGGAACGAAGAGGGTGACCGGTCCGCTCGCGGGTGTTCGAGCGAGTTGCTCCAGGGGGGTCAGATCATCGAGGATATAAAGACCGCGACCATAAGTGGAAATCACGAGGTCGTGGAAGTCCGGCTGCACGACCACCCAAGTCACCGGCGCATGCGGCAAACCGCTCTGCAGGGCGGCCCAATGCGCGCCATCGTCGTGGGAATAGTACAGGCCGTTCCCCGACCCGGCGAACAGCAGGCCCGCGCAATTCGGGTCCTCGGTGACGCTGCGCAGGTAGGACAAGGCGTGGCGCGGCAGGCCTGCGTCGATGCGCTTCCAGGTCTTGCCGTAATCCTGCGTTTCGTAGAGGTAGGGATCACGATTATCGACGAGATGCAGATCGACGCTGACATAGGCCTTGCCGGCCGCGAAGCTCGATGGCGCAATGCTCGTGATCGTCCCTGAGGAGGGCAGGCCCGGCAGGTTCTTGGTCACGTTGTTCCAGGTGATCCCGCCGTCCGGCGTGTTCCAGACCTGGCCATCGTTCGTGCCCGCCCAGAGCAAGCCTTGCTGCACGGGTGAGGGTGCAATCGCAAAGACGACCTCGCCGTAGAACTGGCCGAGATTGTCGCCGACGATGCCGCCGGACGAAACGATGCGCGCCGGATCCTTGGTCGACAGATCCGGACTGATGACCGTCCAGTGCGCGCCGCCGTCGGTGGTCCGGAAGATCACCTGGCAACCATAGTAGACGGTGTCGTGAGCGAACGGATCGATCGCGAGCGGCGGAGTCCAGTGACAGCGATACTTGAGGGCCGTCGGCGGCGCGTCGAGCGTGTGCATCCAGGGACTGACCGAATGCGCCTCGTGGTAGCGCGCATCCCAGCGCGTCACGGCATCTCCGTAGCAACTCGCCCAAACGACCTTCGGATCGACCGTGTCGGGCAGCGTGAAGCCGGACTCGCAACCGCCCATATGCCTGTCCCAGCCGGTTTCCCCGGGACCGGCCGCGACGCTGGGGCCGCGCAGATTGCCGTCGTCCTGCATGTTGCTGTAGAACTCGTAGGGAATCTGCCGATCGACCGCGACGTGATACATCTGGCCGATCGGCAGCGTCACGCGGTGAAAGCCCCGTCCGTGGACGGTCGTGATGATCATTCCGCCGTCGTCGGTGATGGCGAAGCGATCTGGATCGTGGGGGTCGAACCAGATGTCATGCGTGTCGCCACCCCAAGGGACCTCGTGGAAGTTCTCACCGCCATCCAAGGATTGATGAAAAGCGCTGTTTGCGACCAATACCTCGTTATCGCTCCCGGGAGAGACTGCCAGTCGGATGTAGTAGCCGGCGCGGCCGATCAGCGAGCGCTGGTGATTGACGGCTTTCCAGTGTTTACCGGCATCATCCGACCGCCAGACGGAGCCTTGATCCGCGGTCTGGATCAGCGCGTACACGCGCTGTCCGTTGGTCGGCGCGACGGCAACGTCGATCTTGCCCAAGGGGGCGTGGGGCAGCCCCGGATCTTCGATGCGCTGCCACCGCGTGCCGCCGTCGTGAGAAACATAGAGCCCGCTGCCGGGTCCGCCGCCGAACTCGCCCCACGTGTGCATTTCCACTTGCCATAGTCCCGCGAACAGCGTCTGCGGATCGTGCGCATCCATCGACAGTCCCGAACAGCCGACGTTCTCGCCGCCAAAGAGGACGCGCTGCCAGTGAGCGCCGCCGTCGGTCGTGCGATAGACGCCGCGCTCCTGTTGCGGGCCGGTGAGTCGTCCGAGCACGCAAGCGAAGACGATCTCGGGTCGTTGCGGATCGATCACGATGCGGCCGATACGGCCCGATTCGGGCAGTCCCATGTTCGTCCACGTGCGGCCGGCATCCGTGGATTTGTAGATACCATTTCCCGCGACGTCGCTGTCTCGAATGGCCCACGCCTCGCCCGTGCCCGCCCAGACCGTGCTGGGCAGAGAAGGAGCGACCGCGAGCGCGCCGATCGCCGCGGCCGGTTCGTCGTCGAAGATCGGCGACCAGCGGTTGCCGCCGTCCACGGACTTCCAAATGCCGCCGGACGCGGCGCCCGCGTAATAGATGCTCGGATCGCCGGCGACGCCGGCGACCGCCGCGATCCGGTTGCCAATTTTCGGCCCGACGAAGCGAAACCGCAGCGGGTCCTCGCGCTCCGCATCCGCCGCGACGGCGACCCTTGCGACCACGAGTGATACGACCGCGAGCGTTGCGACCGCTCCAAGCAGAGCCGCGAGCGGCAAGCGTCGCCGGCCGGTGTGTTCGATCCCCATGACGGTCCTACCCCTTAGGCATTACACTGCATTGCGTCTCGATAGAATGCGCCAGAGCGCTTTGCCGATCCAGAGGAATGCACTATGACGATGAAACGCACGATGCCGATCCGATCGCGCTGTTTGCTGGGACTGTTGCTGCTGTCCGGCTTGATGTCGTCCGCGGGCCTGCTCGCTGCGACTGTGGACCCCACGATCATTGCCGGGATGAAGTGGCGGCAAATAGGCCCCTTTCGTGGCGGCCGTGTCGTCGCCGTGAGCGGCGTGCCCGGGGATCCCTCGACCTGGTATTTCGGCGGCGTCGGCGGCGGCGTCTGGAAGAGTACGGATGCGGGCGCCTCCTGGTCGCCGGTGTTCGATGATCAAAAGATCGCCTCCATCGGTGCGATCGCGGTTGCGGATGCGGACCACAACGTGGTCTATGTCGGCTCCGGCGAGGCCTGTCCGCGCGGCAACATCAGCTACGGCGACGGCGTCTATAAATCGACCGACGCAGGCCGCACGTGGAAGAACGTCGGCCTGCGCGATACGCGGCAGATCGGCGCCGTGATCGTCGATCCCCGTAATCCGGACATCGTACTGGTCGCTGCGCTCGGTCACGCATTCGGTCCGAACGAGGAGCGCGGGGTATTTCGCAGCACCGATGGCGGTGCGAGTTGGAAACGGGTCCTCTACAAGGATCGCGACACCGGCGCCATCGATGTGAGCTTCGATCCGACCAACCCCAACATCGTGTACGCCTCCCTGTGGCAGATGCGACGTCAACCCTGGAATTTCTCGAGCGGAGGCCCGGGCTCGGGACTCTACAAGTCCACCGATGGCGGGGTCACCTGGACGCAATTGCAAGGGCACGGTTTGCCCGCCGGCATCCTCGGGCGCATCGGCATCGCCGTCGCGGGCGGCGGCTCTGGACGGGTGTACGCGATGATCGAGGCGGCCGAAGGCGGTCTCTTCCGCTCCGAAGATGCCGGTGGGACTTGGACGCGAGTCAACGAAGATCATCGCTTTCGGCAGCGCGCTTGGTATTTCACGCACGTGTTCGCCGATCCGCTCTCCGCCGACGTCGTCTATGTGCTGAACACCGGCGCTTACCGCTCGAGCGACGGCGGGAAATCCTTCGACTTGATGCCCGCTCCGCACGGCGATCATCACGCGCTCTGGATCGATCCGAAGGACACTCGGCGGCTCATCAACGGCAGCGACGGCGGAGCCAGCATCTCCGTCGATGGGGGCAAAGCCTGGACTGCGCCGTACAATCAACCGACCGCGCAGTTCTATCACGTGGCGGTCGACAATCGCTGGCCCTACCGCGTCTACGGCGCGCAACAAGATAACTCCACCATCGCCATCGCGAGTCGCGACGACGAGGGTGTGGTCGGCCGTCAGGATTGGTTCCAGGTCGGGGGCGGGGAGAGCGGCTTCATCGCGCCCGACCCGAAGGATCCGGAGGTCATCTACGCCAATTCCGACAGTGGCCAGATGACCCGCTACGATCATCGCAGCAACAACTTTCGCGACGTGTCCGTGTATCCTCTCGACGTCTCCGGCAATGGCGCGGCCGATCTCAAGTATCGACTGCAATGGACCGAGCCGCTGTTCGTGTCCGCGCACGATTCCAACGTCCTCTACACGGCTGCGCAATTCGTTCTGCGCAGCGCCGATCAAGGCCGTACGTGGCGGAAAATCAGCCCCGATCTCACGCGTGACGACAAGACCAAGCAACAGCCGTCGGGCGGCCCGATCACCCTGGACATCACGAGCGTCGAGTACTACGACACCGTGTTCGCGCTCGCGGAGTCGCCGCTGCAAGCAGGCTTGCTGTGGGCCGGGACGGACGATGGTCTGATCCATTTGACACGCGACGATGGTCAATCGTGGAGCGACATCACGCCAAAGGACATGCCGGCATGGAGCATGGTCAGCCTGATCGACCCATCGCCCCACGATCCTGGCACCGCCTATGCGGCCATCGATCGACACAAGCTCGACGATCTGCAGCCCTTGATCTATCGCACTCACGACTTCGGCAAGACCTGGACGCGCATCGTCACCGGGATTCCGAACGGCGCCTACGTGCATGCCGTGCGCGAGGACCCGGCCAAGGCGGGCTTGCTCTACGCCGGAACGGAACTCGGCGTTTTCTTCTCGCTCGACGACGGGGCGCATTGGCAGCCAATGCAGCTGAATCTGCCGACGACGCCGATCCACGATCTACTCATCAAGAACGGTGATCTCGTCGTCGCCACCCATGGGCGCTCGTTCTGGATTCTCGACGACGTGTCGCCGCTGCGCCAGGCAGCGGCGGTGAATCCGGCGGACGACTTTCATCTATTTACGCCGGCGACGGCGGTCAAGCTGCACTATCCCGAACAAGTCGAGAGGCGACTGCCCGTCGGCGACAATCCGCCGTCCGGCGCGGTGATCGACTACACCCTGAAGAACGCGCCGCCACCAGGGGAGGAAATCGCACTCGAGATTTTGGATGCCGACGGTCGGACGCTGCGTCGATTGTCGAATCTCGCGCCCAAGGATGCCGACGAACAACCGGTCGAATGGACCGATCGCGTGCAGACCCCGAACGAGATTCCAGCGGCGGCCGGCGGCAATCGCTTTGCCTGGGACCTGCGCCGCGAGGATCCGGTGAAGATCCCGGGGGCCTTTTATAGCGACGACGGGCCGCGTGGACCGCTCGTGCCTCCCGGTCACTACCAAGTGCGCCTGACCGTGCGTGGCAAGAGCCAGACGGCGCCTCTCGATGTCATCGGCGATCCGCGACTGCAGGGACAGCTGTCGGAACGCGAGATACGCGAACTCGACGCGCTGTCGATGCAGACCGCGGCGGACATCGATGCCCTGCACCGGGCCGTCAACGGCATCCGGGCGACGCGCGCGCGACTTGCGACGATCGCGAAGTGGAGCGAAGGCCGAACGGAGGCGGGAGCGGTGCTCGAGTCCGAAAAGAGTCTGCTCGCAAAACTAGAGCCGATCGAAGCGCGCCTCGTGCAGGTGAAAATGGCGGCATCGGAGGACAACTTGCGCTATCCCAACATGCTCAACGAGCAATACGACACGTTCTCCGCGACGCTCGACAGTGAGGATTTCGGTCCCACCGAGTCGCAGCGCGAGGTCTATGCCGACCTGCACGCTGCGCTGCTCGCGGAACTCGCAAAATGGAGCGCAATTGCTGCGAACGATCTCCCGGCACTCGATCAGCTCATGCACGCCCATCACGTTCCGGCGCTCGGTGAGTAAGTTGTCGCCCCGGGCCTGGCGTTTGGGCATGGTCTTGCTGTGCGTGCTCCCGCGCCTCGCAGTCGCCGCGCCGCCGCCGAGCCGCCCAGCGGCGGCTGCCGCAAGTCTGCCCCCCGAGATCGCCTCGCAGGCGCTGAGCTGGCGCCTGGTCGGCCCGCATCGGGGCGGCCGCACGCGCGCGGTGACCGGGATACCCGGACAGCCGGCGACGTTCCTGATCGGCGCCGTCAACGGCGGCGTCTGGAAGACCACCGACTACGGCCGCACCTGGCAGCCCATTTTCGACGCCGAACCGACGCAATCGATCGGTGCGATCGCCGTGGCGCCATCGGACCCCGAGATCTATTACGTCGCGAGCGGCGAAGGCCTGCAGCGGCCCGACCTTTCGGTCGGCGACGGGATCTATCGATCGGCGGATGCGGGCGCCACTTGGACGCATCTCGGTCTCGAAGATGCGCAGCAAATCCCGGATCTTGCCGTGGATCCGCGCGATCCCAACCGGCTGTACGCGGCGGCGCTCGGTCACCCGTTCGGCGCGAGCGCCGAGCGCGGCATCTTCCGCTCGATCGATGCGGGCAAGACCTGGACGCGCATCCTGAACGTCGATGAGAACACGGGCGGTTCATGCATCAAGATCGATCCGAATGATCCGAACACCCTCTATGCGGCGCTCTGGAACGTGCGCTCCGGGCCTTGGGAAGACGAGAACGTGTTCAATGGCACGGCCGGGGGTCTGTACAAATCCACCGATGGCGGAGACCACTGGCGCAAGTTGAGCAAAGGCCTGCCGGAAAATCTATCGCAGATCGAAATCGCGCTCGCTCCGAGTCGGCCTGGGCGGCTGTTCGCCACGCTTGCAACGACCGAGGAGGGCGATTACAGCTCTGCCGCCGGACTTGGCGTGTTTCGCTCCGACGATGCCGGTGAGTCCTGGTATCGGGTCACGACGGATCCGCGGCCGGCGCTGCGCATCGGTGGCGGAGATCTGCCCATCATCAAGGTCGATCCGCACGACGCCGACGTGCTCTACAGCGCGAGCCTCGTGACCGTGAAGTCGGTCGACGGCGGTGTCCATTGGACCTCGCTACGCGGCTCACCGGGCGGTGACGACTACCAGAATCTGTGGATCAGCCCCGACGACGGGCAGCATATCGCCATGGTCAGCGATCAGGGCGGCATCGTCACGGTCAATGGCGGCCTGACCTGGAGTTCCTGGCTGAACCAGCCGACCGCCCAGCTCTATCACGTCGGCATCAGCAACACCTTTCCTTACCGCGTCTGTTCCGGGCAACAGGAGAGCGGGTCGGTCTGTATCGCGAGCCGCGGCAACGACGGCGAGATCACGCTGCGCGAGTGGCACCCGGTGGGTGCGATCGAGTACGGTTACGTCGTTCCCGATCCTCTCGATCCGGACATCGTCTATGGTTCGGGCCGCAACGTCGTGACCAAGGAGCACGTCTCGACGGGTCAAGTGCAGGACATTTCACCGATTCCGATTCGCGGTCCGGATGATCGCGTCGACCGTACCGAGCCGCTGTTCTTCGCGCCTCAGGATCCGCACCGGATGTATTACGCTGCGAATCGCCTCTATGAAACCAGCGACGGCGGCATGCATTGGCGCGTGGTCAGTCCCGACCTGACGCGCGAGGATCCGGGAGCCCCGGCGAGCGTCGGCAGGCTGCGCCTGGAGAAAGCGGTGAAGCAGCGCGGTGCAATCTATGCCGCGAGCGCCTCGCCGCTGCACGAGGGCCTGATCTGGGCCGGCACCGACGACGGTCTCGTGTGGGTTACCGAAGACGACGGCAAAAATTGGCGCAACGTCACGCCGCCGGCGCTGACGCCTTGGAGCAAGGTGACGCAAATCGATGCGTCCCATTTCGACCCTCTGGTCGCCTACGTCGCCGTGAGCCGCTTTCGCGTCGATGATCTTCATCCGTATATCTACCGGACGCGCGACGGCGGCAAGACCTGGGCGCCCATCATCGCGGGATTGCCCGACGACGGTGCGGTCAACACCGTGCGCGAGGATACGATTCGCCGGGGACTGCTGTTCGCCGGCACCGAGAAAGCCGTCTGGGTTTCCTTCGACGATGGCGAGCATTGGAGTTCCTTGCAGCTGAACCTGCCGCATACCTCGATGCGCGATATCGCCGTTCACGACCAGGATCTCGTGCTTGCGACGCACGGCCGCGCATTCTGGATTCTCGACGACATCAGCCCCTTGCGGCAGTTCACACCCGCGTTGCTCGCCAGTCGGTCGGCGCTGCTGTCGCCGGCGGCGGCGGTGCGCGTACGCCGCAGTACCGGCAGCGATACGCCGATCCAGCCCGATGAACCCGCGGGCCGTAATCCGCCGGCGGGCGCCGTGATCGATTACTACCTTGCGCGCGCGGAACCGCACGCCGTGGTGATCGAAATTCTCGATCCAAGCGGCACGGTCGTGCGCCGCGTCACGAGTGCGGACCCGCCGCCGATGACGGGCGAGGAACTCGCGCGTGAATTGATCCCGCGCTATTGGATCCGCATGACGCCGCCGCCAGGTACCGCGGCCGGCATGCATCGTTGGATCTGGGATTTGCACTATGCGGCCCCGCGCAGCGTGCGTCGCGGCTTTCCGATATCCGCCGTGCCCGGTGATACGCCCTTGGAACCCTCGGGACCGCTCGCGAGTCCGGGTCTGTATCGCGTGCGACTGCGGGTCGGTGACCGGGTCTCCGAGGCTCCGCTGCGCGTCGACCCCGATCCGCGCGTGCTGATTCCGGCGGCCGATTATGCCGCGCAGATGGCGCTGGCCCAGCGGCTATCGGCCGGTCTCGACGGCAGCACCGAGGCACTCCTCCAAGCCCGCTCGATCCGTGCGCAGCTCAAGGAGCGCGGCGACGCTGCGCGCAGCGCACCCATCGCAAGCATCAAAGAGCTGGACGAGCACCTCGAGGCATTGATCGAATCCTCGGGAGAAGGAGCCTCGCGCCGCTTGGGATTGGAGGGCGTCAATGGCAGGCTTGCGAGCCTTTACGAGCAAGTCACGGGCGTCGATGCGGCGCCGACGGCGGCGCAAGTCACGGATGCGGCTGCGGCGCTCGCCGCCTGGCAGGCCCTCGAGGGTCCTTGGCAGGATTTGCGCAGAACCGAAGTGTCGAGCGTCGATCTCGCCTTGCGCAAGGCACATTTGCCGACGCTGCACCCGGAACTCGAACCGCCGCGCGACCTCGAGTTTGCCGATGAGGAGTGAGGCTGCTCGGTCGCGGCGGCTGCGTCCTGCCGGCTACGTCGCAGCGAGCGCCATCACTACGCCATAGTTCGTCCGGCTCGAGGTTTCGCCGGTGACGGCAATCGTCACCTGGGTCGGCGAGACAGTCGTATTGAGAATCGCGAAGCCTGTGAACTGGATCGAGTTCAAGGACGCTGCTGGACCGGTGCAGCTCGCATAAGACAGCGTGACCGGGTAGATGTCGTTGCTCTCCGTGCTGGCCGACAGCTGGCCGGTCAGGGCACAACCGGTGGCCGGCGCCTGGGCGGTCATCGCGCCGCTCGCGGTGATAGACACCGTGGCGCCGTCGGCCGGATCATCGAGCGTGGCATCGGAATAATTCCCAGCGATCGCGGTCAAGCTGCCGGCGGTGCTGTAGATCGAATCGAAACTGAGCATCCACACGGTCGTCGAGGTGGTGTTGTTGGTCGTCGTGAACTCGAACGTACCGCTGAGGCTCGTGTTGGTCGTCACGAGTCCGCCCAGGGTTCCGATGCCGAAATTGGAGCCGTCGGCGAATTCCTGCAGCGCCTGAGGGTAGCCGTGCAGAGTGCCGTCGATCGTCGACTGCAATCCCGACACGAGGCCTGTGTATTGCGTGTAGACGAGTTGCCCCGCGCTGTTCTTGGTGGCGCTGATGAACACGGCCGAGGAGCTGGTGTCGATGATCGCCGTAACCGCGTTACCGGCGCTGTCCGTGCCCGAAAAAATACCGAAGGGATTTTGCTGGTCGGTCGCCGTGTTCGGAGAGCTGTGGCCATGACAGGCGGCGGCGGCGGCCGCGGCAACGGCCGTGAGGAGGCGGCATAATCGGGCAATCTTGAGCATTCATTCTTCCTTTGGTTCAGGACTAGGAGCCGCCGGGCATGGGAAGGTTCCCAGCGTTCGCCGGCCGACGGCGGAGTTTACACGGAACGCACGCACGGCCGACTGGCCTCCGGCGATGTCGGTGATCCGGCGTCAAAACGTCCAGCTGGCTCCGACCGAGATGATATCGGGCTCGCCGCTTTCCGGCCGACGTGCGTTTGGCGGTAGTGCGCGTCTGGTAGGATTACTCCGCCCTGGGCCGAAGAGGCGCAGCCGCTGCGCCGCGCAGCACTTGCGCGGTGTACTCGTAGCCGATGCGGATCGCGCGGTCGAACGCCTGCCAATTGAGTAGATCAATGTCGTCGAGCGGCGGTTTGAGCAGCACGTCCGCGCGCTCGCGTTGTGCCAGCGCCGCCGCCTCGCCGCCGACGATGCCGGCGCGCATGAGAATTTGGAAGATGTTGATGCGCCGTCTGCCGCTGCTGGATCGCGACAACAGGCGCCAAAACGGAGGCTGCTCGGCATCTTCGTAATCGGCCGTGAACGGCCGATCGGCGCCCACATCGCTGCCGATCACGATGCCCGGCGAGTGCGACTTCATGATGTCGACCGGCAGATTGTCGATGGCGGCGCCGTCGACCAGCACGGCATCGCCGTTCAATACCGGCGGCATGACCCCAGGAATCGCGACCGAGGCGCGCAGCGCCTGCCGCAGCGAGCCCCGCCGGTGCTCGACTGCACGGCCCGTGGTCAGATTCGCGCTGACGCAGAAGTACGGCAGGCGGATATCCTCGATCAACACCTCGCCGAATTCACGCCGCAGCAGCCGCGCGACCTTGTCGCCCCGAGTCAGGGCGATGAAGGGAAACGTGTAGTCGTTGACCGGATTGCTCTCGACGAAGCTGCGCCGATACCGCAGTCGCATTTCCGCGTCATTCCAGCCGAGGCCCGCGCCGGCGGCCATGATCGCGCCGATGCTTGCGCCGCCGACGTAATCGATCGGCACTCGTGCCTCGCGCAGCGCTTGGATGACGCCGAGATGGGCGAAGCCGCGGGCACCGCCGCCGGACAGAACCAGACCGACGCCTCGGTGCGTGATCAGCCGCGCGAACCGCGCCAGGTCGAACGCATCGACGAGGTGGTGGTGCGCGCTCGCGGGGCTCGACTCCAGCCACCGCGTCGCCCGGCCGTAGGCGAACTCTGCCGCGTGCAGGAGAACGAGTTCGACGGGGCCTGCCGCCTTGGCGGCGATGCTCAGTGCGGCTTCGGCCCAAGGCCGCGGTTCGTCCAATATGTTGGCCGCGAGCAGCAATAGGTCGGCTTGACGCACGCATTGGCGCGTCCAACCCGAGGAGTTTGCATCCGCAAGATAGACCACGTAGTCGTTGCTTTCCTCGATATTGTTGAACCAGCCGACCGTGTGCGAACTGGCGCGGACGTCCCAAACGAACTCCGCGCGTCCCACGCGGCTCAGTTCGGTAACCAAGGCGGTGGCGAAGCTCACGGCATCGACCTCGGGGCTGTTGGGCAGGATCGTGAAGACGCGCGCGCGCCGCGCGGAGTCGCCGCCGCCGCGCCCGCTGCGATAGAGGCGCTGGGCGCAGAGACGGGCGATCGCGAGCGAGAAGCGCGGCGACCGTGCGGCGATATCGTCGAGCAATGCCTTGCTGAGCCACAGCAGTTCGCTGTCGCGAATCGCGATCAACTGCGCGCTGTGCGGGGCATTCATGAGCCAGCTCAATTCCCCGAGCAACTCGCCTCTGCGCATTTGCGCCGTCCAGCCGGCAGCGCCGTCTATCTTGACCCCAATGCGGCCCGCAACCACGAGGTAGATCCCGTCGGAGGTGGTTCCGGAGTCGAAGAGGGTGACGCCGGCCGGCAGCGAGAACTGCACGGCGGCCGCCGCGAGCCTATCTAGGGACTCGGCGTCGATGCCCGCCAACGCCTCGCATTCCCTCAGGCAATCGATCGCGAGCCGAATCTCCTGCGGCGCGTCCGAAGGTTCTTGCATCCTTGCGACGGTAACATCGCGGTCCTACGCCGCGCTAGCTCAAGTCAGGGCGAGGTGCATTCAGTGCGCGGTGGATTTGGAGACCAACAGCCCGGTATTCTGCCGGACGTAGACCTCGTTCCAGAGCTCCTCGGCGCGCCGATCACGAAATAGCAGCGAACCGATCAACACCGCGAGAAAGCCGAGCGGAATCGAGAAAATGCCCGGATTTTTCATCTGAATCAGCGGTTCCTCCAGACCCATGAACGAGGTGGTGGCATCGCCCCACTTGTCGATGTCGGCCTTGGCTTTGGCGACGGCCTTGTCGAGCGCTGCCAAGTCCTTCTTGCCCTTCGCGACGACCCCGGGATCGGCGGAAGCCAGCGCCTCGGCGGCCGCCGAGCGCTTGGTGGTCTCGGCGTCCAAGACCTTGTGTGCAGCGGCTTTGACCGCTTTCGGGTAGGTCAGGTTCGGCGAAACCAAGGTCAGGCCGACCGCTGCGACCGTGCCCACGAGCATGCCGGCGACGATGCCGCCCGTGTTGCAGCGCTTCCAGTAGAGCGTCAGCAGCACGCAGGGAAAGTTCGCACTCGCCGCGACGGCGAAGGCGAGGCCGACGAGCACCGCGACGTTCTGGCCTTTTGCCCCGATGCCGATCGCGATCGACAGCGCGCCGACGATCAGGGTCGCGATTCGTGCGGCGCGCACCTGACCCTGCGACGTGACCGGCTTGCCGGCGCGCACGACGCCGACGTAGAGGTCGTGCGCGATCGCCGAAGCGGACGCAAGCACGAGTCCCGCCACGACGGCGACGATGGTCGCAAAGGCCACCGCCGAGACGAACGCGAGCATGAAATTCCCGAACAAGGAGTTTGCGCCGCCGCCGATGAATTGCGCGAGCAGGGGGGCCGCCATGTTGCCGCCGGCATCGACGGCGGCGATGTTCGCGGGCCCCACGTCATGGGCCGCGCCGAAGCCGAGGAACAAGGTCAAGAGGTAAAAACCGCCGATGATCGCCATCGCCCAGACCACCGAGCGCCGCGCTTGCAGGGCGGTGCGCACCGTGAAGAAGCGCATGAGAATGTGCGGCAGTCCCGCGGTTCCGAAGATCAAGGCCAGACCGAGGCTGATCTGGTCGATCGGTGCCTTGAAGTACAGCCCGGGTTCTAGGAAACGCTGGCCGAGTTCGAGCGCAGTCATATTCTTGGCCGGATCGCCGAGCAGACTCGCGACCCGCGATTGCACACGCGGATCGAGGACGATGTCCTGCAGGAACGCGGGCAACGAAAACCCATAAGGCGCCCAGACCAGGGCCACGATCAATAGCGAGGCACAGACGAGCAGCACCGCTTTGATGATCTGCACCCAGGTGGTGGCCACCATGCCGCCGAACAGCACGTAGGAGAGCATCAAGACGCCCACGCAGGCGACCGAAGTCTCATAGTTGATGCCGATCAAAGTTTTCACGAGCACGCCGCCGCCGACCATTTGCGCGGTCAGATAGAATGTCGATACCGCGATCACCGACAGCGCCCCGACGACGCGCGTCTTCTTCGGATCGTTGCGGTAGGCAAGGATGTCGGCGAGCGTGTACTTTCCGATGTTGCGGCAGGGCTCGGCGATCAAGAGCAACACCGTGATGTAGGCGACCAGGAAGCCGACCGAATACATGAATCCGTCATAGCCGTAGAGCGCGATCAGCCCCGCGATCCCCAAGAATGAGGCGGCCGACAAATAATCGCCTGCGATCGCCCAGCCGTTCTGGAAACCGCTGACGCCGCCGCCCGCCGTGTAGAAATCCGATGCGGACCGGACGCGTTTGGCCGCGAGGTAGGTGACCACCATCGTGATCACGATGATCACGGCGAACACCGTGAACGTGAGCCAGCGGTAGTCGGTGTCGCCCCCGGTCTGTGCACAGGCTGTCTTGGTGGCGAGCGCCGCCACCGCGAACATCGCTGCGGCCGACCATTTCTTGGGCTGCGAGGTCATACACCGACTCCCCGGTCGGCCCGCCGCTCGCCGGTCGGTGTTGCTACGAGTTTGGCGAAGTCGGCGCATATTTCCGCCGCCACCACGTCGAAGTCGCTGCTCGCCTTGCGAGAGTAGAGGATCGCGATGCCGAGGGTCACGACGAACTCGCTGAGCGCGAACAGCAGTCCGACATTCACCACCCCCCAGACCTTGATCTTGAATACATCCTGAAAATAAGCGGCGCCAATCGGCAGCAGCAAAAAGTACACGACGGAAACGGCCATCATGCCCCAGAGGAAGCGCGTCTTGCGGCTATGCAGTCTCTTGAAGCGTGGATCCTCGATGATTGCGGCCCAATCGACGGTTACGGGTATCGTCATGTTCATCCCTCGCTGCGCAATACCGCAATCCTCGCGCCCCCGGGGCGATGTTCGATATGCCACCTTGGTCGTATGGACCGACCACGGCGCGATCCGTACGACTTAAGTCGTAGACGACGGTCGCGATTTGTCATGGGCTGAACGGAGGCATAGAGTGCTGGATCAGGGGTGAGGCATGTTTTCCAGCTGGCTGCTGTCCGTTTTGGCTTTGGCGTATCTCGGCTGCCTGTTCGGGATCGCTTTTTACGGGGATCGCCGGCGCATCTATCCGAACGAGCGACGCCTGCGACCTTATATCTATTCGCTCGCCCTCGGTGTTTATTGCACTTCCTGGACGTTCTTCGGCGCCGTCGGCACGGCCGTGCGCGAGGGCTGGGGTTATTTGCCCATCTATCTCGGGCCTGCACTCGTGTTTTTGCTTGGTTTGCCTTTCCTCATGCGCCTCACCGACGTCGCCCGCGCCCACAAGGTCAGTTCGATCGCAGATTTCGTCGCCTCGCGTTTCGGCAAGAGTCGAGCGCTCGCAGCATTGATCACGGTGATTGCCTTTACGGCGGCGATTCCGTACATCGCACTGCAGTACAAGGCCGTCGCCACCAGCATCGATACGCTCACGACCGTCGCCGCGGGCCACACGCCGTGGTACCACGACACGGCGCTCGCCGTCGCCCTCATGATGGCGCTGTTCGCCGTCCTGTTCGGCGCACGCCGCGTCGACGCAACCACGCACCGCGAGGGCATGATGCTTGCGATCGCCTTCGAATCGTTGCTCAAGCTCCTGGCCTTCGTCGCAATCGGTCTGTTCGCGTGTCTGCACTTGCGCGGCCGCCACTGGGTGCTGCCCGGAGAACTCGCCACCGGCGCCTCGATGTTCAACGCCGACGCCTTGAGCAGCACCTTGCTCGCGGCCGCCGCGATCGTTTGCCTGCCGCGACAATTCCAGGTTGGGATCGTCGAATGTGCGCGCAGCGCGGACCTCAAAGTCGCCCGCTGGGTGCTGCCCGCATATCTCGGCCTGTTCTCGGTGATCGTGCTGCCGGTCGTGGCGCTAGGGTCCCTCGACGGTCTATCCAGTCATACCGCCTCGGACTCGCTGATTCTGACCCTTCCCATGAGCTATCACATGCAGGCGCTCACGGCGCTGGTGTTTCTCGGCGGTTTGTCGGCCGCCACCGCCATGGTCGTGGTCTCGAGCACCGCGCTGGCGACGATGATTTCGAACGACATCGCCGCGCCGCTGCTCTGGCGGCAGCGACTCGAGGACGGAGCGAGCCTGGGACATCGGATGCTCTGGGTGCGCCGCGCCGTCATCGTCACGCTCGCTTTGCTGGCCTTTGCTTATTACCGCTGCTCGTCCGGTCCGCTGAGCCTGGCCGCGATCGGGCTGCTCGCATTCGCCGCCGTCGCGCAGTTCGCGCCCGGGATCCTTGCCTCGCTCTATTGGAGCGGCGCGAGTCGCGCCGGGGTGTTCTGGGGGATGTTGGCCGGCTTCGGTGCCTGGTGCCTGCTCGTCGCGCCGGCATCGAGCGCAATCGGTACGCGCGCGCTGTTCGCCTTGGGCCTCAACGTCGTCGTGCTGCTCGCCGTTTCGGCGCAGCGCGGCGTCAGTCTGCGGGAGCGACTGGCGGCGCGGGCCTTCGTCGTGCAAAAACGGCTGACCAGCGGTCTACCCCAGATCACGACCAACGTCGGCGATCTCGAAGCGGTAGCGGGGCGGATCATCGGCGCGGGCGCCGCGCGCCAGGCGCTGCAGGAATATGTCGCATCGACGGGAAAGGCGCTGCCCAAGCCGGGCGAACCCGCCGATCGCGATTTGCTGCAATACGTCGAGCGGGTGCTTGCCGCCTCGCTCGGGGCCTCTTCGGCGCGGGTCGTGCTCACGCACGCCCTGAAGCGCAAGGGTCTGGAGGTCGACGAAGTCGCCGAGTTGCTCGACGAAACCTCGCAAGAGCTGCGCTTCAGCCGCCAGCTGCTGCAGGCGACCATGGAGAACGTCACGCAGGGAATCAGCGTCGTCGACGCTGAGCTGCGGCTCGTCGCCTGGAACCGCCGCTACCTCGAGCTGTTCGGCTATCCGGACGGGATGGTCTACGTCGGTCGCTCGGTCGCCGATCTCCTGCGGTGGAATGCCGAGCGCGGCGACATGGGGCCCGGTGACCCGAGCGCGCTGATCGAAAAGCGGCTCGCGCATTTGCGTGCCGGCACCGCCTACACGTTTCAGCGCGCGCGCCGCAACGGCCGGGTTTACAGCATCCATGGCCAGCCTATGGCGGGTGGCGGATTCGTCACGACCTACACCGATATCACGGAATTCAAGCGCAACGAGCAGGCCTTGCTCGAGGCGAAACAGGGGCTCGAGGAGCGCGTTGCGCACCGCACGCGCGAGCTCAGTGCCTCCCTCGAGGCGCAGCGCGTTGCGCAGCGGGAAGCCGAGTCGGCGCACATGAGCAAGACCCGCTTCTTCGCCGCGGCGAGCCATGATCTGCTGCAACCCTTGAATGCCGCCCGCCTGTTCGTGTCGGCGCTCGAGGCGCAGGCGCGCTGCCATCCCGAGCTGCAGGAACTCGCGAGTCGCATCGATGCCTCGATGCGGGCGGCCGAGGATCTGCTCGACGATTTGCTCGACATCGCCCGCCTCGACAGCGGCGTCCTCAAGCCCGACGTGACGAGTTTTCCGGTGGCCGATCTCCTCGAGGAGCTGCGCCGCCAGTACGCGCCGCTCGCGCAAGCGCGCAATCTGCGTTTGAGCGTCGTGCCGAGCTGCGAACGGGTGCGCAGCGACCGGTTGTTGCTGCGCCGGATCATGCAGAACTACCTCTCGAATGCGCTGC
>Ga0209208_10002142_pt1 | contig 28225 bp, 33 predicted proteins | sample S1TSphfallax_3_FD_187694 | JGI IMG/M metagenome (GOLD analysis project Ga0209208, IMG submission 187694) | Host-associated microbial communities from peat moss isolated from Minnesota, USA - S1T2_Fd - Sphagnum fallax MG (SPAdes) (version 2) | ecosystem: Host-associated > Plants > Peat moss >...
GTTCCTTCCAGTTTTGGAAGGGTCATGGACAATTGATGGATGTCCCTTCTGCAAATGGAAGGGATCTGACACACACTGTGCCCATTTATATGGCTTTTCAGGTATGTCAAATGACAAAGCCAGAAATTTAAAAGTGCATTCTCGGTAGAATGGAACATCATTACAAAGAATTTATGATTTTTTTTTTTTGGTTCACTTTGTGGCCTTGCCTTAGTAGGCAAGGATATTGTGTTGAGATAGATGCATTATAGAGTATAGTAGCTTCAGGGATTTTGGCCCCTAGGTAATAATAAATAGGTCTATTTTTTTTTAAGGGGAGATGAGTACAACAATTTTGAATCATTTCATATCCAAAGCCTTTGAGTAAGTACCAAAAAAGGTCCATGGAAAATCACAAAAATTCAATTGTCATGGATGACATTTATCAATTTGATCACAATTATAATTATGACCTTCATATAACTACTATCTTCGCCCTTTTTTTCTTGTCTGTTTACATGTACTAATGGTACCCGTGACCTTTGGACACCCGTGGCTATGCCACTCCAGCCACCTTGAACGCTCTGTTTGGTCGCCATGATCGGAAATTTTCCCAAAATAACACTTGTGGGTCCCACCCTAAAGCATTTATATCCCCACAGATAAAAACAATATTGTGACTTAGCGCAGTGGTAGCTGTGACCTTCGGACACCCGTGGCTATGCCACTCTAGCCATTCCGAACGCGCAATGGTCCTGACTGACGTTGTGCGGGTATCAGAACCAGCCGTGTGTACCCTCAGGTTATCAGTCTGGGTATTTACTCCCTTACCCGACCGGGGTGAGAAAACCCAAAACCCCGGTTCTGACATTTTGAACCTTGGTTCCCGAAAGTTTTGAAAATTTTTGAAAACATGCTCCTTTATATAACCGCCAGTTCTTTTGGTAGTGGGGTGTGGGGGGCGAAGGGGAAGGTTTTTATATCTACTTCTGGTGCGATGGGAGAGGGATGCGATCTGACCGTCATTCCTTCCCTTTGGACGGCTGCGATGCTTTATGAAGATCAGGTCTTGGTTTGTACACCTGGCCGGTGCGGAAACCATGGTGGTCCAACCCCCGTCATAGACTGACACCGGTTGCCCGTTGCTTCACCGGCCTCTCCCTCCCCCACCCCCCAAAACCCCTGTCACAGACAAACTTACTGAATTAATATATATGATGTGAAGTTCCATGTGAATGTTCAGTTTCATCCATAATAGATTAGATCCATTTTTTATCAACCACTATTGTAGCCTGTGCTGTTGGCCCAAGTGTGAACACATTGAGTGCCCAATTTATTTTTCTTTCCAAACCCAATTTTTGCAAATTGTGTGAATTTCTAGCAACAAAATCTACTCAAAAATAAATATCTTCCACACATTTGCTTTCAAAATTATGAATCAGACTTGCTGAGGGGTTTCCAAACAACACTAAGAACGCCCCCAAAATTCCAATGCAGTTTTCGGTTTCAATTTTATTTAGTTTTGTGTCATCACAATTCTTGTGCTAAGACATTAAAACCTCCATGCAAATTTTGCATTTTTATAATGTCAAATGTGTAGTGTTTTATAAATTTTTGCCACATGTTGTGATTTTGAAAGTTTGGCAAGTTTTAAAGAAATTCTAGCATTTTTCGAATTTACTCCAAAAAAGAAATTTTCTAAGAAATTTCAAAAAAGTTTCTTTCCACAAAATGAAAATTCAGCCCCCAAAAAAGTTGTTTGGGTGGGTATTTCTATTTGTTAATAACCTTTAATTCCAAGTTTTGAAAAAAAAACCTTTGGTTCTAGTTATTTTCAAAACCTTTGAAAAATTAATAGTTTTTATCAAATAATAGGCAAAGATTAGATAGTTCTTTAAAAGTTTATTTGATTCACTTTTTTGGGATCATGGTTATATATCCCCACAAAAAAAATGGTTTTCTTTTAGAACTAGACACATAAAATTATAAAATCACATCAATATTCGGCAAAGTTTGGGTGCCATTTGTAATGTCCACCCAACATTAATAGGTACCCATGCTATTAGAAAGGGGTATCAATTTAGGCCAACTTTTTCCTTCTCATTTTTGGTTCATGGTGTATGTGGCAAAAAAATTCAATGATTGGAAACACATGTGACAAAGCTCAAGAAAGTTGTCAAAAAAATCCTAGTTGTTGTCACTATAGTCAAAATTCCTTTAGATGATTGAGTAAAACAAGTAGTTCAAATTGGTGACGATGCATTAAGTTCTATCTATATGAATTGGCTATTTCATTATCATTTCAATTGCATTCTACCTATGGATTTTATAGCTATTGAAAATCTAACAATAATCTATGTTGGAAGTCCTCAATTTGAACATGGTACGATTTTAAAACTTCTCACCTCTCAATCATTAAAATAAGAATCATACACCCAACTCTTTATTTCAAAGTTTAAGGTACTTGATTTCTCTTCCAACCTTGTTTTGTGACCTTCGATCTTTTTTTTTGACTATTCTTACACATTTAATGTCGCAACTTTAGATTTGGATTCACAACCAAGGCAAGGGCTTGTGAAGGTGTGGGCCAAGAATGAAGCCCGGGAGTCACATTTCATGCTCCTGAGAATGTGGGAGTGTGAGAAAGTGTGAGGGAATGAACCTCCACACTCCTATGTGAGTTCCCACTTTGGGAATTGGAATCCCGATGGACTTTTGAATTTTCGGAGAGCAATTTCAGAGGTCAAAATTCATTGGATTGAATATTTCCTTATATCATTGAAAAAATCTTGGAATGTAGATGTTTATAATGGGTTCACATGACCCATTTGGACACTTAAAACACAAGTTATGGCCAAAAGAAGGGTTGGGAGTCAAATTGGCAATTTGACTTCTGACCACTAAAAGTTAGGAATCGCACTAACTTCCTTGCATGTAGGTGGCATGCCACATATTGTTGGAAATATCTCAATGAGGGCTACAACTTTGCTTTTGTCTTCACCTCAATCAGAGGTTTGTGCACAAAGTTATGGGCCTCTAAAGTTGTGGGAGTTTCAATTTTGGGAATTTTGAGACTCCCATTTGGGAGTCTCATGACAAAATGACATTTGGGTGTTGGTCTCGTTGCCAAGCACATAGTATACTATAAGGGGGAAGGTGGTGGTTCCCCCCAAGTTTGGGTTCTGGTTAATCTTATGAGTTTGTGTTTGCCCATGGTTCGTCCATGCACCAAAAGTGCTTTAATTCTGCATTATCCAGCTTATTGTTTGGTTTTTGTAGGTCCACATGAATAATTCACTCACTTGTGGCTTGTCCTAGTCCCATCCTGAAGTTCCAACATGCCCCTTTACGCTCGAAATGTTGCAAGCCAGAGAGTGTGCCCCAACTCCTTTTCCTTCTGTTGTTTTCACCTTTGGACTTGTAATTGAGTCCATCAAGGAGCTTGGGGTGTGTCATTTAAGCACTAATAAATACTCTTTTTGAACATCTTGCTTTCACATTATTACTTTTTTTGCCATTTTTGGTTCAAATGTAGCATTTAATGTTCACTTGTCATCATGATGTTTTTGTTGTAATCAATCAGGGGCTCCTATGTTGACATTCATCAATTAGACCTGCTTGGATCTTTTAGCAAAGGAAAAAAACAATGCAAATTAATAGTAAAAATGACTGACATTGTTATATTTGATTGCACCCCTTTAGCACCCCTTCTTATAAGATTGTTGGACCAAGTTGTAAGAAATTTGAACTAGTATGAATGGTTTCAAAATTCATGTTCTTGGACCCAACATTAGTTGATGGATTAATGATGGATCAAGTACATCAACTGAACTTCATTTCATGTTATTCAATTGGAAGTCATTGTCTTCACATTATCTATCAATGCCCATGTAATATTAGTGGATGCTTTTTTTGGTGAATTCAAATTTTCATTCAGGACTTCTTCAACTTGTAAATCCACATGTTGGGTTTTAGGTTCATTATCCACAAGTAGTTTAAATGGTTGCATCTTGCTTGCCATTGCATCTGGATTCAATGGCCATATCTTAGTGGCTAAAAACTTTTGCGTATGTTTGTTGTTGTTAGTGTTTTCTTGAAGGCCAAAGACACCCACCATGCCAAATCTTCCTCGGTAACACCTCTCCTTTTATTACTCAATGTTTAGACACTTTATAAGCTCCAAAAGCAATTTTGAATGATTTAAAACAAGAAACGTCTAATAGTTGTAATGCATGGTTTGTGTGGGATGGAAGGGTGATAATATCCAACCCCACACCCATTACTTTGTGGACAACATTTAAAATAGCATGCAAGTTGTGTCCATCTAGAATGGGTAAATGACGATTGGTTGGGCATAAACTACCTCTAGAATTTTGAATGAAAATAATGAAATGAGAAATCCATTTGTCAAATAAGATGGATGTGACCTAAGTTTTAGGTTGCATGGCCGTCGTAGTGCTAAATTCAAATTTGGTAATGAAATTACATTTAAAGCGTTTACCTTTGAAAATGTAGAAATTTGGGAACATTATGCCTACTACATTGATGCATGATAACACAAACAACCATTTGTGTTCCTCTAGCACGATTGAATGCATTATTTTTGAACATGTTTGTGCTAAAACAAATGCACCTCCATTTCAATCAGCTTGTGCATCAAAATCATCACAATTCCAAATTTGTGATGGTGGATAGATGTGTGTGTCAAATCTTCAAATAGGTTTATGTAGAAAGTGCTCACATTTGTTGGCAAAGGCTTTTCACATGCATAGTTTCCAAACCTTGAATAATTCTAAACAACTAGTCAAGATTCCACCTCCTAAACCACTTTAACCAACCCCACCCAACTATGTAATTCTTAAAATATGTCAACCTTTCTTAGATGATCTTTGCAACCTTCAACGATAGTTGTACGAATGTCATCAAATGTTCAATTGACTACATTTCTTTCACATAATCCACTAACACAACTTCTTCTTCTTTTGGTAAGACCCATGTTTTCCATCACTCTATAATCCCATAGAAGTGGTTACAAAATGATGTGACAAGGACACCCTACCATTTGAGTAATGGTCTACAAATTGTCGCCAACTTCAACATTTTCCATTGGTAACTTCAGGGAGGTGTCGTCCTAATTGCCATTCTTTTTCATGGTTTTCCTTTTCTGTAAACTTGATTGTGCCATGGGGTTGTCATCACTTTTGGCAACACCTTTTGTGCAATTTGAAATCATGTGCATCAGTTGTTGAAAAATAGATGTTACACCTTTTTGCTTAAGCATAGAATTTGTTCTTAGGTGCATTGATATTAGTGGTGGGTTCTCATCAAAGGTGGGTCTTGATGGCACATTTTCATTGCCATATACATAGTAGCTTTGCATTGTGGTAGGGGCTTCTAAAACATGATTAGACCCTAGATCTGAACTTTGGGATTTAGTTTAGGCAAAACACTTGAGATGGGCACTAGGGGTAATTGATAGTTTTCAAGAAGAACAAATTTCTCACTTATGCATCCTCCTACTCCTTTTCGAAATTCCTTTCATTACAATCAAAATTGCCATTTAATCCATTTTTTACCTCATGGGTCATGTTCACATTTTCATCCTCATCTTGCATTGAGTAGGCAACAAGTTTCACATTTGGCTTTCTCACACTAATTTACTCATCTTGTCAAAACCTCATGCAAAGCCATGAAGTGACTTAAAATGCACCTAAAATGATCATTTGCGATGAAGCTACTCATGAAGTTGTGCATAAAATGTTTGCATGACAATTATTGATTGTTGAGTAACATGTTCAAGGATGCTAATTGTGTTTAAATTAATTGCATGACAAATGAAGAACTAATTTGGAATATTCATTAAGCAATTGTTGATTTGTCTTTTGGTTGTGCATAAATCACTGAAGGCTAGAAGTGAAAATATGTTGATTCATCCTTAAATGGATGTGATGAAATCTCTAATTAAACCCATAATATAATTAAACATTTTAAAGGTTAATTGTTTTTATGATAAGCTTAGCCCTTGTCCATTTACAGATTAATTCCTGATAAGTTTGAGCACAAATATAGGTGTCCAAATTAGGGTAGGCTCAGTACCTAGAGAGTACCCTAATTTGTATCATGGACACCTACTTCCTATTTTGAGAAATGCCCATGGGTAATTTTATTACCCTGGCTGGTTTTTAATTTTTTTGATTTAAAAAAAATGGCAATTCTCAAAATAGTAAGAACGGTGATGAACAGTTTTAGTCCAGGTATCACAAGGGTGATGCTTTACAATTTTCAGACTGAGAACTGAAGTGAGAGCCACTTAAAACCATGGTCCATTCTAATAACCACTCAACACTAGAACCTACCCACATCCTACATTTTGATTTTGATGGCACATAGGAAAAGCATGTTGGAATTGGAGATTGGGATGGATGGTCATGTGAAGGATGGAAAAAATAACTTGGTTATAAAATTATCCATTCAGTTCCCAAAAAAAAAACCCAAAAATGTGAAGAATCCAAAGAAGTTCAAATTTACACCCCCCCCTCTTTTTCCAAATTTTGTTAACTATTAAATCTGACCCCTTCTTTTAAGTTTTGGATCCTAGTTTGTCTTACTTTACAAATAATCATTTACTAGGTGATATGAGACTAGGGATAGAGGGGGGAGATAGAAGATGAAACTAATATTGCTTTTTTCAATAACTTCAATATGTGGAATTCTTTTATTCAATGTTTAAATGAGCGATTTCCAGATATGGAACCATAAAATGTTACAAAAAAAATTCGGAACTCAAACTAAACTAACCCAAATGATTTGGCTTTCTATGTTTTTTGCAAAGCACATGGAGAAATTTCCTAAGTATATTTGGAAAGCATCTTATATCTACAGATATCCTACTAAATAAGAAGAGGGATTTTATGTTTTTTTCCTCCCACTCTTGAAGAATAAGCTTAAGAACTAAGGACCAATTTTGTGTGTGTAAATGGTTTAGGACTTACTCGATGTGAAGTGTTAATGACATAATGCAATTTCTTTACATGCACCCGAAGACTGCTTGGAGCCTGAAAATTGTATAGCCTTCCAGAGCCCTGGAGGAGGCTTGGAAGAGTGTAATAAACAGAGTCAAATCATATTTATTGACTGTTCTCTGTTTCTGATTGGCTAGATAGTTTGATTGGTCCAAGTGAGTTGCAATCAGTAGTCTCCCATCGACAAGCACTCCCAGTTTCACTTTTATGGGTGGGGTTGGAAAAAAGTTGGTATCTACCAAAACTTGGATGTGAGACATATTTTCGCAGGGTCGCATACTGAGCGTTGGTGGAGATGCTCTAATAGCATCTCCAGCGGTGCTCAGTATGTGATCCTGCACAGTACAAATGGATGAAGAAAATCCAACATATGCCGGTTTGATTCAGGAAAATGGTTTTGCCGTGGCATAATTGCGCAGGTTGCCATGGCTGGTACAAGGCTCAGCAGCGGTGTGCACCTGCGAAAAAGACTGTAATAATATGATCTAAGTGCTTCTCAGTGTTTCTAATTCGCCCATCATAATGATTGGTCCAGGTGGTTTGTTATTAGTACTCCCCCATCACTTTGCTGTCCCAGTTTCACTTTTCTTGGTGGGGTTGCAAAAGAGTACATAACTAAACTTGGATGTGAAATATATTCGCAGGGTCATATTCTGAGCACCGCTGGAGATGCTCTAAGGAAGTAGATGCATTCAGATGGTGAGTACATAGGTAAGGGCTAGTGGGTTGTTATTAGATAGGTAGTAAAAACAGAAACTGAGCTACCCAATGTGGTTGGCTAGGGAACTGGAACCCAACAGAACGGTGTTTAATGTCCACTCACCAGCTTACTCTGCCCCCCACACATACACGTTTACATAATATTTCAAATATGTAATCCATTTTTTAGAAGAAAACTGACAAGAACCAGTTTTAGATGACTTCCAAAAATCCAAATGTTTTGACACTGGAAGAGGTTTAATGGAGGAGGGACAAGGTGATAGTCTAGATTCCTAAATCATTAGGGTGGAATGAAATCTCCAAACAAGGTTCTTGGATGCAAATAATGTGAATGGAATCCTCATTTACAGAAGCTAAATCTTTTCATGCTCCTCACCCAAAATGAGAAGATAACCGGCTGAGTAGAGATCCTTCCACTCTGCACAGGCCCAACCAATCACAGTAGATTTAAGTTGCATGAACTATTTTAATGGAGCAAAAGTAAGGAACTATGATCTGCAAAGCCATGGAGAAAATCATTCATTAAATGACAGAATTTCAAGCTAGGGATTGCTATATCTGGTGGGTTCATTTTTCATCTTAGCCCTTACAACATGAAAACAGGCATTTCCCTGTATAATATGTATGTGTATACACACCCTTTTACCTTGTCCTCACAAAAGCTGCACTTCCAAACTGACTTGTCAATGCCAAATATGGAACATGTGGAAAACATCTGCACCATATGAAAACCGAAAGTCTTGGATTCATAGGGAAGCAGCACTGGTGAGCCCCAGGAGTATGGCTATTCAGTGGAGATGGTGGTGGAAGATTGAAGTTTAGTAGCGAGCCAGCTGGAGGACATTGTATTATTCACTGTATCCATCCAGTTGTGAGATGGCCACAGATACCATTGCTGTGGGTATCATGGACTGCCCCAGTGCACTCAACAACAAAGCAACAGCAGCAGGAACTAGAAAATGAGCAGAAAGAGTACCCAGGACCGAGGTGAAGACAGTGCACCAGCCAACAATGTCTCCTCCACTAGGGAACAAAAGAATGGATTCCAACCATGGTGCCACAATTCACAGCCTTCTCCCAGCCAGCAACATTAGCAGCAGCAGCAGCCAATGCAGCAGGGGCAGGAAGCCAGAAGCAGAATCCAACAAGAAGGATCCTTGGGCATTGCAAGAATAAAAGGCAAACCTGCTCTCAAATCAGGTGCATCAATCTCAGTTTAGGGTTTAGGGTTGGATCTAGATACTTAGCATGTCCCTAGACCCTGAGATGCACAACAAGCAGGTGATGTAGAAGAGGCACCTGCCTGCATAACACAAACAAAAGAAAGAAACAAAATCCAAGAACAGAATCATACTTCAGAGCTTCACAAGCAAATATCTGATGGAAAAATTGCTCAAGCTCTAAACTGCAGCAGTGCATTGTTGTTTCTGGGAGTGATGGATTGATAAGAGGAACTCGAGCAAAAATTTTGTAGCTGCCTTCACAAGCAAAATCTGTCACAGAAAATAGTTCAAGCTCCAACTGTGGCATGTCATTTCTGGGATCATGGATTGACAATAAAGGATCAACAACAGAGTGCAAGCCAAGAACATGGAGAAATGGCATGTGCCGCCATCTCTTAATGTATTACAACTGGTGGTATTGCAACAATCTCAATTCCTCAGAAATTTTCAAACTCAGGATTTTCTCTTGAATCCAAAAGTAGACTGATCTACTAGAAAGATGCAGCGGTGAGTCAGCTGTTTTCTGAAACTAAATTATGTCATCTGTACAAAGATGCATACATCACTTCTTGTAGTAAAGTGATAGCAACCACAGCTTGATCTACACTTCACTGATGAGACTGAATCACCAATGAGAGCCAGAATGAACCATCTGCAAATTTGGCATGAGGAAGAAGATGGACTGAACAATGGAAGTGTCAAATCCTCACAGCTAAGTTCAATCGTACCTCCTCCTGAGGAAAATACCTCAATTAAGGCAAAAAGCTTGAGCAACATCAGCTTCTTTTGTACTACACAAATTCTGTGTCACAGTAATATGAATCTAGAGAACCCCACTCATCGCCTGCTCCAGCTCCTTGACTTTCCCAACTAATAGGTCACGATCCCTCTGTAGCTGTGAGATGATGCCTTCTCGCTCCTCTTCTGCATTCTCTAATTCCTCCAGCATCATCTTTATTTCTTCAGTTTCCTCCTCCTCCTCTGCCAGTGTCATCGCTTTTCTAATCAAGCTCCGTACCTGTTTAAAGAGTTCCACCAATTGTAACCAAAGTTATCTACTTTTGCACATGCTTTTTTTCTTGATGATTCACATTTTGTCATACTGTTGCAATGAAAGTCAAAATTGAGCTGCTAGCACATTTCTCTCATCCCTCCCTGTTATGGAAGCCCTTAACAAAGGAGAACCAACACAAAGAGTCAATAGACTTTGGTTGGGATTTATGTCTCAACCTTGAGGAGCAACAAAACAAGGGTTTAGGGTATCATCATCATTACATACCTTCCCAGCATTGCGCTGGAGCTTAGTGTTGCCACTGATGGTGCCACCATTCATCTTTAGTACATCTCCGGCTGTCACTGGCAATTGCTTTTCCAGTACCCTACGTGTGAGCTGGAAATGAATCTCACCCGTATTCACACCTTGCAATGGCAGCCAACGATCGACTGTCTGATTGGGTGGAAGGCATTCATATGACACATCACAATGTCCTATGCTAGAAGTGGGTAAAATTGTGTTGTAGTCCTTAACATGAAGCACCATTGGGCTGCCATCATCCACAAACTCCAGTGTCTGTCCCCACTGTGGGGCTAATGTCTTGTACACAACCTGCAACACCAAGTGTGTTTTGTCCAGATCTATCTGAGAAACTCCATTTGTTCCGATTTCATCAGCTTTAATATTCCCTGTCCCTGTTTTGCTAGATCCTCATGCCTCAGTTTCTCAATTAGTCTCTACTAAATGGACAAGGGATGGGTAGTGCTTGCTTTGAAACTGCAAACAACCAAACTGGTGGCTTTTTCTTTGGACATTTCCCTAGACACACCCACTGGGGGAGCTACATCCTAAATGTGCAGGACTGGACTCCAAGCCATGCTGATTATCCCAAACCCAGAGCAAGGATCAATCAGAAAAATTGGAAAAGAATAGGGCCAGTTCATCTTCACCTTGGTACGCTTCTTGATGTTGCCGTAACGAACACTGACATAAGGGTCACTGGTTCCTCCCCAATCAGCAGCTACAAGATCACGCGCCTCCACCAGCACAACCTCTACAGTTGCCCCCTCTCCACCTGCTACTGTTCCCTTCTCTTGCTTCTGCAATCACATCACATCCTGGAATCAGCCCTGCATAGCCCTACACCAGAAGCTTGAACAGAACAAAAGTGGCACAACAAAAGCTGAAACTTTGACCAATTGTGCAAGCAAGAGTGCCAGTTTTCCCCAGAAAATATTTCCCAACAGAGTGAACAATCCACAAAAGGCCACGGAAGTAATCAAAGCAGTGCATTACCTGTGAACAATCCCAGTCTCCATCACGCCCAAGAACCTCAATTCTGAGATGGATCTCACCCTGCTTTATCTTTTCCAGAGGTACCCAAACATCCTTGACTTGCCCCTCTACTAGTCCTTGCAAGTTGACACGGGCGCATCCCAGGTTCTCATCACCAAACCTGTCAGCATCATAGCACTTGATCTTCAAGTACTCTCCACCACCTAGTTCTTGGAAAATGAATTCTTGATTCCAAAGAGGATTCAAATCTTGATTCACAGTCTTCGTTTTTCGCAGCATCTGTTCACCAAACAGAGCAGGAAAACAAAAGATTCAATTGGGTTATAAGCAGACAGCGAGAAACAAAAACAACAATTGCCATAAATATATTCCAGGCCATTCACCATGAGAGGAGAATATGAGAATGTGCAAGAATGAGATGAAAAGACTGCAGTTGTCATGCCTCAAGAGACACACAAATGAGGGTGATGGACTGACTACCTTGCCATAAAACAGTTTGAGATATGGGTCACTCTTCCCAGTTCGATCCATGGGTGCAAGATTTCGGCCCTCAACTGTGCAGATTTTTAGCTTCCTGCCAGTGTGCACATTTAAACTAGGATAGGTGCCCAGCATTGTCTGCTGTTGCATGTGAATGATATTTGAAGGCATGTAACTGGCAACTGCTTTTGACCCATCTGCAAATTGCCACTCTTTGAGAGCCAGTTTAACTGTCAGCTGCACCCCACAAACATACCACTCTCAGCCATCCAGTTTTACTCACTTTTGTTCAGTTGCGGTTTATGGTCGAGGGGTGGGAAGTCTTCACCATCTTCACAGGTATCCAAAACCTTAGCATCACCAATGAGAGAGAGAATGGGGAGGAGGGGGGGAGAGGGAAAAATTGAGAACCTCGCCAGTTGCATTCTCAAGTGGTACAGTTAGTGTAACTTCCTTGCCACAATGTTCAGCTCGAGAAGCAAGCACACTCAACTTGTTGCCAACTGCCCAAAAGAGTGTAGAATCATCATCCACGTACTTGATCTGCACATGAACCCAGTCACCCATGAGAAACCTAGATCACCATGAGTCATCAGAAAATCACACAGAAAAATTCACCTCCAACACTTTCCCCTGGCACCCTTTTTACACCTGCAGCTTTTACTTTACCAACCAAACAAAACTCCCTCATGTGGGAAGGGAAGAGAAAGACTTGCAAACTGTTGTCAAAGCAAACAAAGTGGCTTTGCAGACAAAAAAACTATTTATTACCTTGACCTCGCAGCTGCCAATAAAATCGAACTTGACATTATTGTTGGGACCTTGTTCATAGACATTGAAGTGTACAGTACCCGTATTATCATGCAATACCATGTCAATAGTCTCATCCCAAACAGGTGATAACCCCCCACCCTGCATGCGTGTCTTTCGCATCAAATCTTCACATGCAATTTCCACAAACTTGCCCTGAGACTTCCTACCCAAAGATCCATTGCTGCTGTTGTTGTCTCTGCCAAGCTCAGATCGCTCTCGCAACAGATTCTGTGCAGACACCACAGTGACTGACAATATACCTCCTACAGCTTTCTTCTTCAAATCCACCGATGGCAGAGGGTAGCATCGTCTTCGAGGTTCCACCATAGTGTGGTTTAGCATATCTATAAATAGGTTTTCCTGTTCACATCCATTTCCAAAGTCCATTTAAATTTATGACTAGGCAAGTCGCATCCCTGCCTATTAAGCTCACAAAGACAGGATTGTACAAAAATGCTGAGAAGACAAACCAGCCATGTTGACAGAACAGGGAGTTCTGTTTGAGGAACAGACTGACTGCCACTGCCAAAAGCTATCCCCACTTTGACTTCAGGAGTGGTGTCAAATGAGTACAGAATCCCCTGCCCATCCAGAATTGGCACAATCCGTAGCTGCACAATATAACAAACAACCAGTTTCAATGTTGGATTTCAAAAACACTGCAGCATAGTGATGAGTCAAACACACAAAGTGCCCTCACAATGAGTAATAATAAGAAGGGAAAAGTCAGACATACATCACCCTTGATGTGAATACTGTTGATCACAACACGAGCAGAAGTGCCACGCAAGGGCCCTGCAAGCTTGGCTGCAAGAAGCACGCTCATCTCATTGGTATCCCATTCGAACCCCATGTGCAATACTGGCTGCAATGGCAAAACATCGAAGTATATATCACACACAATTTTTTTATGTTTTTGGAACCTTAAAAATGATGCTAAAATTGAGGCAGAATGTTTTTGTCACAGCATTTATGCAGATACATAAGTCAGGCAAAACTACTGGAGAGAAGGTCATGGCATACAGAGGAGGGATAGTATCAGGAGGAAAAAACTATACCTGATTACCATCCTCCATGGACCAATAGGTACGCTGCAGGCCAAGCATAGGTGGTGCCGTGCCAAATGTGAAATCCTGTACCTCTAAGCTGTGCTGCAGTCACCCATCTCCACATTCTCATACAATATCCTTTCAAGACACTGCTGCTGATAAAAGACTGTAATGGGATATTGCAGAACACACACATTGTAGAAACCATACACATGGAAAGCATGTTGTTAAATGAAGCTGATAACTTGTGTGGCACATGGCAAATGTACTTACGACTGTTTTGGGCTTCTTCTCCTTAATCTTCTTCTGTGAATATGCACATACCACACACATCAAACTCAACTTTCAGAAAGATGTTCTGAATCATATCATGATGAGACCTCAGTTGTACATTCCAAATGATGACAACCCATGTTGCTAGGATGTCAGCATCCTACATCAGTAAAAACTATCCACAGTGTTTGTACAACCCAGGATTCCAATGGTGAAATGTAATTTAGGGCTAGCAGCACAAGGAGACCCAACACCCAGCTGAATCCAAGAAATCAAATGCTTGAAAGTAGAGAAACTACAAACTTATAGAGTGCTCCAAGGCTGACTGAGGGCAACATGAATTTCTCTCAGCTGAGAGGGTGTTCAACAAATGATGAACCTGAAGACTTGAGAGCAGTCTCCGAACAATCTTTGGTTCAATAAAATTGGGCCAGACAGTCATGAGCAGTTTGTTGAGCCATTCACATGGTTCCAGTGGTGTGGTAGGCTGCAAAATTCCCAACAACAACCAAGAGCATCATGCACACTTTTGCTTACAGTCTGCTTTTATGCACACAGTGGCAAACATTTCTGCAAATGAAATGTGTGCCCACAAATATCAAGTGTAAAAGTACAATTTTTCTCTGAAGTGCTCTCCATCCATGCATTATCTGGCAAGGATTGTCCCAAATGGCATCAAAAAGTTAATGATCAAATTGGCTGTAAAACTATTTTCCAGAACTTTGCCAGTTGATTTCAGCTCCTGCAACATTAAGAGGAGCATAAAACAATGAGAAACCCACTAAGTCTTTGATCAGACAGATTCCACCAAGTTGAGTACAAGAAACTCACCTGACTGCACAGAATATGACGCTTCCAGCGATTGTTAAGATCCTCCACAGTTTGCTGCCGCCTATACTTCCCGTACTGCAGCATGACAACAATACGCCCAGATCAAATAGATCACTAAGTACCACATCCTCCATAGTAAAAAATATGTGGACACAGACACCATACTTCAGTGTTGGTACTTACCCCATCTTTTCATACTGGAGACAATCAGGAAAACATGACCACCATAGACTACTTACTACTCTTAGCATTGGGTCTCTCTCTCCATGGAGCAAAGGGTCAAGATGATGCCAAATACACAATTTTCATATCCCTTCAGGGTCCTTCAACACAAGATCCAAGAGAGAAGTCTTGGAATTTCAAATGCAACGCTGCTTGTTTAGGCATAAACAAAATTACAGAAAATTACAGCAGATCCTGTCAATGATCATGTAACCCTACATACAGTCACTGACTGACTGACTTCCGGGTTTGTTGGGTGCAGTACACTAAGTTTGTTTTCTTGTTTTGTTTGCTTGTGGGATTGATTTCTTCTCCATCTCTGAAGAGTACTAGTAGTACCTGAAGAGTAGCCCACACTGTGACAAACACAGGGATCCAATTGGAAAATGGAATGATCCAGCGCTCTAGGACCCATGCCAAGAAAAACACCGGGATCAAATAGGGCAACACTGGTTTTTCATGAACCAAGTTATTCCAGAGCTGTTGAGCTTCCTTCACCGCACCCTTCACCATAAACTTGGCCATTTTTGCTCTCCCCCAGTTCTTCTTCCTTTTGCCAGATCAGAATTCTAGGGTAAGCAGGGTCACCAAATCTTGGGGTTCCAATCCAATCAGGTGCGAAGGAAGAACCAAACCCTTCTCCAATGCCTCTCAGAATGCAAAGAGTGCAACCCACATGAATCCTTCCCCCATTGACAATAAACTCGCCAAAACTAGCCCCCGAAATTCTATGATCCTCAAAAAATGCTCTTCTTCATGTGTCGAGAGTCTCACGGCAGCCACCACCATTTCTTTTAAAGAGAACCCTTGCCAATAATCACAGTGCAACTACCCCAAGCTACCATCTCCTCTTTCCTTTCCTTTGTTTTGTTTGGCTTTGCTTTGCTCCAAAAGACTTGCTCCGAATAGTAAACCTCAATCCATCAACAACTACACATCAAGTTGAAGAAGCCCAAGCTCGCAAAAAGACCACTCACTCCCCTACTACACTCATAAAACCAAAAGCTCAGAGCTTGCAAAAACCATCATCACCCACTAGGTAAGTACTATGTAGTTGTTCTCTTGCCCTTCCCCGCTTCGCCCACCCACCAAAAAAAAAGAAAAAGAGCTCAGAGCTTGCAACACCACCACCATCACCCACCAGGTACTAGGTGGTTGGGTCTCTTTCCCACTTTCCCCGCACCAAAAAAAAGAGAAAAAACAAAAGCTCAGAATTTGCAACACCACCATCACCCACAAGGTACTATGTGGTTACTCTCTCCCTCACTTCTTCCACAAAAAAAACACGAAAAGCGGAGAGCTCGCAACACCACCACCATCATCCATTATTTGTTGTGTAACCAGCAACAAAGAAGTTGACACATGTGGGGGAATAAATAAAGAAAGCAAAAAATTCGCGTTGACAATAGTAGCCCACTGGGGTCAAACTTGGCACACTATTGTATTTCTTCTTTCAATCTTCCCTTGGAAATTTTTCGATATGGCAAAATTGTTACTTATTATTAGGGTTTAGGGTTTCTATTTTGCCATATCGAAAATTTGCAATTTTTTTCCCATTAATTGGCAAAAAAACCCAAAAAATTATCCCCACTATTTCCCTCTTTTTTTATAAGAAAAAAATTGTTCAAGGAAAAAACACAGGTACCTAATCCGTATGTGTGATCAGAGTTTCTTTTTCTTTTTTTTGGGCAAATTTCAAAATGGCGAATTATTTTCGAGATGGTGAAATCATAGTGTTTTTCTTGGGTTTTCCAGTGGCAGAATTTCAAACAAATTAAAAACGTTTAAACATGCCAGATTCATGTATAGAATCTGGCAAGATTCTATATTATGTAAGTTCGAGTAGGTAGCCAAGAAAATAGAAGGATGCTTCAATATTTTTACTTTCAAATGTTTGTATCATCAAATCTGGCTAAATTGTGTCATGGATGATACCCACTTCAGTTACATCACAAAATTGGGTGGGGTTATCTGGAAATTTTTCTTTTTGTTATTAATATATAAACCACCCCCCAAGTTGCCAGATTTCTACAACAAGTTCCAGCAGTTAGCCAAAATTGTAAACGGATCCTTAAATTTGTTGACTGTTTTTTTAGTTAATAGCCAAGTTTGGCTACCTAAAGCTTCTCCTCGGTCATCACTTCTCTAAAAAAAACTCCAAACTAAAAGCAATCCATGAGTGGAGCCCCTATTCTCACTTAAGTTTTTTCTCACAATTGTTGTTTGTAGTTGAGCTTTTATTCGAGTTGTTGGCCTCTGGTTGGAGAAGTACAACATCAGCCCCAAATTCTGGGGTGGAGTGCCATGTGTTATTTCATTTGCTCCTTTTTGGGTTGGGTCCACATTGGGGGTGTGTTGAAATATATCATTGTGTTCAGATGATATTAGGGTTCGGTTTGGTGAAAGTGATGGCCATGTTCAAGCGGACAACTAAGAGCTTAGTGAGTTTAGGGTTAGGTTTCGGAGGGAAGTGAGAATTGGTTGTTGTTTGTGCAGGTTTTTGTGGTTTCTACTCGTGGTCCCCTTGAGATCATTGACTGTGGTGTCCGACTTTGTGTTTTTTGTGCAAGAATCAATTCCTCATTTTGATTATCCTCCTCAAGTGCTTGATTCCATTATATTACTGCAAAAATCTTCATCACCAATGACACATTATTGGCAAAAAGACAATGTTCCAGGGTGGCAATAAACAGCTCATCTTTGGCAGCCCTGCATCAACAAAAGTTCTTATGTCAAGCTCCACACACAAGCTTGCATGTGACACATTATACTTCTGCTTGTTGCATAAGCAGTTATGGTCAGATTTCAAGTGACACACCTGCACTTGTAGACGAGTCTGATCATCAGCCAGAAGTAGAGAAATGTGCTAAGATCACCATCTTCAAACTTTTATAAGCATATGATGATGAGCGAACAGCTCACACCCAAGTTCTAAGTGCACACCATCAAGAAGATCAACATTCAAACCAAAATCTTCAAAACAAGGGACCAACATCAAATGTGTGAATCTGTGGTTTATGTTTAGGGTTTAGCACTGCCGCACATTACTATATCGTGATTGTTTTCTCAGCTTCAGTCACACTGCTACATTGCTATGTGACAGATGTTGGATGTTTCACACATATATTTGAACAAGGTGGCATTTGAGAGATTGCAATGCAGTAGATTCAACTACTGTAGATCTCTCAAGATCTCAATTATGAAGAAATCTGTCTGCATATAGAGGCCAGACAGATCTGACCAGTTTTTAAGTAATTGGCTTGCATAAAAGATAGGAATGATCGCTTGATGAGACTCCATAAATCACAAGTCATCAAAGCCTCTTTCTTCAAATACATCAGATCTGATGGCAAGGATGGTAAGGCTGCCCTGATGAGTTGTCCAGAAGAAGTCAACCATGACGTCAATGAAGAAATATGCAGTCTGCTTCAAGTTCTTGGAAGGGAAGTGAGCCATAGTCTGAACCATAATCATGAAGGAACGTTTTTCGCCAATCCACCTGTGCTCACTGAAGCTCCTTGTTGAAGGATCACACTTAAGTTTGTGAAGATTGTTCTGAATATTTCTTTGTCCTTTACCCTGTCAATGTGTGCTGTGAATTTATAAAGGATTCACAAACCTCACCCAGTCATGTGCTTACCCAAGTTCCGTTTTGCACATGATCTGTGAAGTCCTTTATCTTGTCAAGGACTTTCCAAACATGCAGAACCACATTCTTGTCATCACAAGAAATCTGCTCATATCATGGAGCTCACAGAGCCACATGCAAGGGCATGACCTTCAGTCTTGTTGATCCGTTCACACAACAAGAACAGCTACATGAGCAACTATGGACAAACTCCTGTCCCGAAATATCATAGATTGTACAACAAGGCAAAGGGGGCATATGGATATATTGAGTAACTATGAGAAGTTTTGAGCAAGGAAAGGTCATTGAGGGCAAACATGTTCTCCATTGAACAGTACCTCAAGTTGATCTTCTCCTTCAGCTTTGCCTCCTGCATTCCACATACAAATGTAGTCAGGGACCACTTTGTCATCCTCTTGAGAGCTCCACACTTGCCTCATTCTGCCTTCTCATTGTAACCAGCAGTTGATACTACAACAGATGCCCAACCAAAATGTCCAGACAAATGCAGATGACTTACCTTTGCAAGTGCCAACAGCTTCTCAAGTGTTTCATGTGTCACATATTGACAAGAAAAATAGACTAGAACTCTATCATACTCCCTGTAATGCAGCCAACCCAAACATAAACATAAAGGAAAGATCTCGACTAGTTACAAACATAAGGTTCCAAACTCTGACACACCCAGAACCAGATGTTGGAATTTGCTGTAATTTGAAATTAACCAATTTGCTGTCGTGAAAGTTAACTAGATCTTGTAGTACCATCTCCAGTGACCTGGCTCAAAAGATTTTCAACAATATAATAACTCTCATGGGAATCGACATTTCCATACTGTATCATCCCCTCACAACATTCCTTGTCCTTCAGCAGGTCTTGCAGATGAGTCTTATTGATCTGCTGATCCTGCACAACTGACAGTCGTCACATGGGAAAAAGAAAGAGTCTGAAAGACAACAATGGGCATGCAACCTTTGTTGGTCCATACCTCAAAATCATGTACGACAGTTTAGCATAATCTATCCACAACAAAACATTGCAGAAATGCTCCAGCAAAGCGAAGTTGCCAATGTTTGACACACACAATTCAGGACATTGTTAAAACCCTAAACAAAACAGAATGTCTCACCCACCTTAAGCCTGTTCTGTGCTGGAGTCTCTGAAATAAGTGCTGACTTTGGAACCACAGCTGTCACCTGCACATTCAGCAAGTCAGTGTCACATTTTCTGACTGTGAGCCTCCCACATCCACCCAACCAGTCAAATTGAACCATACACACTCTTTCACTCTCTCATGCAGACTCACCTGTCTCCTACTCCAAGACCACCAAAATTCAATGCAAGAGTTCCCTGCTATGCTACAAGTATTTTCCACGATGGTGCTCAAGCAGGTTGCACAATGGCTGCCCTTCCTCACAAATAACTCAAGGCCCTTATATTATCTGGTCATGCACAATCAAGCAACAAATTTACAAGATGCGAAAAGACTTGATCTCATGCAGGCAGATAGGGTACTGGAATGACTGTTACCAGCCTATTCTCAGTGTAGATGTTGACGAGAATCTATGGGGCTCAATTTCAAAGGGGCAGATACGGTACTACAACAGTTCTTCCCACCATTTCTCAGTGTAAGTCTGGCATTGTTCATAAGGATTGCAAAAAGTATACCACAAAATTAGACATATAAATCTTCTTCATCAAGATAAGTTTCAGTACATTGGCCATTGAGTATGAGAGATAACAATGACCTCTGCTTATCATTGGGCAAACTGGATGGCTTGCAATCTGCAGACACTACTGACCATCTCCCAAACTCAGTTGTTGGTATTGCAGACATCATGGTATGTTCAAATTTGATGTTCATCCAACACTTGTTTTGTCCTTCCTGTTTCATGTGCCCTCAAAAATATCATAGGACAGCATGCTTCTGCAAATTGGATACAGAAGCACCAAAGGGTACTGACCTTGAGAACTACCAGGTGCTGGATCTGAAGGGGCATTTGGTGTGTACCATGTAGACCTTAGTGAGTATTATGCATCAACCAGGAAGGGGTGAAGGAAAAAGGAAGAGATGCAAGAAAAGGAAGGGCTGTCCTATGTGATGGTCTACATGGCTGTAATTGCTAGAAGTCAAAACTCCTAGCCATAAACTGGTTCCGAAAGCACCAAGAGACCTTGAGAATTAACTGGTGCTGGAGAAAGGATGATAATTACAGTCTATGACTGCAGGTATTGCACCAGGTACTACCAATATTGGTACCAATGCTCCACCTGCACCAGGTGTAGGAGTTGCAGCAGATACTGAAAGGATTGGTGCCTATGCTGTGTCTGCAACCAGGTGCAGTTAGTGCTAAGAGTACAAGGAAGTAGGGAGCTCTTCAGTGATATGCATCTACTATTTGAAGGGTGGAAGTAGCATTATAAGAAAAGATGTCAAAAGTGCTAACATGCCCATCCCATCTTCACTGTCCAAAAACAGCATGTTAGGAGAGTAATTGTCTATGATGTAGCAAGTGGTCAATAACTGACCTCGAGAATAGTCTGGTGCCAGAGATAGCGTGATTGGTGCCCATGGTGCCTCTGCAATGGGAGGAGGTGCTGTAGCAGGCACTGCTGAGGATATGAGGAAGCAGAGATTTCATGAGTTAATGCAATTGAGAAGAGAATCACCCAAGATCCAACTGAATGATAAGAGCAAAATTTGCTGTCTCAAGCACTCTGCAATATTTCTAGGAAACTGTTGATCACAAGCCAATAGCTATATAATAGAACAGTGCATGTTATTGAAGCAAACATGAAAATATCAGAAAGTAAACACCTTGAGAAATATCTGTGCCCAGAGAACTGGAAACTAGTTCACTTGGTATCCTTGGGATCATCATTTGCAATAGCTGCAGGCACCACAGAGAGTACAAGCACATAGAAGAATTCATTACAGTCAGGGAGCTGGTATGAAGAGAACAAGCAATTAAGCAAGCAAGAAGGAAAGACAAGGTGGTCTCTATTGCTGTAATTCACACACCAACAGGTGTGTCATAATCCCAGGTCAATTCAAGCATGACAAAAACATGTTTTGAAGACAGAAAGCACAGAACTCATCAGCTTCAGGCAACTACTCCTAATCTCTGTGACGAAGAGCTTGCAATTTTCTCAGAAGTTGATTCGGAGCGCAAAGTAATACAATCTTTCAGTGGGAAGTTGCTCTTTTGAGAATCTGACCTGAAAGCTCAGGATGACGGTGATGCTCTTTTACAGTTGGATACACTTGATTTGATTGAGTACCAAGTCCTGATCTGCTACAATTCCGACTGCAAAGGCGACTGTTATCGTGACTTCCATGACGATGTAGCGGAAGACATATGATAATACAACACGCACAACATCGCAACGGAAAACAAGCATCCGCAATCTGATGATCCATCCTATCAGAGAGGGGAAAAAAATAAAAATATGCACCCCAAACATCAATGAATGAGTATTAATGTTCACATACTTACCATGGCCAAAGCTGGGAAGAAGAAGCACTGCCAGCAGCAGCAACAACAACAGCACTAGAAACAACCCCGCACACAATTGAGCACGCATTGCCCACATGCATGATGACGATTTACCACCACTCTAATTTCATCACAACATTCTCGCATCGTACATAATTCCTCTGACATTCTTCTTGTTCCCGACACTGTCAATTCAAAACGAGATCTCCCGGGAACCGAATCCTAAAATTTCATTTTACGCCTCAAAAATACCGATCCATTACGCTTTCACCCAAGTGACCGATCATCCTCTTCTCTCCCACAAACCAAAGCAAAGTAGCCAAGTGCTAACTGGATACAAGTCTAAGATTCTCAGCAGTTACAGATTTCGAAACTCAAATAGAACTCATCAGACAATCCCCAACCAAATCTGCACCGAATTATTAGACTGGCATCGGAATGACAACCCCGTGCTGCTAAAAAACCAAGGTCTGCAAAATTTTGAAATCAGCAGCAGCAACTGAGCAATTCATCAATAAGGTAAATTTCATGGCCGTGATGTCGACGAATGTATTGAGCAGCTGCATCGAACTAGAGAGTCACAACTTAGACCTGACAAGATGACACACTTTGTGGGCTAGATTTGAAGAATGCATGCATTATCTGAAAAAGAGAATTAAAATATTTGAAGGAACTTACGGGTGGAGAAAATTGATTTGTAAGATCGTGGACGCAGTCGACGAGCGCAGATGGATCTGATGGGCGCTGTAAATGAACCAAGACGGGTTCGAAGTGAGGGAGCGCCCATAGAAAAGGAAGGGAGGAGGCAGACAGACAGCGTGGAGACAAAAATGCGTACGCGTCGCATGCGACGGATGCGACGCGGCAACTAAACGATGCAAGAAGCGCAATTGTGAGGGCATTTCGTATCTTTTAGAGTTTTTTTTTGTTTTCCTCGTCTGCCCTTAAAGGGCCTGTGCGTTGTGCTTTCATCATTTCCTCGTCATCGGCGCTTGTGTTTTTCTTTGGCTCTCGTCTTCATCAACACTTGCATTTGTTGTTTCTTTGGGGCTTATTTTGGCATTTCTTGTATTTCTTGTTTTTTCGTTTATCATATCACTCCATAACACCATCTTATCTTCTTTGTTTTGCACCAATGCATGCCATGCTTGCCTTGCTCATTTCGTTCATATTTTGCTTTGTTGGTTTTGGTGTTTTTGCGATATTGGATTATGTTAATCTTCGGCTACTTTCTAAAATCCAGGTTTTTAATTTGTTATGTGTGTGTGCGTGTGTTTTTTTCTCTATAATGTTGAATGTTTATGAAAGATTGAGGAGAAAAACTATGCAATGAGGGTTTTGGAGATTTTGTTGAAATTTTGAAGAATAAATTGTCCATTTCTTCTCAACTTTTTGACTTGCAAGCTTTTGGCTCGTCCCTTATTACACGATCTACACCTTCTCTGGCTATTAATGTCAATGAAAAACTATTTTTATTAGATGATGGTTCTAAAATTTATGTGTAGTCAGTTGACTTTGAGTCATTTGTTTTGCATCCTAAAGAAGATGTTGAGTTGTATGCATACTTGTTTGACACTCATATCTAATTACATTTGGAACAATTTGATCTTCAAGATGATTTGAATAATTGTTCTAATTATTCTAATTTTGAGGTTCTTTTATTTGGATGTAAGATTGTTGAAGATATTGTTTTGCCACTTTTGTTGTTGAACCATGTTTCAATTTTCTTAATGATGTGCAAATTTTAGAAGTGATGGCATTGAGGGGAACCTTGGTTGTGATCTCTTAGTAAGGTACCATGTCCAAAATTCTGATTTCTTTATATAGATGAAAAGGAGATGAATAATGTGAATAAAGGAGCTTGGAGGGTGAATAAACATGTTGAGTTGTGCAAAAAAAAAAAAACACATTTGATGAATGCAAAGTTTTTTGAGGTTTTGACACAAAAAAATCCATAGTTGATTTTTTTGAAAATGAAAAAGATTTACCTAGTTGAATTTTAGTATTTATTTTGCAAGTCATAAAGAAAGAAAATAATTATGTCTTCCTTTAATGCACTAATTTGAATTCAACATTTCTTTTTTTAAGTTTTAATTTTTTGCTATAATTAAATGTTGTTTAATGTAGGTGAATGTTATTTTGTGCAATTGAATGTTCCTTGCTATAACTTAATGTTATTTATAGTTTTTGAATGGTTCTTTCTCATCATTAATTTTTTTTGTTCTTTCTATTTAGGGTTTCATTGGTTAAGGTTTTTTTTATATTTTTAATGATGCAATATCTAGGCCTTCATAAAGGACAATGGAAAATTTATAAAAGAATGATAAGAGTAGTGGGTGGTTGAAACAAATGAAGAACTTGTAATCATGTTCAACATTTTCATTGTCGACAAGTATCACAAAGTTGAAGTTGTTGGTGATGAAGTAATTTTGCAAGCCTAAATAGTTGGTCTTGGCAAGTTTATGAAAAAATTCAATGCATTGTCTATTGAAAAAGAACAAAGAATGTTGACACAATCAATGTGTTAGTCCACATTTCCAAATGGTTTAAATCTTGGATTGATACTTTTGTATGCATAACCTCTTTATAAGGGGTTGTTATGAGCTTAGGCAAGTGGACTTTGATGGATTCACTTTGTTATCTTTACTTACTGATTTGCTTTTGAAGTTTTTAAAAAGGTTTCAATGAGTTGGTAGATAGATATCACCTGTTGTTTAATAGATTAGAATTGACCTCCTATTGATTGTTGAATTGTTGATGTGATTACAACTTCAATTTTTTTGATTCATTGTCATCTTACAATCTTGTTTGTTGACAAACTTGGGCTACATCAACTATTTTTGTGTGTTTAATTGAAGTGGAAAAAATAAAATCAAGTATTATTCATTACATCTACAATTGTTCATAACTAACTCTGATTGATTATTGATATGTTGACATCATATTTCCTAATTTGAAAGATGTTCTTATCCAACAAGATTGGATAAGGTGTTGGAATCACTTGAATGGAAAAAAACACTTGTTCCTTATGAATATGGGATGGAAGCAACTAGACATTATGATCACATTTCATATGGCCTATTTGCTTTTCATGCTACTAAGATCAAAACTATGTTTGCATTTAAAAACTTATATATTGTCATAAGCATGAAAATGTTCATGAATCTATCTAAAATTTAAAATGAATTCCAATAGAATAAAGTTCTCCCAACCAAGGTTGTCACTGTATTCATGCATCCGTCATGATGCACATCTAGACATAGTCGCAACCTTATGTCACATTAATATAGAGTTAGCCTAGGTTAACCTAGGGTCAACCTAGGTTGAAGGCCATATTGGGTTGATTGGGGTAGGCTTATAGGTGATCAAAACTCACACAATTTTGATCATCATAAACCACGTGGCAATTGAAACCTATTTGGTCACCACATGGTTTCAATTGCCAAAATTGTAACCATTAATTATGTGGTAATTGAAAAAGGTTTTGATTGCCATCCAATAGTTAGGCCTTTTTGGATGGCGATCGAAACCCATTTTCAACAACCATACGTAAGGTGATCAAAAGGTTTCTATCACCAAACTTTTAGTGATAATTTTTTTTTGATATTTAATCTTGTGGCAACCAAAAAGGGTTTTGGTCACTATCCAAAAATCAAGCCTTCTCAGATTGTGACTTAAAACCCATTCTTGGTCGCCATACATAAGGGGATCAAAAATTTTGATTGCCATAGGATTGGAGACCAAAAACTTTTGATCACCAAACCTTTGGCGATAGAATAAGTTAGTGACCAACAACAATTTTGGTCACCATCTAATGATTAGGCCTCCTTGGATGGTGACCGAAACCCTTTTCAATTGTCACCACCAATAGGTTATTGTTGTTGATTAAACTTGCGATCTTCCTTCATAACCAAAAGTAACCTTTGTGGAGAGCTTTCCATAAACATATTGCATGCCCCCCCCTTTAAAACTATAATCGTTGGTGATTATCAAAGTTCAAATTATTTGAAATAATTGCACCTTATAATAAAATTATTTTTTACTATCAAAATTTCCATAAATCAAAATAGTTTCGAAATAAAATAAAATAAAATATTTGGCACTCATGTGTCGAATCCACCAAGGTTTTATGGTATGTTTTTAGAAAGGTCTCAATGCAAGTAATAATTGGCAACTAAAAGCAATTAAAAATGTATTCATGATCAACAAAAAAAAAGGTATCATTAAAAGTAGCTTTCATCAAAAGCTTTCCAAAAACAAATTACATGCTCCCTTGTAGAATTGTAGTTGTTAGTGATCAAAAAGTGTTTTGGTCATCATCTAGAAGGCCTATTGTCAGATGGTGATCAAAACCATTTTCAACCATTAGAAACTAGAATTTGAAAAGGGGCATGCAATATGTTTTTGGAAAGTTTTCAACAAAAGGTACTTTTAATGATTAAAGGTGACTAAAAATATAACTATTACAAATTAAAATATTGGAATCCTTGGCAACTGAAAAGGTGTCATGAATGTCACTACCATGGGGTTCATTATTTTGAATGTTCATTCATGAATTGTATTGAACTTGTGCCTAACTTTTATTTTAGTTTCAATTCACTTTTAATTAACTTCTAATTAAATCTTAGTTCATTTGTAATTAATTTTTAATTAACTTCTAATTTAATTGTAGTTAAGTCTGAGTTGCCTCCTAATTAAATCCTAATCAACTTCAAGTTAAAACCCAATTAAATCTTAATTAAACTCTCAGTTAACTTTTAGTTTAATCTTAATTAACTATAGTTAACTCCTAATTGACTCCTAATTAAGTCTTACTTATCTTTCAATTAAGTTTTGTTAATTCATAATTGACTTTAAATTAGAAAGGTTCTCGAAAAGCTTCTTTACACGATGCACACATAAAAGTTTCCTTGAAAGTTTTCTTAAGTTAGGTTCCCAAAAGGGTATAAATAAAAGTACATTATTACAAAAGTGAGATGTAGTTCATTAACCTAAATCACTATGGGACCTTAAAAATGAAATAAATTCATTACATTCTAGTGATTTCACCTTGATTAAAATTATTTTATTATAATATCACTTTGTAAACATCGTGGTTCACTACTAGTTGACATAATTCATTATTATAATTTATTATAGTAAATAGGTTTATTTCTATGTTGTTTTAAATATCTTATATATGTTACTTTATGATATACCGTATATTATTTTAAGTTACTTTAATTATTCTAACTTATACCTTATGTTATTACAGGTTATTATACATTATTATACATTATTATACCCTAAATTATTATATGTTATTATACCTTAAGGTATCATAACTAACTTATTATAAGCTTTTAAGTTATTCTAAATTGAATTATTTAATTAACTTTAGGTTATTCAAAGTCATTTTATTTTATTATAAATTATTTTATTATAAATATAATGACTTTAAATAATCTATAATAAAATATAATGACCTAAAGTGTCGCAACCCTACTTTGGCCAAGTGTGCGGGTGAAGCCCAACACTTGGAAAAAAGTGAGGAGTTGGAGTCCTCCGGGACTCCCGAATGTTCAGAACTCGACAGGAAGGCCCAAAACACCTCGCATTGGGGGTGTTCTTGGTGTCATTAGAAAGGTCTTGAAGCGTAGATATCGAAAATGGCCTCGCATTGGCCATTTGGACATCTGTCGCCCAAGTTATGGGCAAAAGAAAGGTCGGGAGTCAAACTGCCAGTTTGACTCCCAACCACTAAAAGTCGGGAATCGACCTCTTTTCGATCTCCGAATGGAGAGTGCGACACGGCGTTGGAAAGACCTCGACGAGGGTTACAAGTTTGGTTCAGACCTCGTTGCAATCTGACTTTGAAGTCGAGAGTTATGAGCTCCCAAAGTCCCGGGACTCCACCCGGGACAGTTTCGAGACAATTTCGGGACTCCAACTTGAAAGTCCTGGGAAAAAGAGCCATTTGGATGTAGTCCCCGAAACGTGGCGCAGAGAATACTATATGGGGGAAGGTGGTGGCTTCCCCCGAGTCCGAGCCGTGGCGTGTCTCGTGGTCTAAAGTGCCCGTGGCTTGTCCCAACACCCAAGGGTGTCCCGGAATGTGAACTAACCACGTGGGTGGTTTGTTTTGATGCAGATTCATGCTTGATCTACTAAATCTTCTTCCTAGTCTAATCCCTGGGCTCCCAACTCGACCCTCTACCC
>Ga0209208_10002143_pt1 | contig 28217 bp, 18 predicted proteins | sample S1TSphfallax_3_FD_187694 | JGI IMG/M metagenome (GOLD analysis project Ga0209208, IMG submission 187694) | Host-associated microbial communities from peat moss isolated from Minnesota, USA - S1T2_Fd - Sphagnum fallax MG (SPAdes) (version 2) | ecosystem: Host-associated > Plants > Peat moss >...
GGGGTGCAGCAACTGATCGAGCTGGTTGGGCGCGACGCGCTGGACGGCCTCTTTTTTGGTGATGAGGCCTTCCTCCACCATGTCGACGGCGATGCGGACGGCGGCGGGGCCGGTGCGCTTGCCGTTGCGCGTTTGCAGCATGTAGAGCTTGCCTTCTTCGATGGTGAATTCGAAGTCCTGGACGTCGCGGTAATGCTTTTCGAGGCTGGAGGTGATTTCGCGAAGCTGGTTGTAGGCTTCGGGCATGACGGATTTCAGCTCTTCAATGGGCTGAGGGGTGCGGATGCCGGCGACGACGTCTTCGCCCTGGGCGTTGACCAGAAATTCGCCGTAGAATTTGTGCTCGCCGGTGGAGGGGTTGCGCGTGAAGCCGACGCCGGTGCCGGAGGTGTCGCCCATATTGCCGAAGACCATGGCCTGGACGTTGGCGGCGGTGCCGATGGAATCGGGAATTTTTTCCATCTTGCGGTAGTAGATTGCCTTGGGTGTGTTCCAACTGCCGAAGACGGCGTCGCGCGCGAGCATGAGCTGCTGCAAGGGGTCTTGCGGAAAATCTTTTCCGGTTTCTTTCTTCACCAGCTTTTTGTAGTCGGCGATGATGACCTGCAGGTCTTCGGCGGTGAGGGCGGTGTCGAGCTTGGCTTTCACCTTGGCTTTGCGGGTGTCGAAGATGTGGTCGAAGTGCTCCATTTCGACGTGGAGGGCGACTTCGCCGAACATCTGAATGAAGCGGCGGTAACAATCGTAAGCGAAGCGCGGGTTGCCGGTTTTCTTGGCCAGGCCTTCGGTGCTCTTGTCGTTCAGGCCGAGGTTCAGGATGGTGTTCATCATTCCCGGCATGGAGAACTTTGCGCCGGAGCGCACGCTGACCAGCAGCGGGTCATCTGCGCCGCCCAGTTTTTTGCCGGTTTCCGATTCCAGCTTGGCGACCGCTTCCTTGATTTCGGCGTCCACTTCCTTGGGAACTTTGTTGCCGTTCTCAAAGAAGAGGTTGCAGACTTCCGTGGAAATGGTGAAGCCGGGAGGCACAGGGACGCCGGCCTTGCACATTTCGGCCAAGCCCGCGCCTTTTCCGCCGAGCACTTCTTTCATGGTGCCGTCGCCGTCAGCGGTGCCGCCGCCGAACGAGTAAACGTATTTCTTCATTTCGAGTCTTTCTCTCCTGCTATCCAAGTAGCTTTCAAAATTTTAGGCGCTCGCGCCTTGCGTGACGATTTCGGAAAAGTCGGCTATGGTCGAGAACTCCGTCAGGAGGCTGTGCAGCAAAGCCAGGCGGTTTTCTCGGATGGCCGGATCGGGATCGTTCACAAGGATTTTATCGAAGAACAAATCGACTTGCGGGCGGAGGGTTGCGATTAGAGCCAATTTGTCCTGATACGACTCTGTTTGCCGGGTTTTTTCAGTGAGTTCGAGGAAGGCGTGATAAAGCGATGTTTCGGGGCCGGGGACGAGTTTGGCTGGGTCGACTTGGGCGGCTGGCGCTTCCTTGAGAATGTTCTTGATGCGCTTGAAGCTGGCGGCGAGGGGTTCGAAATCGGGCGTGGCGCGGACTTTGTGGATGGCTTGGGCGCGTTCGGCTAGATCGGCGAGCGTTGTGAAACCGGCGGCGAGGGCGGCGGCGACTTCGTCATAGGCCAGTTCGAGGACGTCTTTCATGTAGAACTGGATGCGGTCTTGCATGAAGGCGGCGAGGCCGGGGACGTGTTCTATCAAGGGCAACAGTTCAAGGTTCAGCTTGGATTCGAAGAGGATTTTGACGACGCCTTGGCCGGCGCGGCGGAGGGCGAAGGGGTCGCCGGAGCCGGTGGGGACGAGGCCGATGCGGAAGCATTCGCGCAGGGTGTCGATTTTGTCGGCGAGGGCGACGATTTGGCCTTCGAGAGTGCGCGGAATGGTGTCGTCCATGCTGACGGGTTTGTAGTGGTCGTAGATGGCGGTGGCGACGGCTTCGCCTTCGTTTTGGGCCTGTGCGTAGAGGCCGCCGACTATGCCCTGGAGTTCGGTGAATTCTTTCACCATGTCCGTGGTGAGGTCGGTTTTGGAGAGGAGGGCGGCTTGCGAGACGGCGGCTGTGTCCGCGTTGGTTTGGGCGGCGAGTTCGAGGGCGAGTTTTTGCAGGCGGTTGGTTTTGTCTTTGTAGGTGCCGAGCTTGGCCTGATAGGTGACTTTTTCGAGATCGGCGACGCGGGCGGCGAGGGGTTTCTGCTGGTCGACCTGCCAGAAGAAGCGGGCGTCGTTGAAGCGGGCGCGCAGGACTTTTTCGTTGCCCTGGCGGATGAGGCCGTCGGGGTCGCCGTCGGTGTTGGTGACGGCGACGAATTCGGGGGCGAGGGTGCCGTCGGGTTTGAGGACGGAAAAATAGCGCTGGTGATGGCGCATGACGGTGGAGAGGATTTCTTTGGGGAGCTGGAGGTAGCTGGGGTCGAACGTGCCGCGAATGGTGCTGGGCCATTCGGTGAGATAGGTGAGGGTTTGGAGGAGGGATTCGTCTTTTTCCACGTCTGTGGCGAGAGCGGCTGCGATGCGCTGCTTGCGTTCGGACGCTTGCACAATGACGTAGTTGGCGCGCAGGGTTTCGAAGTAGTTGGCGACGGTGACGGGAACGCTGGATGCGCCGAGGATGCGATGGCCTCGGGTGGTGTTGCCGCTTTGGATGCCGGCTGCTTCGAAGGGGACTACTTGATTGTCCAGGAGAGCGACGATCCAGCGAATGGGGCGGATGAAGCGCGCGCCGGTGCGGTTGGTCCAAAACATGGTTTTGGGCCAGGTGAGGGATGTGATTAGATCTGGAAGCTTTCCCGCCAAGGCTTGGTTGGCGGGTTGACCTTTCACCAGTTGGGCGAAGATGTAGCGCTCGCCTTTGGCGTCGGTGGTGGTGGCTAGTTTGTCGATGGTGGTGTTGTTCTTTTTGGCGAAGCCGTTGGCGGCTCCGGGGCCGGCGGAAAGATAGGGGCCTTGCACCAGGTTTTCGGTGTCGGGGGCTTGTTCGATGAGGCCGCGGGCGATTAAGACGAGACGGCGGGGCGTGGCTTCCACTGCGATTGAGGAACCGAGGAAGGCGGCGAAGGCGGTTTGGAATTTAGCGCGGAGATCGGCTAGGGCGGGCTCAATCATCCAGTCGGGAATTTCTTCCACGCCAATTTCTAAGAGAAAGTCGGGCATTTAGGCGACTTCCTTTGCCGGGTTCTGCTGCTGGGCCCAGGCTTTGGCTACGCCGACGGCGATTTTGCGGACGCGGGCGATCATGGCGGCGCGTTCGGTGACGCTGATGGCTCCGCGGGCGTCGAGAGTGTTGAATAAGTTCGAGCATTTGAGGACTTGCTCATAGGCGGGCAGGACGGGGAAACGCTGGAGGGCCTTGGTGGTCTTGAAAAGGTCGAGCAAGCGCTGGGCTTCGCGTTCGTGGAGGTCGAATTCGGTCCAGAGCATTTGGACGTCGGCCATTTCGAAGTTGTAGACGGAGAACTGCTCTTCGTCGGCGAGGCGGATGTCGGAGTACTTGAATTCGGGCGTCCACTGGATGTCGTAGACGCTGTCGACGTTTTGCAGGAAGGCGACGATGCGCTCCAGGCCGTAGGTGATTTCGGCGGGGCAGAGGTCGAGATCGAGGCCGCCGCATTGCTGGAAGTAGGTGAACTGGGTGATTTCGAGGCCGTCGAGCATGACCTGCCAGCCGATGCCCCATGCGCCGAGGGTGGGCGCTTCCCAGTTGTCTTCTTCGAACTTGATGTCGTGCTTTTTGAGGTCGATGCCGATGGCTTCGAGGCTGCCCAGGTATTGGTCGAGAACGTCGGCGGGGGTGGGCTTGAGGATGACCTGGAGCTGCTGATGCTTGTAGAGGCGGTTGGGATTTTCGCCGTAGCGGCCGTCGGCGGGGCGGCGGCTGGGCTGGACGTAGGCGACTTTGTAGGGCTTGGGGCCAAGGACGCGCAGGAAGGTTTCGGGGGCCATGGTGCCTGCGCCGACTTCGAGGTCGTGGGGTTCGGTGATGACGGCTCCGCGGTCAGACCAGTAATGCTTGAGTTTGAAGATTGTTTGTTGGAAGGAATCCACTTGGAAAAGGCTTTGCTAGGTTGAGTTTAACGTAAGGGGTTCGTTTTCTAGTTCGTCGAAGACTTGGTCCACGGGACGACCCTGGCCGTTTTTTGCCTGGGCGAGGCCTTTGTGGATTGCGGCGATGATGTCTGGGATGTCGGAGCAGCCGATTTCGGAATCGGGTTTTTGAATCAGGGCTTCGATTTCGCGCAACTGGTCGTTCGTAAGCGGTTGAGATGATGCGTTGGATTTTCTGGCCATCGGTTTACTTTCATTATCGTCGCGGGGCACAAAAAGCGTCGAGATGAGTCTCGACGCGGCAAACACGAGTGTTTGCGCCACGTTTGATTTAGAGTGCTTCTAAGAGGGAGGGGGTGTGGAAGCGGCGTTCGACGTGGTTTTCCATGAGGTGGATGAGGAAGCGGCGGAGGTCGAGGGCGGTGTCTTTGGTCCAGGGGCGGTCGGGGAGTTCGGCGATGTGGGTGCGGAGGATGCGGGCGGCTAGTTCGCGGGAGGGCTGGGTTAAGCGGCGGTCTTGGACGTTGGCGAGGTCGGGGAGGAAGCCGGCCAGGCGGGTGGCCCAGACGGAGAAGTAAGTGATGGCGGACCACATGCAGCCGGGGGTTCGGGTGTGGGCGAAGTTCAGCACCGTGGCCAGTAGGCGGAAGAAGCGTTCGTCGGGTTCGTGCGGCGGGAGGAGGAGTTCGCTGACTTCGGCGATGTAGTCGAGGGCGAGGCTGGAGTCGAAGTCGGAGGCCAGGTTGAATTGCGATTGCAGCAGGTCGCAGGAGTTCAGGTTGACCAGTTCGCGGGTTTCTTTTTGCGAATAGGAGATGTTGACCAGAGACAGGCGTTCGAGGCCGGAGCCGTAGGTGCTTTTTGGTTTTTTTGCGCGGCGGGCTACGCCGCGGAGTTTGCCCTGATCGCGCGTGAAGAAGCTGACGATAAGGTCCGATTCGCGGAACGGGTAGGTGCGCAGGACGAAAGATTCACTGACCCGGACCGGCACGATGAATGATTTAGAGTAGCAGTTGTGCGTATTGTTTTGCTGGCTTTGTTGCTGGCTTGGTCTGACTCGGCAGTCCACACGCCGCAGTTGCTGCTGAGCGCGAAATTGATTCGGCGGCTGAAGCGTGACCGGGAGCGGCAGACGGTGCGCTGGGCGCATTTTGAGGAGCGGGTGAAGAATGTTCCTGATTCTCCCGAGCGCGGTTTTGAGCTGGCGCTTTATGCGGCGATTTCGGGTGACGAGGCGCGGGGCAGGGAAGCGGTGGCGTGGGCGGCCGCGCATCCGTGCGAGCGGCGGCAGCGGGCGCTGATTCAGGACTGGGTGGGAAATGTTGCTCCGGCTGCTTGCTCGGCGAAGGAGTCTTTACGGGACCAGGCTTTTGAAAGGATCGCGGCGGGGCAGGACACGGCGGCGATCTCAGAAGAGGTGCGCGCGGAAGTGATTCCGCAATTCCGGGCCAGCGGCATCACCAGCTCTGAAGATTTGTACGCGCTGATTGAGCTGATTTCGGTGCTGCGCGTGGCGGACGATAAGGACATTCGCAACGCCGATCCGCTGTTGTTCCGCAGCCTGCCGCTGGAATTTCTGCTGTCTTTAAAGCCGGAGCAGGTGGAGCATCCGTCGTGGATGACGCATGTGGCGGCGCTGGCGCTGGTGACGGTGGACCCGAATCTGGAGGCTTCGCAATTTCTGCAGGGGTGGGCGATGGAGGACCGGCAAACGCTGCGCGAAGGGCCGGGCGTGGCGTATGAACTGCTGTGGGCTGACCCTTATTTGCCGGGGATTGCGTATCAAAACCTGGACCCGTGGACGTATGACGAAGAGGGCGGGCGGCTGTTCGCGCGGTCGGACTGGACGGCGGGGGCGTGCTGGATTGCGATTTCGAAAGAGGGCGTGCGCGAGGCGAATTGCCCGCCGGGCTGGCGCGCAAGCCAAGTGCAGTTCGGCTCGCTGACGCTGATTCCCGCGCCGGTGAAATGCATGGAGCTGGCGCATCAGGATATGCGGAGCAATGTGGTGATCTGGCAGTTTCTGCCGGGACAGGCGATCAGTTACGGCGCGAAAAAGGGCGAGAAGACGGAGCTGACGGCCAACGCCGACGGCAGCGGGCTGTGGCATCCGGGCAACAACGTGGAGGGAAAAGTCTGCCGCCGCTGATAAACTGAAGGTTTACTTATGATTGCAGCAACACAATTGCGCCCCGGCATGGTGGTGAAGTTCAACAACGATTTGTTTTCCGTTTTCAGCATGGTTCACCGCACGCCAGGAAACTTGCGCGGCTTTGTGCAGGCCAAGATGCGGAATTTCAAATCGGGCACCATGATTGAGCACCGCTTCTCGTCTGAAGACAAGGTGGAACGGGTGTCGCTGGAACAGCAGGAAATGGAGTATCTGTACGCCGACGGCGATTCGTTTTACTTCATGAACACCGAGAATTATGAGCAGATTGATTTGCGCAAGGACATTCTGGGCGACGCCACCGATTACCTGATTCCCAACCTGAAGGTGAATGTGGAGTTTTATGAGGGCAAGCCGATGAGCGTGGAACTGCCGGCGGCCGTGATTATGACGGTGGTGGAAACGGAGCCGGGATTAAAAGGCGCGACTGCGTCGAACGTCACCAAGCCGGCGAAGACGGACACGGGATTGACGGTTTATGTTCCGCCGTTTGTGAATGAAGGCGAAAAAATTCGCGTCAGCACTTCGGACGCCAGTTATTTAGAGCGCGCGTAGCCCTGCCATACGTATTCCAGCGCTTCGGGCAAGGTTTGCATTTTCACGGCGCGGTCGGTATGGCCGGCGTTTTGGGCGAAGATGAATTGGTAGTGGTAGCCTTTGGCGGCCAGCACGCGCGCCATGTTTTCATTGGCCAGAACCCAATCGTGCATGTTGTCGCGCACAATTAGGTTGTCTTTGTCGCCGACTTCCATCCATAGGCGGATGGGCTTCACGGGACTTTCGGGAATCAGGTGCTCATGAAACTCCCATGCGCCATGCGGAATCTTGGGATCCGTCGGCCATTGCTGGTTCACATAAGTTCCCGAGTAAGTAAGGACGCGATGGTAAAGCTCCGGGTGATACCAGGCCATAATCAGGGCGCAAGATCCGCCGGAACTGCCGCCCATGGTGGCGCGGCCGTCGGGATCTTTGGTCAGCTTCACGTTGGCCTGCTTTTCCACTAAAGGCAGCACTTCTTTTTCGACAAATTCGGCGTAGCGACCGGACATGGTGTCGTATTCCAGGCCGCGCTCGCTGCCCTGCGCGTCGCCGCCGCCGTTGCTGATGGAGATGGCGATCATGACGGGCAGGCGATGCTCGGCAATCAGGTTGTCGAGCGCCGTGAACAGAAGCTTGTCGGGTCCGTCGGCGCCCACAATGAACGGCGCAACGGTGCCGGGAACATATTGCTTGGGCACATAAACGGAAACATGGCGCGTGTAGGGCGCGGGGTGGCTGGTGGTGACAATCATCTTGGCGGGATTGGCGGGGTCGGGAGTGCCAAAGGTGTTGGGGTCGCGCGCGATACCGGGATAGAACTTGCTGTCGGCGGATTCCATGGTGATGACGGTGACGGCGCCTTGCGGGACGCCTTCTTTGACGGTCATCTCCGGCGCGGGGTTGTGGGTGGGGCCGAGGATGAAATTGCCGTCGGCGGTGGGCGGAGGATTCTGGCCGTCGGGCAGGTCTTTGGCCACCACGTAGACGGGGGTATGGGGATCTCGAGTGGGCTTGACTACTGTGGCGTGAGTGACGGGAGGGGCGGGCGTCTGGGCGGCGAGAAGGGCGGCAAAACTTAATAGGATTGTTGTACGCAGCATGTGAAATAAAGCCGAGTGTATCTCAATGCGCGGCGGGCCGTAACAATCGCCATGCTGGTTTCGTCAAAGCTAAGTAACCGCACTGAATTGGGCTCCATGAAGACACCTTCCACGATTGAACCGCCGCAGAAGCAGGAACCAAACCTGCCTTTGCCTTATCAGCAAATTGATTTAGACAACCCGGGACCGTCCAAAAACCATTGGGTGATCTGGCTGATTGTGTTTGGCCTGATTGGCTACGGCTGCTACCGCCTTTACCTTTTTGAAGGGGCGAAAGAGCAGACGGCTTCGGCGCACAAGGGCATGATGAAAATGGGCGGCGCGGTTCCCGTGGCGGCCGTGGCGGCGCGCAGCGGAGATTTGCCGGTTTACCTGGAAGGCTTGGGAACTGTCACGGCGTTCAACACGGTTACGGTGAAGTCGCGCGTGGACGGGCAGTTGACGGAAGTGACGTTCAAGGAAGGCCAGTTCGTTCACAAGGGCGATTTGCTGGGAGTGGTGGATTCGCGGCCTTACCAGGTGGCGCTGGACCAGGCGAACGGCACCATGGCGCAGGCGAAGGGGAATTTGGCCAAGGATGAAGCGGCGCTGCGCGATGCCCAGGCCAACTATGTGCGCGACCAGGAATTGTTCAAAGACCAGATTATTGCCAAGCAGCAGATGGACACGCAACTGGCGACGGCGGACGGCATCAAGGGCTCTATTCAAGCCGACCAGGCCACCATTGAAGCGGCGCAGGCTTCGATTGACGCGGCCAAGCTGAATTTGGTTTACACGCGGATTACCGCGCCCATTAGCGGGCGCATCGGGTTGCGGCAGTTGGACGCCGGGAACATGATTCATGCGGCTGACGCGAACGGATTGGCCGTGATTACGCAGTTGCAGCCCATTGCCGTGCTGTTCACCATTCCGGAAGACCAGTTGCAATCTGTGCTGAAGAAGCTGCAGCAAGGCATCACGCTGAAGGCGGACGCTTATGACCGGGACGAAAAGCGCAAGCTGGCCAGCGGCAATTTGCTCACGGTGGACAACCAGATTGACCAGACCACCGGCACGTCGAAGCTGAAGGCGGTGTTTCCGAACGAAGATTATGCGCTGTTTCCGAACCAGTTTGTGAACGTGCGGCTGGCGCTGGACACCAAGAAGAATGCCATTATTGTGCCGGCGGTGGCGATTCAGCGCGGGCCCATGGGAACGTTTGTTTACCTGGTGCAGAGCGACAAAACGGTGACTGTGCGCGCGGTGAAGACGGGCTTGAGCATTGAAAACAACGTGGCGATAGAGGACGGCTTGCAGCCGGGCGATCTGGTTGTGGTGGATGGCGCGGAAAAGCTGGCGGAAGGCATGAAGGTGGCGCTGCGCGATTCCAAGGGTCCGAAAGAATGAGCCCGTCACGGCCGTTTATTCTTCGGCCGGTTGCCACGTCTTTGCTGATGGCGGGCATTCTGATTGCCGGGGCCATCGCTTACACGCAACTGCCGGTTTCCGCGCTGCCTGAGGTGGATTACCCCACCATTCAATGCACCACGTTTTATCCTGGCGCGAGCCCGGATGTGATGGCGTCATCGGTGACGGCTCCGCTGGAACGGACGTTCGGGCAGGTGCCGGGGCTGAAGCAGATGACTTCCACCAGCTCTTTTGGAAGCTCCATCATCACGCTGCAGTTTGACCTGAACCTGAACATTGATATCGCGGAGCAGCAGGTGCAGGCGTCCATCAACGCGGCTGGCACCTACCTTCCGCCTGATCTGCCGAACCCGCCCATCTACAGCAAGGTGAATCCGGCCGATGCGCCCATTTTGACGCTGGCGCTGACGTCGAAGACCATTCCGCTGACGAAGGTGGAGGACCTGGCGGACACCACGCTGTCGCAGAAGATCTCGCAACTGCCGGGCGTTGGCTTGGTCAGCATCAGCGGCGGGCAGAAGCCGGCGGTGCGCATTCGCGTGAACCCGACGGCGCTGGCTGCTTACGGCTTGAGCCTGGAAGATCTGCGGACGGCGCTGAACGAGACGAATTTGAATCAGGCGAAGGGCAACTTCGACGGGCTGCGCCAGGCTTTTACCATCGGCGCGAACGACCAGATTCTGACGACGCAGGGCTACAAGCCGATTATTGTGGCGTACAAGAATGGCGCGCCGGTGCGGCTGCAGGATGTGGCGAGCGTTGTGGATGGCGCGGAGAATTCGCATCAGGCGGCGTGGATGAACGCGACGCCAGCGGTTATTCTGAACATCCAGCGGCAGCCGGGGGCGAACATTATTGCGGTTGTGGACCGGGTGCGCGCGCTGCTGCCGGCGCTGCGCGTGTCGCTTCCGGCGGCCGTGGACGTGACGATTCTGACCGACCGCACCAACACCATTCGCGCGTCGGTGGAGGACGTGAAGTTTGAGCTGATGCTGACCATTGCGCTGGTGGTGATGGTGATCTTTCTGTTCCTGCGCAATCTGGCGGCGACGGTGATTCCCAGCGTGGCGGTGCCGCTGTCGATTGTGGGATCGTTCGGGGTGATGTATCTGCTGGGCTACAGCCTGAACAACCTGACGCTGATGGCGCTGACCATTTCGACGGGCTTTGTGGTGGATGACGCCATCGTCATGATTGAGAACATTTCGCGCTACCTGGAAGAGGGCGATTCGCCTTTGCAGGCGGCGCTGAAAGGGTCTGAGCAGATTGGGTTCACCATTGTTTCGCTGACGGTGTCGCTGATTGCGGTGCTGATTCCGCTGCTGTTCATGGGCGACATTGTGGGGCGGCTGTTCCGCGAGTTTGCCATCACGCTGGCGGTGACGATTTTGGTTTCGGCGGTGGTGTCGCTGACGCTGACGCCGATGATGTGCGCCAAGCTCCTGCGGCATCATTCGGGCGAGCAGAACTGGTTCTACCGGAAATCAGAAGACGCGTTCAACTGGGTGATTGCGCGCTATGCGACCACGCTCCAATGGGTGCTGCGCCATCAGCCCTTGACGCTGGCGGTGATGACGGCGACGATTGCCCTGACCGGCGTGCTGTTCTTTGTGGTGCCCAAGGGCTTCTTTCCGGTGCAGGACACGGGCGTGATTCTGGGCGTTTCGCAAGCGCCGCCGACGGTTTCCTTTGCTGACATGAAAGACCGGCAGCAGGCGCTGGCCAATGTCATTCTGCAAGACCCGGCGGTGGCGAGCTTATCGTCATTCATCGGCATTGACGGCGTGGACACGACGCTGAACAGCGGGCGCATCCAGATTAATTTGAAGCCGGCGGACCAGCGGCCCAACAGCATGGCGGTGATCCGGCGCCTGCAGGAGAAGCTTTCGCAGGTGGACGGCATCACGCTGTTTATGCAGCCGGTGCAGGACCTGACGGTGGAAGACCGCGTGAGCCGCACCCAATACCAGTACACGCTGGAAGACGTGGACGCCAAGGAGCTGAACTATTGGACGGCGCGGCTGGTGGACAAGCTGAAGGCGCTGCCGACGCTGCGCGATGTGGCGACCGACGAGCAGAACGGCGGCTTGCAGACCACGCTGGTGATTGACCGCGACACGGCTTCGCGGCTGGGCATCAGCATGCAGCAGATTGACGACACGCTTTACGACGCGTTCGGGCAGCGGCTGGTGTCCACCATGTACACGCAACTGAACCAGTATCACGTGGTGATGGAAGTGGGCTCGGCGTTCCGGGACAGTCCGGAAGATTTGGGCCAGTTGCATGTGCGGTCGGCCGCGGGCGCGGAGGTGCCGCTGGCTTCGCTGGCGCACTTTGAGCAATCGACCACGCCGCTGACGGTGAACCACCAGGGGCAGTTTCCGGTGGTGACGATTTCGTTCAATTTGCCGGCGAATGAATCGCTGGGGCATGCGGTGGATGACATTAAAGAAACGCAGCGGGAGATTGGGATGCCGCTGAGCGTGCAATCGGCGTTTCAGGGCACGGCTGCGGCGTTTCAGAACTCGCTATCGAACGAGCTGTATCTGGTGCTGGCCGCGCTTCTGGTGGTCTACATTGTGCTGGGCGTGCTGTATGAAAGCTACATTCATCCGCTGACCATTTTGTCCACGCTGCCATCGGCCGGGATTGGCGCGATTCTGGCGCTGTATGTTTGCCGCACGGACTTCAACGTGGTCTCCCTGATTGGCATTATCCTGCTGATTGGCATTGTCAAAAAGAACGCCATCATGATGATTGACTTCGCGCTGGAAGCGGAGCGCGAGCATGGCAAGATGCCGCTGGAGGCCATTTATCAGGCGTGCCTGCTGCGCTTCCGGCCGATTATGATGACCACGATGGCGGCGCTGTTTGGCGGCTTGCCGCTGGCGCTGGGAACGGGCGTGGGGTCGGAACTGCGGCGGCCGCTGGGCATCACCATTGTCGGCGGCTTGATTGTGAGCCAGGTCTTGACGCTTTACACGACGCCGGTGGTTTACCTGTTCTTTGACAGGCTGGCGAAACGCGTGTCGGGCAAGCGGGCGGTGCCGGTGCTGGAACTGGAGCATGTTTAAGTGAACCTCTCTGCGCCTTTTATCAAGCGGCCCGTGGCGACATCTTTGCTGACGGCCGCGCTGGGCTTGAGCGGCGTGCTGGGCTTCCGGCTGCTGGGCGTTGCGCCGCTGCCGGAAGTGGACTTTCCCACCATTCAGGTGCATGCCGGATTGCCGGGGGCGAGCCCGGAGACGATGGCGTCGGCCGTGGCGACACCGCTGGAGCGGCAGTTCGGGCGCATTGCCGGCATCACGGAGATGACTTCGTCGAGCCAGTTGAGCAGCACATCGATTACGCTGCAATTCGACCTGGACCGCAACATTGACGCGGCCGCGCGCGACGTGCAGGCGGCGATTAACGCGGCGCGCGGGCAGTTGCCGACAGACATGCCGGGCAACCCCGGATACTACAAAGCCAACCCGGCCGACGCGCCGGTGATGATGCTGAATATGCAGTCGGACACATACGATTTGCCGCATATGTACGACATTGCGGATTCGGTGCTGGCGCAGAAAATTTCGCAGATTGAAGGCGTGGGCCAGGTGCATGTGTGGGGCAGTTCGCGGCCGGCTGTGCGCGTGCAGGTGAACCCGACGGTGGTGAACGCGATGAACATCAGCCTGGGCGACATTGCCACGACGCTGGCCAATGCCAACGCGCATCAAGCGAAAGGGTCGCTGAGCAACGCCGATATTCGCTGGCAGGTAGGGGCGACGGACCAGCTTTTTCATGCGCCGGAATATGCGCCGCTGATTGTCACTTACCGCAACGGCGCGCCGGTGCGGCTGGACCAACTGGGCAACGTGATTGATTCGGTGGAGGACACGCGCAACGCGGGGCTGGACAATGGCAAGCCGTCGATCATTCTGGCGGTGAGCCGGCAGCCGGGGGCCAACATTATTGATTCGGTTGACCATATCAAGGCAGTGCTGCCGGAACTGCAGGCTTCGCTGCCGCCAGCCATTCACCTGTTTGTGGCGCAAGACCGGACGACGACGATTCGCGCATCGGTCAACGATGTGGAATGGACGCTGATAATTTCGCTGGTGCTGGTGGTGCTGGTGGTTTTCGTGTTTTTGCGCAATGTGCGGGCGACGGTGATTCCGGCGGTGGCGGTGCCGCTCTCGCTGCTGGGCACGTTCGGGGCGATGTATCTGCTGGGCTACACGCTGGATAATTTGTCGCTGATGGCGCTGACGATTTCGACGGGCTTCGTGGTGGATGACGCGATTGTGGTGATTGAGAACATTTCGCGCTATCTGGAGGCGGGCTGGACTCCGATGAAAGCGGCGCTGCAGGGGGCGAAAGAAATCGGGTTCACGGTTTTGTCGATGAGCGTTTCGCTGATTGCGGTGTTCATCCCCATTTTGCTTATGGGCGGCATTGTGGGGCGATTGTTCCGCGAGTTCGCGGTGACGCTGGCGATTGCGATTGCGGTTTCGCTGGTGGTGTCGCTGACGACGACGCCGATGATGTGCGCGCTCATGCTGAAGGGCGAGCACCGGACGGACCACAATATTCTTTACCGGATCAGCGAGCGCGGGTTTGAAGCCATCCACAAGGCGTATGCGACGAGCTTGCGCGGCGTGCTGAAGCATCCGCAATTGACGCTGATTATCAACTTGGCAACCATTGCCATTACGGTTTATTTGTACGTGGTGATTCCCAAGGGATTCTTTCCGCAGCAGGACACGGGCAGAATTGGCGGGGCGCTGGTGGCGGACCAGGACATCTCGTTCCTGGCGATGCGCGAAAAGCTTTACCAAATGATGAAGATTGTGCAGGCTGATCCGGCGATTCACGACTTGAACGGCTTCACGGGCGGCGGGACGCTGAATGTGGCGTCGCTGTGGGCGGAGCTGAAGCCGCTGGATGAGAGGCATGTTTCTTCCGACCAGGTGATTAACCGTTTGCGCGGCAAGCTGGCGCGGATACCGGGCGCGACGCTTTATATGCAGTCGTCGCAGGATATCCGGGTGGGCGGGCGCGGCGGCAATTCGCAATACCAGTTCACGCTGCAATCGGACAGCATCAAGGACTTGAATGAGTGGGCGCCGAAGCTGCTGGCGAAGCTGAAGACGCTGCCGGTGGTGCTGGACGCCAACAGCGACCAGCAGGTGCATGGGCTGACGACGGAGCTGGAGATTGACCGGGCGACGGCTGCGCGCATGGGCGTGACTCCGCAAGCGCTGGACACCGCGCTGTACAGCGCGTTCGGGCAGCGGCAGGTGTCGACGATGTACACAGGCATCAACCAATATCACGTGATTATGGAGGTGCTGCCGGAGTTTCAGCGCAATCCGTCTTCGCTGAGCGACATTTATGTTCCTTCGACCAGCGGGCCGGCGGTTCCGCTTTCGACATTCACGCAGGTGAAGACGCAACTGAACTCGCTGACGGTGAATCATCAGGGGCTGTTTCCTTCGATCACGCTTTCGTTCGCGCTGGCTCCGGGCGTGGCGCTGAGCCAGGCGACAGCGGCGGTGCAGCAGGCGGAAGCGGACATCGGGATGCCGGCGAGCGTGCGCGGCGCCTTCGCGGGAACGGCGCAGGTGTTTCAGGCTTCGCTGAAGAGCGAGCCGCTGCTGATTCTGGCGGCGCTGGTGGCGGTCTACATTGTGCTGGGCATTTTGTATGAGAGCTATGTTCACCCGATCACCATTTTGTCGACGCTGCCGTCGGCGGGGGTGGGCGCGCTGCTGGCGCTGCTGATTTTCAATGTGGATTTGACGGTGATTGCTTTGATCGGCATTATTTTGCTGATTGGGATTGTGAAGAAGAACGCGATTTTGATGATTGATTTCGCGCTGGACGTGGAGCGGAAGCAGCAGGTGTCGGCGAAGAACGCGATTTACCAGGCGTGCCTGATGAGATTTCGGCCGATTCTGATGACGACGATGGCGGCGCTGTTTGGCGGATTGCCGCTGGCGCTGGGCACGGGGACGGGATCTGAACTGCGGCGGCCGCTGGGGATTGCGATTGTGGGGGGATTGGTGGTGAGCCAGATTTTGACGCTGTACACGACTCCGGTGGTTTATATCTACATGGAGAAGGTGCAGATGTGGCTGGGGAAGAAGCCTCAGTTGCGGCCGAAGCTGAAGGCGGTTTTGAGCGAGACGGCGGGGTGAGAATTGGGTTCGTTTGGCAAAAATGCTTTTTTTGCGGGCGATGGTTTGGCGAATCGGGCTGTTTGAAAATTGGGTTCGTTTGGCAAAATTTGTTTTTTTCGGCTGGGCGGTTTGCATGTTTTGCTCTTTTCTGCAGAGATGTGGAACTGTGGTTAGTTTGCTGGAGGGGCGTTCGGGGCGGGGCTGGCTTTGGCGATAAATGATTGATGGGGTTGGTGGTTAGGGGATTTTGATTTTTGGTGAACGGCAAATTCTGGGCGCATTCTGATCCGGGTGGGCTGGCTCCAGAGGTGCCGGGGGCAAAGTGGCAGCCGCTGGCCGAGCATCTTCAGAACGCGGCCCGGTTGGCGCGGAGGCTGGCTGAGTTGGCCGCACCGGAGTACCGGCATTTTCATGATTTGGCGGAGTGGTGCGGGCTTTTGCATGATTACGGCAAGTACACGGATTGTTTTCAGAAGATGATTTTGGGAAGCGGCAAAGGTCCGTGTCCGCATTCCATTCATGGCGCTGTGATGGCTTACGAGACGCTGAAAGCTCCGCATGTTGCAGCGGTTATCGCAGGGCACCATGCGGGCTTGCCGGACTTGGGGGGATTTCGCGACAGAGTTGGGAAAAATAAGGCGGAATTAAGCGGCCTATTGGAGCGGGCGAGCGGTGATCTTGCTGAGATAGGCGCATTGCTGAACGGTAAGACGCCAAAACCGGAAACTCCACGTGAGCGCTTTGATCTGCTGACTCGCATGCTGTTGAGCTGCCTGGTGGATGCGGACCGGCTTGATGCCGCTGGACGGGCGGTTGTTCAAGCACCGCTTGAGGCGGCGCAACGATTAGAGATTCTGCTGGCTCACTTGTCGGAGCTTGCGCAAAAAAGTCCCATGGGTGTTGTCAAAAATGCCCGCAGCGAGGTCTTGGGGGATTGTTTGCGGGCAGCCGCGCTGCCGGATCAGATCTTCTCTTTGTCGGTTCCGACAGGCGGCGGAAAGACGCTGGCGGGGATGGCGTTTGCTTTGAAGCGCGCGGCGCTTGAGCCGGAGCGATTTCGGCGCATTATTGTTGTCATTCCTTTTCTGTCGATTATTGAGCAGAATGCCGAGGTTTATGCGCGGGTGTTCGGCAAGGATTCGATTCTGGAGCACCATTCGGGGACGTTTGCTCCCTTGCGCGAACGGGACACGGAGCGCTTTGAGCAGGTGCAAGACGATGGAAGCCAGTACCGGAATTTGTCAAAGCGCCCTGAAACAGAGAATTGGGATGCGCCGCTGATTGTGACCACCAGCGTGCGGTTTTTTGAGAGCCTGTTCTCGAATCATCCTTCGGATTTGCGGCGCGTACATAACATTGCGCGGTCAATCATTATCCTGGATGAGGTGCAGGTTTTGCCGCGCCCGCTGCTGGCGCCTTTGCTGGCAATAATGGATGAACTCTGCCGGGATTGGGGGTGTTCGTTTGTGCTTTCGACAGCGACGAAACCAGCGTTTGAGCGGCAAGAGCTGGAAAACAAGCAGGACCGGCGCTGGCCGCCGGGGATGGTACGGGAGATTGTCCACGACCCCGCTGAATTGCATCAGAAACTGCGCCGGGTTTCAATTGACTGGCGGATACAGCAGCCTGTGGATTGGCCTGAAGTGGCAAGCTGGATGAGCCAAGAGAGACAGGCGCTGTGCGTGGTTAATTTGCGTGACCATGCAGCCAGGCTCTTTGATGAACTTAGAGATCGTGTCCCGGACCAAGCGCTGTTTCATTTGTCAACACGGATGTGCGCGGCGCACCGGTTGAAGGTGATTGGCGAGGTGAGGAAGCGGCTGCTCGACAAGCTGCCTTGCATCGTGGTTTCAACTCAATTGATTGAGGCGGGAGTGGATCTTGATTTTCCAGTGGCGTTCCGGGCGCTGGGTCCACTGGATTCCATTGTGCAGGTGGCGGGGCGGGCGGACCGGGAGGGTTTGTTGACGGCTGCGCTGGGCCGGCCGGCTGGGCGGCTGGTTGTTTTTCAGCCACAGGACGGCAGGACTCCCCCGAATGAATATAAACAAGCGACGGCGATGACTGGGACTTTAGCCCGAACTCGTGATATTCAGCCAGACGATCTTGGCAGCATGAGCCAGTTTTTCGAGGATTTTTATACCAGCGCGGATTTAGGCTCCGATTTTGCGAAGATGCGCGCGGAATTCAAGTTCAAGACTTTGTCGGAGCAATTCGAGATGATCAGTTCGCGCATGCAGGATGTTTTTGTTCCTTACGGTGAGGGGAAAATGCTTGTGAATGAATTGAACCATGCCAAGCAATTGACCGCGCAACTGCGGAGGCAATTGCAGCGCTACACGGTGGGGCTGCAGCCATGGGAGTTCAACCAGGCGAAGGAGAGAATTTTGTCTTTGCTGCCGGGATCTGAAAATATTTGGATTGCGACTGAGGCAGCTTATGACGAGGTGAAGGGTTTGCAGTCTGAGGTGTCGGTTGAGGGAATGATGGTTTAGGGCCGATTCGAAAAATCTGATTGACAGACTTGGCGGACTGCACTAGGATCGGGATTTCCTTTGGAGTATATGAACCCAAGCACAGTCCGTATCAAGATTGCTGGTGAGTTTGCCTGCTTCACGCGGCCCGAAGCAAAGGTAGAGAGGGCGTCTTATCCCACGCCGACGCCATCGGCGGCTCGAAACATTCTGGACGCTATTTGCTGGAAGCCGGAAATGCGCTGGATTGTGACCGGCATTACCGTTTTGAAGCCGATCAAGTATGCATCCATTCGGCGGAACGAAGTGCAGAGCAAGCTGGCGCCGTCGTCGGTGAAGCGGTGGATGAATGATCCGTCGCTTTTTGAGCCGCTGATTGCAGGGGCGGGTGCGGGAACCGATGGGACGCCGCGCAACACCCTGCTGTTGCGCAACGTGGCTTACATCATTGAAGCGTATCCGCTGGTGTTCGAGCGGGGCGGCGACAATACGCCGCAGAAATATGCGGCGATGCTGATGCGGCGGGCAGAAAAGGGACAGTGTTATCAGAGGCCGTCGCTGGGTTGCCGCGAATTCGCGGCGAGTTTTGAGCCGGCGGATGGGACAGAGAAGGCGGAGCCGATCAGCGAAGACCTGGGGCGGATGCTTTATGACATTGTGTTTCGCCCGGAGGGAAACCGGCCGGTTTTCTTTTCAGCGCGGCTTGAGAATGGTTTTCTGGATACCCGGCCCGACGTGGTCTTGAAAGAGGCGGCGCAGCGGGAGGAGGTGCTGAAGTGTTCGTACAGGCATTAGCGGAATACGCGGATACTTACCTTTCAGAGCAGTTGAGTGATGAGGCGTGGGAGCAGAAGCCGGTTCCGTTCTTTGTTGCTTTTGATGAGGCTGGAACATTTCTGAGTGTCATCCCCAATCTCGTTCAGGCGGTTCGCGGCAAGAAGACGGTTTCCGTGCCGGCGTCTTTATCAGTGCCCCGTTCGCCTGTTCCGCGCAATGCCGGTTTGTATCCGCTGCTGGCGGCTGACGACATTAAGTATGTTCTCGGGGTTGGCCCTTGGACTGGCAAGGATCAAGAGCAAAATAGCCAGGAGAGACATGAGGCTTTCGCCGATTTAATTCGGACGGCTGCGGCTGATACCGGGGATGAGGGGCTGTCAGCGGCGGCTGCGTTTTATGGCCGGCCCGATCAGGTGGAGGCGGCGCGGCGCGCTATGACTGATGCTAAGGCGGGATCGATTGTTGCCCTTGCGCTGGTGAATTCGCCGCTGGTGAAGCGTTCTGCAGTGAAGGACTACTGGCGAAAGAGTTATGAGATTGCCGCAGGCGGCCGCGTTGCCAAGGGCGGCGATGCCGAGTGCATTATTTCCGGCAAGGTTGGCCCGATTGCTCCCACCCACGAAAAAATAAAAGGATTGTCGAGCCTGGGCGGTCAGGCGGCGGGCGTGTCTTTGATGTCGTTCGATAAGGATGCCTTTCGTTCCTATGGCTGGGAGCAGAATGCGAATAGTCCGGTGTGCGCGGAACGAGCGATGGCGTATGTGCTGGCTTTGAATGATCTGCTGCGGCGGGATAGCGGTCACAGGCGGGACTTTAAAGGTGTTGGATTTATCTTCTGGACAAAGGAAAAGACGGAGTTTGACCCGATGGCCACGGTGGACCAGCCGACGCCTGATCAGGTTAAGCGGCTGCTCAGTTTTGATTTGGACGCGGTTCCCGATCCTAATGTCTTCTATATGGCTGGCGTCGCGGGCAATGGCGGCCGGATGATCATTCGCTATTGGGTGAGCGAGACTCTGGCGGCGGTGAAGGCGAACCTGAAGGGATGGTTTGAAGAATTGCAGGTGGCAGATGTTTTCACGGGCAAGATCGCCGATCCTCCCAAGCTTTGGCAGTTGCTCTATGCAATTGAGCGCGAGGGCGAGCCTCCTGCGGACCGGGCAGTGGCGCTGATTCGACGCGCCGTTGCGGGCGAGCCGCTGGGTGAGCGGATGCTGGGCGCGGCGCTGGCTCGATTGCGTGTGGCGCGGGATAAGCAACGGCTTGACCCAGTGCGGGCTGGGCTGATTCGTTTGTGCGTGAATGATGGTGTTCGATTGCGAGGGAGAGGAGAAGCATTTGTGACAGCAGCATTGGATACAGGGCAGAAGCACGAAGCGTATTTGTGCGGACGGCTAATGGCGGTTTATGAGTCGCTGCAATATGCGGCCAGCGGAGAGGTGAATCAGACGGTCACCGACCGGTATTTCACGCTAGCTTCCACTTTTCCGGGGCAGGCGTTCCCGAGGCTGGAAGATTTGGGCAATAAGCATTTGCGCAAGCTGAGGCGGGATAACCCCGGCGCGATGGTGCGGATTAGCCGGGAAATTGATCAGCTTCATCTGGAGATTGAGCAGGCCAGCGGCTTCAAGTTTCCCAAGGCGCTGGATTTGGATGGGCAGGGCCGTTTTGCCTTGGGCTATCACCACCAGCGCGCGCACCAGATGGCGCAGGCGCAGGCTGGAAAAGCCGCGAAAGCTTTGAGGGAAAACACTTCGGAGAGTGAGGATTGAAATATGAGCAGTGTTGAGAACCGCTATGATTTTGTGTATTTTTTCGACTGCCAGGATGGAAACCCGAATGGCGATCCGGATTCCGACAACAGCCCAAGGGTTGATCCAGAAACGTTTCAGGGGCTGATTTCGGATGTTTGCCTGAAGAGGAAGATTCGGGATTATGTATATCAGCGGCAGCAGGATGGTGACGGCGTGAAGAAAGGCTATGACGTATTTGTGCAGGCCGGGAGCACGCTGGAAAGCCGCCAGCGCCAGCCTTTTGAGCACCTAAAGGGCGAGATTACGCCGAAGGGAAAAGACACTAAGGCGGATGATGTGAGGCGGGCGCGGGCCTGGATGTGCGAAAACTTTTTTGACATCCGCGCTTTCGGCGCGGTGATGAGCACAACGGATTTCAACTGCGGCCAAGTGCGCGGGCCTGTGCAGATTACGTTCAGCCGTTCGCTTGACCGCGTATTCACGACCGAGCATACGATTTCCCGGCAAGCGTTCACGGGTGACAAGGACGTGAAGGCCGGGGCCACGGGCACTTTCGGACGCAAGCACACGGTGGCTTATGGGCTTTATCGGACGCAGGGATTCATCAATCCGGTGTTCGCCCGGCAGACGGGCTTTTCGGGGGATGATTTGGCGCTGCTTTGGAAGGCGCTGGAAAATATGTTCGGCATTGACCAATCGGCGGCGCGCGGCTTTATGTCTCCGAGGGGGCTGTACGTGTTCAAGCATAGTTCGGCGTTAGGCGAGGCGCCCGCTCACCGGCTGTTTGATCTTGTGGAAACAAAGCTAAAACAGGATGTGGTGAGCCCGCGAAAGTTCACGGACTACGAACCGATTATGGTGGATCAGTCGAAGTTGCCGGCTGGCGTGGAACTCATTCTGCCTTTCAGCGTGGCCGCGGCGGCTGCTTGATGGGCTGAGGCATGTTCTCCGAAGATGAGTTGCTTCCGCTATCGGGCTTGCAGCATATGACGTTCTGTGAGCGGCGGTGGGCGCTGGTCCAGATAGAAAACATTTGGGAGGAGAATCGCTTCACGGCCGAGGGCAAAGTTCTGCATGAGAAGGCGCATTCGGGTGATATTGAGTCGCGGCCCGGCGTGCTGATCCGGCGGACGGTGGCGCTGCATTCTTTTCGGCTCGGGCTTTCCGGCCAAGCCGACATTGTTGAGTTTGTGCCTTCAAAGCCCGGTGAGCGGGGCGTTGACTTGGAGGGGCGGCGCGGCTCCTGGCGTCCCTATCCGGTTGAGTATAAGCGCAGCAAAGACAAGGCCGGGAGCCTGGCATACCGGGTGCAGTTGTGCGCGCAGGCGCTTTGTCTGGAAGAGATGCTGGGCGTGAGCGTGCCTGAAGGCGCGGTGTTTGATGGAACAACGCGCCGCAGGCAGGTGATTGGGTTCGATGTGACGCTGCGTGAATCGGTGGCGGCGATTGCGGGCGAGATGCACCGGCTATTCGCCGCAGGAAGCACGCCGGCGGCAGTTTTCAAGAAAGCGTGCCATAGCTGCTCGCTGAAAGAGCGATGCTTCCCGGAGGCGCTGGATTCGGCTGCTTCCGTGCAATCGTACTATCGAAGGTTTCTGGCGGAGGATTGCGATTAAGCCGCTTCTGAATACGCTTTATGTCACGACGCAGGGCGCGTGGCTGACGCAGGATGGCGAAACGGTAGCGGTGCGCGTGGAAAAGGAGATCAAGCTTCGGGTGCCCGTGCATACGCTGGCGGGGATTGTTTGCTTTGGGCAGGTGAGCTGCACTCCCTTTCTGATGGGGCTTTGCGCCGAACACGGCGTGGGCATTTCGTTTCTCACTGAGCATGGCAGATTCCTGAGCCGGGTGCAGGGGCCGGTTTCCGGCAATGTGCTGCTGCGGAGGAAGCAATACCGGGTCACGGATGACGAAGCGGGCACGGCGGCTATTGCGAAGGCGGTGGTCTTGGCGAAAGTTTCGAATTGCCGCACGGTGCTGCTGCGCGCGGCGAGGGAGCGGCCGGATGAGGACGCGGCTGTGCTGGATAAGGCAGTGCTGCGATTGCGCCGGATTTTGGAGGAAGTATCGGGGCAGGATCATGTCGACAAGATTCGGGGGCATGAGGGCGACGCAGCCGCGACGTACTTTGAGGTTTTCGATCACCTGATTCTGACGGCGAAGGAGCACTTCTTTTTTCATCAGCGGTCCCGGCGGCCTCCGCTGGATAACATGAATGCCCTGCTGTCGTTTTTGTACACACTGCTGACGCATGACGTGGTGGGTGCGCTGGAGACGGTGGGGCTGGATCCGGCGGTTGGCTATCTGCACCGGGAGCGGCCTGGGCGGCCGTCGCTGGCGCTGGACCTGGTGGAGGAGTTGCGGCCGGTGCTGGCGGACCGGCTGGCGCTGACGCTGGTGAACCGGCAGCAGATTTCCGAAACTGGATTTCGGAAGAGCGAAACTGGCGGCGTGACGATGGATGAGGAAACACGGAAAACGGTGCTGGTGGCCTGGCAGAAGCGGAAGCAGGAAGAGATTGTGCATCCGTTCTTGGGCGAAAAGATTCCGCTGGGCCTGGTGCCTCATGTTCAGGCTATGCTGCTGGCCCGTTGTTTGCGGGGAGATTTAGATGGGTATCCTTGTTTCTTCTGGAAATAGCGCATGATGCTTGTGGTGGTTGCCTATGATGTGAACACTGAATCTCCGGGCGGGAAGAAACGGCTGCGGCGCGTGGCTCGGGTTTGCGTCAATCATGGCCAGAGGGTGCAGAACTCGGTGTTTGAGTGCTGGGTGGATCCGGCGAAGTGGGTGGAGTTCAAGGCGCGGCTGGTGGCGGAGATTCAGAGCGACCGGGACAGTTTGCGGTTTTATTTTCTGGGGGATCATTGGAAGGGGCGGATTGAGCACGTGGGGGCGAAGGAGAGCTATGATCCGGAGGGGCCGTTGATTTTGTGAGGGCGGCGCGGATGTGAAGCTCACATGGGAGTGCCGGTGGGATCGCGATTGCGGTAAGCGGTTGATTTGAGAGGGCGATGAAGGCTCTGAGTGGGTGGGCGCGATGCGGGCGGCGGTCAGATGGGAATGGTTCGCAGAATTTGTGGTTTTTCTGGTTTGGAATGTTGTAGTTGGAGTTTAGGCGTTTCGCCCTCGCGCGAGGGCGTGGATTGAAACCCCCGTCTCACGCTGAATGCGTGACTGAAGAGACTTTCGCCCTCGCGCGAGGGCGTGGATTGAAACACCGGACCAACGACACGGCCTAGGGGCTTATACGGGTTCGCCCTCGCGCGAGGGCGTGGATTGAAACTTGACAACGTAGCGCGTCAGATCGCAATTGCTTACGTTCGCCCTCGCGCGAGGGCGTGGATTGAAACTACACATGCCAATCTGGTGCTTACGGCATCGCCCCGTTCGCCCTCGCGCGAGGGCGTGGATTGAAACCTGCCATAAGCTACCCAACCGCCGGCCAACTGCCGTTCGCCCTCGCGCGAGGGCGTGGATTGAAACAACACTTGGCATCATATTGCCTACACATACAACGGTTCGCCCTCGCGCGAGGGCGTGGATTGAAACGCTTTCGCCGCCCACGCCGATGACGCCTCTTCCGGTTCGCCCTCGCGCGAGGGCGTGGATTGAAACAGCTTGCCACATGCGTAGCGCTTGTAGCCGGGTTTGTTCGCCCTCGCGCGAGGGCGTGGATTGAAACCATACTGAGCAGTGTCTCCGATGTTTACGAATGCGTTCGCCCTCGCGCGAGGGCGTGGATTGAAACACACAAGGGGAATAGCAAAAAAGGGGGAAACGAGGTTCGCCCTCGCGCGAGGGCGTGGATTGAAACCGCTTTAATCTTCGCCCAAATTTTGGCAGTCTGCGTTCGCCCTCGCGCGAGGGCGTGGATTGAAACCGATAATGGGACGGGAGGCGAAAAGCCAGCGGGGTGTTCGCCCTCGCGCGAGGGCGTGGATTGAAACAGGCAGCGGGCAAGAGCTTTACTACAACGGAACGTTCGCCCTCGCGCGAGGGCGTGGATTGAAACACGCAAGCTGATGAAACGGTTTTATGCGCAGTCGGTTCGCCCTCGCGCGAGGGCGTGGATTGAAACCGAAGAGACGAGCGAGAGCAGCGTGCCCTGCGTGGTTCGCCCTCGCGCGAGGGCGTGGATTGAAACTACATCTCCATCTTCTAACTGCTGACAATCTCCGTTCGCCCTCGCGCGAGGGCGTGGATTGAAACTACTTTAACGGGCACATCCGCTGGTCAAGTCGGAGTTCGCCCTCGCGCGAGGGCGTGGATTGAAACATAGTCTTGCACAATTGCTAAAGCTTTGCCCTCCGGTTCGCCCTCGCGCGAGGGCGTGGATTGAAACAAGCATCCGTATTGAATCGTCTTCATACACATAGCGTTCGCCCTCGCGCGAGGGCGTGGATTGAAACCATGCAACTGGTATCGGTCGCGGAGCGGAAAGCTGTTCGCCCTCGCGCGAGGGCGTGGATTGAAACTCCAATGCGGTGGCGAAAGCCACGAGCAACGCGGGTTCGCCCTCGCGCGAGGGCGTGGATTGAAACATCCCCTCCGTTTTGGTGATGCACTCGTTGCCGGTTCGCCCTCGCGCGAGGGCGTGGATTGAAACTGGTTCACTTTTGAAGGCAAGCAGTTCCACGGCATGTTCGCCCTCGCGCGAGGGCGTGGATTGAAACTCGACTGCTATACCGTCTCATTCGAGTGGGGCTCGTTCGCCCTCGCGCGAGGGCGTGGATTGAAACTCCGGCAATGCTCAGATCTCCGGCAATGCTCAGATGTTCGCCCTCGCGCGAGGGCGTGGATTGAAACTTGCTGAGCGAGTACGCCACCTAATCGACGCCAAGTTCGCCCTCGCGCGAGGGCGTGGATTGAAACTTCGGGAAGTGACGTATAAACGCGCTAGGAAGCGGTTCGCCCTCGCGCGAGGGCGTGGATTGAAACACAGTGGATCGTCACGCTAAATGCGCCTGTTACGGGTTCGCCCTCGCGCGAGGGCGTGGATTGAAACTGCAGTATAGGTTCCTGGAGTGCATCCATTACATGTTCGCCCTCGCGCGAGGGCGTGGATTGAAACGGATAGAACGACTGGCCAAACAGCGGCGCTGCCAGTTCGCCCTCGCGCGAGGGCGTGGATTGAAACCACCGGTCTGGATTCGCAGCATTGGTCAGTTATCGTTCGCCCTCGCGCGAGGGCGTGGATTGAAACCTTCCCGTTCTGCTGCAAACGCTGGGCTACAAGTTCGCCCTCGCGCGAGGGCGTGGATTGAAACTTCAACCACAGCGCTGAATCCGGGGCTGACGGTGTTCGCCCTCGCGCGAGGGCGTGGATTGAAACCCCGCAATTGGGGTCCGTCGGAGGCGGGATCGTGGTTCGCCCTCGCGCGAGGGCGTGGATTGAAACACGCTCCATGGAAGTGGCAACGCCAAACACGCGCGTTCGCCCTCGCGCGAGGGCGTGGATTGAAACAATCTACCAGCGCTCCATCAACAATAACCAGACGTTCGCCCTCGCGCGAGGGCGTGGATTGAAACTGCAAACTCGACCCCCGCTTCAACCACCTTCCAGTTCGCCCTCGCGCGAGGGCGTGGATTGAAACGTGATGTCTTGCAGCGGTCCGCACGACGAGTTATGTTCGCCCTCGCGCGAGGGCGTGGATTGAAACGGTGCTGATGAGTGTGTCTGAAGTTCCTGTGACCTGTTCGCCCCCGCGCGAGGGCGTGGATTGAAACTGAATCGAATCGCCAAAGAAGAGATTGCACTTTGGTTCGCCCTCGCGCGAGGGCGTGGATTGAAACCCCGGCACAGCGCGAGGGCGTGGATTGAAACATGTAAACACACAACATCACGATCAGCCCTGGCGTGTTCGGCCTCGAGGGGGCGAGGATTGAAACTCATAGGATGAGAACGCTCCAGTTTGACGGGTTTCGGGATGGCCGATAAAGCGTCGAGAAAAGTCTCGACGCGGCAAACAAAAGTGTTTGCGCCACACGTGTTGGCACAAGCGCTGGACGGGCGAACGCCGTCAATGCAGCGCGAAGAAAGGCACCACAGGGATCGTTACTGGTTGATGACCGAGCCGTCGGCGCGGCGGACGACGCCCCAGCCGCCGTTGAGGAGTTTGCGGGGGCCGGTTTCGGAGCCGAAGGGGTATTTGGCGGCGGCTTTTTCGTTGATTTCGATGCCCCAGCCGGGTTTTTCGTTGGCGTAGGCGTAGCCATCCTTCACTACTGGATAGCCGTCGAAGACTTCCTGCAGCCGGTCGCTGGGGAAGGTCCATTCCTGGACGCCGAAGTTGTAGCTGACCAGGTCGAGGGTCACGTTGGCGCAGTGGCCGATGGGAGAGACGTCGCCGGGGCCGTGCCAGGCGGTGCGGACCTGGAATTGTTCGGCCAGGATCGCGATTTTGCGGCTGGGTGTGAGGCCGCCGGCCTGGCTGACGTGGACGCGGATGAAGTCGATGAGGCCGGCTTTGATGAGGCTTTGCCATTCGTGCGGGTTGTTGAAGAGTTCGCCCATGGCCAGAGGCGTGGTGCAGTTGGCGCGGATTTGCTTGAAGTAGTCGATGTTTTCGGGCGAGAGGGCGTCCTCCAAATAGAAGAGGCGGTACTGCTCCAGGTCTTTGGCGAACTGGACGGCCATGCGCGGGGGCAGGCGTTCGTGGACGTCGTGGAGGAGCCCCACTTCGTCGCCGAGTTCTTTGCGGCCGGCGGCGAAGAGTTCCAGGGTGCGGCGGGCGTAGGGGCCGGGTTCGAAGACGTCATCTTGAATAACGCCGGGCTGAATTTCGCCGGGCATGACGGGATGCGCGCCGGTTTGCGCGGCGCCATAGGCAGCCATGCCGGGAATGCCGACCTGCAAGCGAACCACCTTGATGCCTTTGGCCATGATCTGGCGCGCCTGGTCCATGGTTTCCGAGATTTCTTTGCCGGAGGCGTGCGAATAGATCATTGCGCCGCGGCGGAGTTTTCCTCCGAGCAGCTCATAGACCGGCATGCCGGCCTGACGGCCCTTGATATCCCAGAGCGCCTGGTCCACGCCGCTGATGGCGTTGTTGAGCACGGGGCCGTTGCGCCAGTAGGAGGAGTTATACATGGCTTCCCATAAATCCTCGATGGCGTCGGTGGGACGGCCGAGAAGGAAGGGCTTCAGGTATAAGTTGACGGCATCGACGACTAACTCGGCGCGCTGGGTGAAAGTGGCACAGCCGTAGCCATAGAGGCCGTCCTGGTCGGTGGTGATTTTCACCACCACCAGGCGCGAACCGGCCGGCTGGGTGGCGATGACGGAGACGTCCTTGATTTTGGGGATGGACATGCCGCGCAGACGGGAGGCCAGCAGCGGCGAAAGAAGCGCGCCGGAACAGAAGGCGCGGCGGCTCAAGTTGTTTTTCATTTGAACTCACTTTCCCATGGCGGTGCGGTTCCGGCCGGGGCTTGCGCCAGGGCGTCGCGCAACGCGGCTCGAATTTTGGTGTTGCCGGGGTCCATTAACAATGACTGATGCAGTTCGTTCAGGCCTTCGGTCCACTGGCCCAGTCGCAGCATGGCCACGGCGTAGTTGACATGAATGGGCACGCTTTTGGGCGAGAGGCGGGCGGCAGCGGCGTATTTATCGAGCGCGCCGCGCAGGTCTCCGGCGCTTTGGAGTTTTGCGCCTTCATTGTTGAGCCTGACGGCTTTCATGTCGATCTCGGAATCAAGTTCGTCCTGTTTCAGAAGCGCGGCTAACTGCTGTTTTACAACATCGGCTTCTTTATCCTGGCCGTCCAGGCGCAGGG
>Ga0209208_10002144_pt1 | contig 28215 bp, 30 predicted proteins | sample S1TSphfallax_3_FD_187694 | JGI IMG/M metagenome (GOLD analysis project Ga0209208, IMG submission 187694) | Host-associated microbial communities from peat moss isolated from Minnesota, USA - S1T2_Fd - Sphagnum fallax MG (SPAdes) (version 2) | ecosystem: Host-associated > Plants > Peat moss >...
ATCTCTTTTATTTTAGTGAATATCTGGATTAATCTCCTCTGGCTGAAAATCAGTCAAGCAATTTTGGATTTTAGATTTGCGATTTTAGATTAGGGAGGAAAATGCAGAAAGAAAGTGAGCGGTGGATGAACAGATCAATCTCTCTTCTAATCCAAAATCCAAAATCTAAAATCTAAAATTGGCTCAGTCGAAAAAGGAGAGGTGGGCGATTAATTTATCGGACAGTTTTTACACTCAGACAAATGTTAGCCTTTTTATCTCAAGTTGTTGAACGTAAATATCAAGTTGTTGAAGCAATTTATCTGCCATCAGGTTAGGAGCGAGTTTTGAATAGTTTGTATTATATAAGTAATTATAATACATTTCTAGAAGCTATTACTGTAAAAACGAGAAATTTAAAGTGATATAAAGTACACAGTACTAAACTATCGCTCTTCCTCGAAAAGTTTTTGGTTTACTGATAACCTCTCCCTACCAGATACAAAAAAAGACTGGCAAAATGCCAGTCTAAGATTAAATCATAAGAAAACTCGGTAAGTGGTAAACGAGCCAGCGACTTTAGTCGCAGTGAATCTTTTTTTTGGTTTATCCATTACCGCCTTGGGGCTGTTCGATTTGGCGTACCAATGTAATTGCACTTTCAATGGGACAGTTACCATTCCAAATTAAACAACCCTGTACGCATAATGGTTTCACTCCGAAGAGCCTCCCTTTCGGGGTAATGTGAGCTATGTGCAAAGCACACGCTTCGCGAATGACCGGTCATCAGAGCTTGTTTTGCTAGCAGCACTGTCTCAGTGACCTTAAGGCTGACTCCTTCGAGAACTTAGAAGTTCATCTCGGCAGCTTGGACTTTTTCAACTTGCTTCTTCTTGAGTACTAGCATCACCTGAGCTAACATCACCAGAGCGATGAATGCAATCAACCATTTGATTCTGCCAGCCTCTTGGAGGACAATTTCTGTATCTTGCTGACCGAATCCACCGACATTGGGGTTATTGGTCAAAGGATCGCCTGCTTTAACAGTTTGCCCTTCGGAAACAAGTATTTCTGGTCCAGCGGAAATTGTATCGGTAGCAACTTCACCAGTAGCCGTTTGAATGCTGAGGAGATATTTCACGTTGCCATCTTCATCCTCTTCTTTGGCAATTTTGGTAATTGTGCCAGAGGCAGAGGCAGTGTAAAGGTTGTTGTTGCTCTTTTCCCCAGTGGGGTAGATTTGTCCCCGGCCTCGGTTGCCACCCGCATGCACCGCATACTTACCAAAGTGGATACTAGAATCGGTTGCAGGGTCAGGGGACAGAACTGGGAAGACAATTTCCTGATATTCTTCCCCAGGGAGAGGTCCAACGATAACGATGTTTTCTTTATCTTCGCTGTAGGGTTGGAAGGTGAGATCGCCCACTTCTTCCTTAAGTTCCTTAGACAGGCGTTCTTCCGGGGCAATCTTGAAGCCTTCGGGCAACATCAAAACGGCACCGACGTTTAAGCCAACCTTAGAACCATCGGCCCCCACTTGCTGCAAACTAGTGTCATAGGGAATTTTCACAATGGCTTTGAACACAGTGTTCGGTAACACTGATTGTGGTACCTCTACTTCCGTGGGCTTGGCTGCCAAGTGGCAGTTAGCACAAACAATCCGTCCTGTCGGTTCACGGGGAGTTTCCGGGTAGGTTTCCTGGGCCCAGAAGGGGTAAGCAGCTGCAGCCTGGGGGAGAGCTAAATCGCTAGTGAAGAAAATAGTCACAGTAGCGATCGCTATTAGCAATGTCTTGACTATCGCTCTAGCATTGCTGATCATGGAAGCATTTCTCATCTCTTTAAGTTACTTCGTTGGTTTTTGACTGTTTAAGCCCACCAAGGTGCTTCATCTGTGCGGAAGTCGGTTTCAGTCCAGGGAGTCAGGACAATTTTGTCATTATCTACTTTGGCATGAGCTAGTGCTAGAGAATGTGGTGCAGGACCGCGAATCACCTTACCAGTTTCGTCGTACTGAGAACCGTGACAAGGACATTTATACTTGTTTTCAGCGGTGTTCCAGGGGACAACACAGCCTAAGTGTGTACACACAGCGTTAATCCCGTAATCTCTGATCGCTTCTTTGCTCTCGATCACGATATATGTAGGGTCCCCTTTGAGTCCTTGGACTAGAGGGCGATCGCCTGGATTATGGGTTTCTAGAAAGTTGCTAACACTAATATCATTACCCAGCTCATCTTTCGCTGTTATCCCACCACCAGCAGCACCGCTGGCGACGGGAATAAAGTACTTGACGAAGGGATACAATACACCTAGAGCTACTCCAGTAACAGTCCCAAAAGTCAACAGATTCATGAATTGACGACGACCCATATCAGGTACGTCCACTGATTCAGAAAATTGAGCCATAGTCTACGCGCTCTTTGTATATTTTGTTAAGCATTTTGATAAGAGTACCATTTACTTGGGGGACTCTGATCGCAGTTGAAATGCTAGTGCGTGCCGTGATGCCATTCTTCTGTGTTGCAAGATATATTTAGCATCTTTTCCGTTAGCATTACATTTCTTTATATGTCTATCATACTGGAGTTACGGAACATAACTTCATAACTAAATGTAAAATCTAAGTTGAGATAGGCAATGACAGGACAGGAATTACACCAACTGTTGTTAGATAAGTGGGGACGCTCCTACGATCTCCAACTGCGTCGAGCTCAGGGGAAAGTATTTTTGCAAGTGATGTGGAAGTACTTAGAACAAGCTTCCTTCCCTCTGAGTGAAATAGAATACCAAGAACATCTCAACAGCATTGCCAACTATCTGCATGCTTTGGGTGGAGCAACCCAGGTCCAAAAGTTTATTAGCCAAACACGGGAACGTCCCCGGCTGGGTAAAGCTGTTAGTATCCCCCTAGATTTAGGTGGACGGGCCTCTGAATGGATATTCTGAGAAATATGGGAAAGGGGAAAGGTCATATTCAACCCTTTCCCCTCTCTAAGTTTAAATATTACATACCTACTTAGTCGATACTAATACATGAACTACCCACCCCTATTTTGTTGAGGGGTGGGTTTCTGCAACCACCCCAGCAGAGTTGGATTTTTGACGCTTCATTTGATCTAGTTGCTTCCTGCTTTACTTGCCTGAAGTAGAGCTAGAATCATCCGCGTCTACGAGGCTAGTTCCTAACCCCGGCAGATCTCTAAAATATTATTTTTCTCGTTGCTACCATCTGGATTGCGGTTGAGTTCCAGAGTCCCCACATCAATCAGGGGATATTCTGAATGCTTCCAAACCTTGGTGAGGTCAAAGGGATTGTCAGGGTGTTGTGCTGCCTGTTCCTCGGTCATTACTTGGATACACACTCTACGTCCTTGGGCGTTGACCAAGCTATAGGTATGGCTACCATAACCGTTCATGTGTCGGTAGTAGGACTTACGCATTGACAGGAAATACCAAATATGGGGTATGGGTTTCGGGCATTTTCACGTGATTTGTTGATGATTTTTGAGCGATGCCGAGACGGCGGCTACGCCAACGCTATTTATCCGATAGCGCAGCGTGGCGCTAGCCATAGGTCATCCATCAAAGCCTGAAACGGGGTAATTTCGTTCACACACATGATGGTCGATTTGTACAGTGCGTAAGTCCTAGGTAGGTCTTAGGGGTGCCCCGATCTGAGAAGAGAATTGTCATTACTATATCCCCTCTCGACTCTACCAGTAAATTACGGTGAGGGTAGCTTAAAATCCTGGCATTCATTGACCCAAATATTACCGTTCATTTACCCGTGAGTTTAACTAATCCTACCCCCCCAAAGTAAAGTCCTAGAACTGCACCTGCCAGGAGACTCTGAGTTAAGGGGTCAGTGGAAGGTGTCAGGATAGCCCCCAAGATAACTGCACTTATGATTACATAACGCCAACCCGCTAGCATTTTTTGGGAAGAGACAATTCTTAAGTTCCCTAAGAGTAATTGGATGATGGGAATTTGAAATGCTATTCCAGTACTGAATAATAATAAGAGCACAAATTCAAAATATTTGTCAATTGACCACAGTTCTTCGACAACATCTGCACCATAGCTGATGAAGAAGTTTAAAGCGGCGGGAATAAGTAGTAAGTAAGCAAAGACTAGTCCCCCAAGAAAAAGGACACTTGACCCCAAGACTATGGGGGCTAATAGACGGCGTTCACGAATCGTTAAGCCTGGGAGGATGAACTGGATAATTTGGTAGAGGATGAAGGGGCTAGAGAAAATTAAGCCACTGTAGCCTGCTACTTTGAGCGAGACAAAGAAATATTCTCCCGGAGCAAGTTGAAGAAATTTGACTCCCTGGGCTGGGGCTTCTAGTAACTGTACGAGGGGCTTGACGCCAAGGAAACAGCCAACTACACCTATAAATACAGCAATGAGGGAGTAGAAAATCCGCTGACGTAACTCCTCTAGGTGTTCAAACAGCGACATTTCCACCTCATCTGGTAACTCATCTAGGGGGTCAGCTACTGAGTTAAGATCGATATTAGGAGGGTTAGGAGTATCTAGGTCTTGTGAACGCTTCATGAGTCTGGATGATATCCTTGTCCTACCACCTTAGCAATAATCTCGACTGGTTAGAATAGCGATGGCAATAAGAGTGGGTAGCTTATGGCATACAGTGAATTTACTCTAGCTAAAGTCAAAGATTTATTCAGTCTCAATCTGGAGGAAACACGTAATTTATTCCAGTTGGTAGAAGTAGTACAGCCTTCCGATAGGGAGCATCCCAGTTTTTAAGTAAGTAATAGTAAGGTAAAATAAGATACTTGGATTAGAGAAACAGAGATGACCCCTGAACAAGAGAAAGCACTAAACGGGCATATTCGAGAAATTGCCAAGATACTAGATAAAGATACAGTTCAATTCACTTATTTACCTGCGATCGCAAGCTATGAAATTAAATGAGGTTGTCCCCTGGGGGAGAAGTCTTGAAGAGTACAAGCTAATGTTTGCCTTATCAGATGCAGAACTGAGCATGAAAATTATTGGGTGTGGTGATGGTCCTGCAAGCTTTAATGCTGAAATGACAGAACTTGGATATTCAGTTTTGTCTATTGATCCTCTCTATCAGTTTTCTGCAGAACAAATCAAACAACGAGTTCTAGAAACTTATGAACTAGTCATAAGGCAGGTTAAACAAAATTCAAATCGCTACATTTGGAAGAACTTTTGTGATGCAGATGAACTTGGTTATGCCCGTCTGGCAGCGATGGAGAAATTTTTATTGGACTATGAAGTTGGTAAACTATCAGGGCACTACTTACCCCAATCTCTGCCAAATCTAGAACTAGCTAATAATCAATTCGAGTTATGTGTATGTTCCCATTTACTCTTTCTTTATTCTGAGCAGCTATCGCTCGATTTTCACATCGCATCTATTCATTCTCTTCTGAGAATCTCTCGAGAGGTTCGGGTTTTTCCATTGTTGAAACTGGATTGTAAAGTATCACCGTATATTGAGCCAATCATTCAAACATTTTCCAGTCAAGGATTTAAGGTCAAGGTTCAACCTGTTGCCTATGAATTTCAAAAAGGGGGCAACGAGATGTTGAAGATTAACAGATAAGGTACTTGCTCCTTTGTCGAGTACCAAGTGGAAGAAAATACCCATTGACTGTTGATAGCAAAAATGTTGAGTGTTACATAACATACCACTAGATAGGTGGGGAGCAGAAGGGTAGGGAGAGCAGATCAATTTTAATTCGCCCTAGTCCCCAATGGATTCCTATATTCAAAATGTAAGGTGTTGGAAAGAAATCCCACACCCTACAGTTGACAGCTGCCTAACTACCCCAGATTTTCTGTAAAACTACCTGAGGTGAAATATCTGCTATTTCCCCAGTGGGTGATTGAATTGCTAGAACCTTCTCGCTTTGTGGTAATAACTTCACTGGATCTGCGGTGCCAAGTAAAGCAATGGTATAGGTTTGAACCGCAACACTTAATTGTAGAGGTACACCATTAATCGATAACATCAAACTTGCTCCACCAATGATCGCAGCCAATTTACCAATACTATCCGCCGATACAAGCTTAATACCAGGCAACACCTCCAAGAGCGATCGCCCAAAGGTTCCATCATTAATTACCACCACAGGCAAATTGGGCTGTCTACGTTGACATTCTTGAATAATCTGCTGCCATTCGTTTATAGGGTAATTATCTACCTCCCCAGAACCACCATAAATCAAGATATAGCCTGTTTCGTGAATTCCTAGGCGTTTTTGTTCATTTAGTGCCCAATCAAGATCAAGTTTGGGTATATTAATTGCTAGCTCCGGCACAGGTGATTTAATCCCCAAGGGTTGCAGTAGATCAAGGTACATCGCAGCCATATACTGGGAATTTTTCAGTAGTATATGGTGGGTGAGGAAAACCGAGCCTTTTCCTTGGTAGCCAATACGTACAGGAATTCCCGTCAACCAGAGGATGAAACCAATAAACCAATCTGGGATAACAGTAATAGCAACATCAAACTCGCGATCGCGAATCACACCCACGAAGTTGCCCCAGTCTGCCAGAGTATTCCGATCTTGGAAATCAAAGGTTATTACCTCGTGAAAGGACTTGCTCACCAGGTAGGCAGCCTTTGACTGGGGTTCTACAACGACATCGATCTGAGCATTGGGGTAGTGACGCTTCAGATTGTCTAATGTGGCAAAAAAGAGAATTTGGTTGCCAATTCCACCAGGTACAATGGCTACTACTCGCATAAAATTTTTAATGATTGATGCTTACTCGCTCCTTATTTTAGGAGAAAATATATAGCCTAAAGATTGAGGAATTCTGTGTATTTACTAATTCCATCTGCCGGAAGAGGACAGAGAATGGGCAGCGATCGCAATAAACTGCTGCTTAAAGTGCGATCACAACCAATCATCGCCTGGACTCTGCTATCTGCTCAAGCGGCAACGACAATTAGTTGGATTGGGATTATTTCTCAACCCATCGACTGGCCAGACCTGAAAGCTATTCTCGCTGATCTCAAACTGACCAAGCCAGTAGAATTGATTCCCGGTGGTTCCACACGCCAAGAATCAGTTTACAATGGCTTACAAGCATTGCCAGTAACCGCACAGCAGGTATTAATCCATGATGGTGCCCGTTGCCTAGCTACACCAAATTTACTCAACGCCTGTGCTGAAGCTATTCACCACTGTCCTGGTTTAATCGCTGCCGTACCTGTCAAAGACACCATAAAAGTCGTAGATCAAAATGGCATTATTCAAAGCACACCCGACCGACAGCAATTGTGGGCAGCCCAAACTCCCCAAGGATTCAATGTGCAATTATTGAAGCAATGCCATGCTCAAGGTGTACGCCAAGGGTGGGAAGTAACAGACGATGCCGCCCTATTTGAAAAGTGCGGTATTGAGGTACATATAGTTCAGGGAGAAGAGACAAATCTTAAAGTTACAACACCCCAAGACCTAGCGATCGCTGAATTTATTCTCAGCCAAAGAGGAGAACAAGAGGGGGAGAGCAGGGGAGCCAGGGAGCAGTGGAGACATTAATCTATTCTCCTGAAAGAAGTTGGAATAGAGCCAACTGAAAAAATAAGGAGCCAGGGAGCAGTGGAGACATTAATCTATTCTCCCCAACACCGAATCTCCTCCTGTGAAGAGTTCCCAATTACCAATTCCCCAATGACAACCATAGCTAACAGAATTGAAGCAATTCTCTATTTGAAAGGTAAACCACTGTCTATAAATGAAATTGCTGAGTATGCTGGATGTGATCGTGCCACAGCGGAAACAGGCATAATTGAATTAATGGACAATTACGCCCATCGAGATAGCGCCCTTGAGGTATTGGAAACACCAGCTGGTTATAGTTTGCAACTGCGGGTTGATTTTCAAGACTTAGTACAAAGACTAATACCAGTAGAATTGGGTCTAGGCACACTCCGAACTCTAGCAGCGATCGCTCTTAATAGTCCCATCCTTCAAAGTGACCTAATCAACTTGCGTGGTTCCGGGGTATATCAACATGTCCCCGAACTCGTGGAGCTAGGTTTTGTCAGCAAGCGCCGATATCAGGATTCCCGCTCCTACTCCTTACAAATCACCCCTAAATTTCACCACTATTTTCAAATCGAGCAACTACCTCAAGTTCAGGTGGACAGGGAGAAGGAGACTAGGGCAGAAGCTAAAGATGATTGACCGAAGAAAGGCTCTAGGGCACCAGGGCAGTTCTTTCTGGAGTCGGAAAATATATTTTTTAGCTGATAGCTTTAAATTGTTACAGAACAAGGCTTTGATGGCATTATTTGATCATGATGCCAGTGCCTCTACTATAAAACAAATAATACATATGTACCATTAGGTTTAGATATAGGGTTGTCCACTCCCGTAATTAGTAACTTTTTTCATCACCTGCCACCGCTGCCACAATTGGGGACAATTAGGAGTATATCCCCCATAACGCCAACCCACGTAGGCTTGGCAGATGTCCTCAATTAACTCAGCCATTGCTTGTGGGTGATATTTGCGGGCAGCTTTGGCATACTCTAGGGGAGTCTGGGCTGGATGTTTGCCTAAACCTTGGGCTGCTGTCCACTGCAGCATTTGTTGGTAGAGGCGTTCCATAGGAGGTAACTTATTTAACCAGCGACGTTGCCGCCATTGTCCCCACTGCACCCAACCCAGCCAACCAAAGAAGGCCGCTGTGGTGGATACAACTAAGCCAGTGACTATCCCTAGCCAACCTTGAGTAAATAAGCCGAAAAACCAAGCAATTACCCCGACAATCCAGCTCAATACACCGTTGAGCCAACCAGTGACAGGGGTTGGTAACCACCCGGCAACCCAGTTCCAAAACAGATGCAGCACACTGAAGGTCTGAGTCTCTTCAACGGATGGAGGAATCAGGGGATGGTGAGGGATGGGGTCAAAGGTGAACCAGCCATAGTCGGGGAAATATACCTCTGTCATGGCGTAGGCATCGGTATTGCGGACGACATACATCCCAGTGAAGGGATTAAACTCCCCGGGGGCAAACCCCGCTACTAACCGCGCTGGAATCCCGATGGAACGCAGCATCACTGTCAGGACTGTGGAAAAGTGGTCTGGATAGCCCCCTTTATTTTTGAATAAAAATGCTGTAACTAAGTCTTCTTGATCACTTAAATATGGCAAATCTAAGGGATTTTTTGGTATTGAGTAATTTTGTTTTAAGTACTGAGCTAAATAGAGGGCTTTTTCGTAGGGTGAATTTACAGTTTTTGTGTCCAAAGATCGAGAAATCTGCTCTTGATTGTAGTTAGTAAGGATTTCTTGGGTCAGTTTCCGGACTATGGGACTAATTTGCGATGGGATTTGCAGATAAGACCGACGAATTTGGGGTGGATATTTGGTGCTGGCTTTGTCTAATAAGGACCGATCGCGCTCGGGAACTTCGGAAATCACGGTATAAGTCAGGTCTTGTGATAACTCCACAGGGGAGCGTAACCCACCCTCTTGATCCACTGCAATCAAGGGTGTGGGAAAGTAAATCTCCTTGGGGTAGGACATGGCGGGAATCAGATTTGGTAAATCTGATACCACCGTATAAGTTTGGATGACCTCCTGGGTGGCAGCGGTAGTCACTATGGGAGGTATAGCAATTTGGTAGGACCAATAGGGACGTTTAAGAGTAGTAACATCCTCACTGTGAGAAATTTTCCATCCCTTCCCTGTATATTGATCAAAAGCTAGTACCCGCCAAAAACCCTCAGCCTGCGATCGCACCCGCATTACCACCTTGGGTGTCATTTCTCCCCGCAGGTTTTGGTTCATCTCTGGATTAAAACCGTAATAGGAGCTATCATCTAGGTTCCCCGGTTGACCTGGTGGCTCTGTGCCAGTGCTGCTACCACTACCTAAGTGACTCGCATTACCTTGATGGATATAACCAGGATTAATGATACTCCGACCTGTCAGACCAGCTTTAACTTGCAGGGGAGAACTGACGGGAAAACTCCGCAATTGATAGCCAGGGACCCTGGGTAAAACTGCAAAAATTGCCAGTCCTAGGCCGACAATTAGCACAAAATTTAAACTGAGAAATTTAAAATTGAGGTTTGGATAGCTGTGGGAATTGATTTTTTCCCATTTAATTTTTAATGGCTGTAAACCCAGACGGGAACGATAGTCTAAGGCTAAAGTCGGCAGTGCTATCGCTAAAAATAACAGCAGTACTGGGGCAAAAGCTAGGGTTTGACTCAAAGTTGCTGCTACACCGATTAAAATCAACCCAATGACAATTGAGTAACCCAGATCTTTACGTCGGGGTGTATCAAAACTGTGCAGCACTTGGAGTTGAATCAGGAGTTCTGCTAGACTCAGCCGTGTATCATTTAGTTGCCCCAGGATTTGTCCAAAGAAAGACCCCAAGGCAACTAACATCCCGATCGCGATAGCAAACTTGACTGGAATATTCTGATAGCGGCGACGATAGTAGCCCCAAGTCCCACCCACTACACTGAAGGGGACTGCCCACAAAAAATTCTGGGTCTGTGCAGCAACGTCCGTTGCTACCACCCCCAAAATTACCAACGCTAGCACTAGTAATCGGAGAGGAACTGAATGTTCCACTTCCGTCAAAGATGAACCCCACTTTTTTGGCCGCCAGTTATGTAGACGCCAAAACTGATTTATCCTGGGTAAATTAAACATCTTGAAAGTAAATAAAGCGATGATGTAGACGCGGCGGACACAATGCTCAGGATGGAAACTGCTCACCTTGTCTTCAGCCATGTCCCCCTATCCTAGCTTTAGACACCCTTTGAATATCTAAGGGAATCTACCCATCTTGTGCTAGTGTCTGCCTTTTACTACTTTTGCTTATAGACGCCCTAATGATCGCTTTAGAAGGATCATGATGTGAAATCTGTTTTGGGTGCTAGCGATGGTAATTTCTTTTACATCATAGGACTAATCACAAACAACAATGGTTCTTGGTCCAGGTCTAAAAACTCAACTTCCAGAGTAAAAATCTGGTTAAGTTGCTCACAGCATAGTTCTATACTGACTGAGCCAGAAGTAGCAGAGTAGGCCATGGCATTGGCATCGTTACCTTGCAGCCTAAGGACTCCTTTAGTAGGTAGCTCTCCCTGAACAATCAACTTCGTGAGCCGACCTAAGGGTTGCAATTGAGTTGTGATTTTCAGCACACCTACACTGGTGAGCCATTCTCTTTCTGCTCTGGGATAAGTGAGCGAAATTGGCAACGTCAGGTTTTCCAGCAGTTGTTTAGCTGCAAGTAAAGACAACGCCATTTGCTGCTGGGGTCGTAAATCACTATAATCCTTTTGAAGATCGGGTATCTTCTCCAGGGTATCCACAGAACGATAGGTACTTATGAGAACCATTCCTGCCAAGTCATTTATTACTTGAGAGTCTTCAGGAAATAAGCTCTCCACCACCTGAACTAGTTTTGCCCCCAGAGGTAGTGGAGATGTGACTAATGCCTGACAATTCTCCAGCAATTGCCGAAAAACTTTTTCTGGCAGAGAAACCGGCAGATTCAGCCTCGACTGCTGTCCCATCCACCCCCAGGTGGGAACTAGGGCAGTAGAAGGTTCCTCAACTACCTCAGGATATTCTGTTAACTGTGTTTCCCAAGGAAATAAGGGTGGGTGATTTTGGATTTGGATTTGTAGCCGTTGCTTAAGCACGGCTTGAAAACGTTCTTGCACAGTAGGAATTTCTCCTAGTTGAAAGGTTTGGGGTTCCTCTCCCAACTCAGGCTCACCTTTGGTGGAATGGTTTGTTACCCCGTCAACTTCCTCACAATCTACCGATGGATACGTGTTGGTTATGACATTTTTTGTCAAAAACCAATTCAGTAACTGGTGTTGTAGGGATTCTGAGTCACTATTCATGAGTAGATGCACCTGATCCGGAAACTAACGAGTTACGAATTTCCCATGCTTGTTCGAGAATCTTAAACCACCTTTTTTGTAGCTGTGCCATGGATAGCCCTAAGGTCTTGGCAATTTTTTCATCAGTTTTTCCTTGTTGCTTTAGCTTCAGTAGAGACCGCTGTTTTTCGTCTAACTGGGCTGTGTACACTTGCCACTGCTGGGGTGTTAACCCTAGATTTGTTTGTAAGGAAGCTTCTAGCCACTCGTGAACCAGTTCCCAACGATGTAGTAAAGCAAACCTAATCAAATGATACTTAAAACGTTGCTGCAAGTAATCCCGCTGGCGAGGAGTTAAACCCAAAATTTCCTCAATTTCTTGTGCTGATAGATCCTGAAGCCGAAGAGTGAAGTAATCAGCACAGTCAGATTGCTGGCGTTGCTCTAGATAATTCATCAATTCTGTAATCACCACTGAGCGCAAGGTATCTTCTTTTGGTTCTGGCCCAGGTTGGGTGGCCATTGCCAAGCGCAGCTGCTGGATTACTGGTTCTTCCCAACCACCGTCAGCTTCACCAGAACTACCTTCTGCTGCTTGCTCTATATCTACGCTGGTTTCCAGGGGTTGATGCTGAGAGAAGGTTTGTGCTCGCAGAATTATGAGTTGCTGCTGGCGACCTGGCAAGGGAATCCGGCGCTTACCATAACGCTCGGTGAATGCCATGTACTCTGCTAATTCTAAAAGAGTTTGTGGGCGATAGGTCGGTTCTAGTTGGTTTTCCCGGCGGAAAGCATTCAAGGCCTCCAAATAAAAACCTTGGAGAAAGTCTTCAATGATCGTCACTCGCCCCTGATAGCTCAGTTGCTTTTGTGGGGGGTTGACGTATCGATAAATAATTGCACTAAGGGTACTGTGTAGTTCTGTCCGGCCTCGATTTGATCCCAATTGATAATACCTAAGACATTGTTGCAGCCGATGTCTAGCTAAGGTAATCGCTGTATTTTCTACAGCACCAGTGGCTTGAATCCGTTTACTCTCACTACAAATCCGGTGGACTTCAGCAGTAATTCTTTCTGCTACGTTGCGGCAATTCTGCTCTGAGGCTTTGGTTGATTCTTGAAGCTCCTGAAACAGGAGTTGAAATATCACCTCCACGCCAATAATCTGTTCTCCCTGAATAGTTACGGTTGTGGTTGAATTCATAGTCTCAATTTTAAAAAGACCTAACCTAGTTAAAACACAACCTGTAAGACTGTGGGTGTTGGCGGTAAGCTACCAGCCATCAGCTTTGAAGGCTGACGGTTGCCGACTGATTGCTTAGGTTTTGCGTATAAGCTGAGGATGGGGCTAGTAATTCCCAAAGACCCTTTGCCCAATCTGAACAGCTGCACAACTACAATTTTCCATAGACAATTTACTTGTCTGACTGTTCGCCCTTTTGCTTTGACCATTACCCAGGAGCCGTTTACAAGTCATGATGGATCTCGAAGCACAAATTCAATTGCTGATTGACAATGCACCCCATGATGGTATAACACCACAACTCATTACAGCAATCGTTCCTACACTGAGTGCGATCGCTCAAAAATTACGTTATCCCCAGTACTACATCCTGCAAAACTTACATTCAGATTGGGTCTTAACAACATTGAGCAACCGCACAAATCCGGTGTTAGAAAAACACGTGATTTACGCTTTTCCTAGCTTAGAGGATGTCTCGCTGTTGGCGCATGTGGGGGCTGACCCTCAAATAGTGGCTAAAGCTATTCCCGTCACTCACATTTTGTTCCAACTGGCAGCCTTAGAACCAGTAGATAGTATAGTTTTCTTGGAAACTCCCGGCACAAATGCTAATGCTGTTGAAGTCAAACGTTCGGATTTGCAAAACCGCATTCAACAAACTCTACAGCAACAATTTTCTCGTGATGTTCCCCCTGATATTGCCTGAGGGAATTTGGGAGTTCCCACTCCCTAATAAAGCCGACTTAGTACATAGTCAGCTATATCAATTAAGGCTTGCTGGGATTCTGAGGGTAAAAGCGTACTTATATGCTCTGTTGCTAACTTAGCGTGGTGGGCGGCTAAGTCTCTGGCTTGCTGTATGCCTTGACTTTCTTGAATCAACATCAGCGCCTGCTCTAAGTCTCCTTCTTGAGCAAACTCTCTTTCTATCAGTTCTTCCAGGTCTGGCTTTTCTCCTAAAGCAAATAGCGTTGGTGCGGTAAGATTTCCACTTCTGAGATCTGAGCCTACTGGTTTGCCTAGGGTGTCTGTGGAACTGGTGAAATCTAAAATATCATCTACAATCTGAAAGGCTAGACCAATATTCCTCCCATAGTTATATAGATGTTCGGCTGTTTCCAGGGGAACTTCACTGAGTAAACCAGCTGCTTTAGCACTGTTAGCAATTAATGATGCTGTTTTATAATAACTCTTCTTGAGGTATATTTCAGTGGAAATACTAGTGTCAAAGCGATTGAGTCCTTGCTGGATCTCTCCGGCTGCTAAGTCCATAATTACTTCCGAAAGGAGTTTAACTACCTCTAAATTACCTAGATTAGCCAAATACCAAGAGGATTGAGCAAACAGAAAATCTCCTGCAAGTACGGCAATGCGATTACCAAATAGGCTATGAACTGTAGGAACACCACGGCGTACATCTGACTCGTCCACGACATCGTCATGCACTAAGCTAGCTGTATGGATCATTTCCGTAATTTCGGCTAAACGTCGGTGATGAAGCGTAATGTCTTTCTCTAGCATTGTCGCCCGCGATATTAGCAGGATAATTGCTGGTCTAATACGCTTTCCACCAGCGCCGAATAGGTGTTCGGCTGCTGCATAGAGAATAGGGTGGCGATTTCCAACTAGCTGCTTGAGGTTATCTGCTAGTATTCGCAGGTCTGCTTCCACAGGGGTAAACAGGGAGGTGGCTGAAGTCATGAATGGGCGGACTCTGGCTTACGTTAAGAAAGTTTACATATCCTTCACTTATTCTAAGATAACCAAGTGCTGGCGCAAAGGTTTCCTTTGGGAATTGGAAGTCGTTAGGTATTAGTTACTAATCACTAATTCCTCTGTGTAGCCCTATAGAAAATTTTAAATTTAGTCGGAAAGTTAGCTTAAAAGTGGTGATCATTGTGTTACTCTAAATTGTAGAGAGCTTAAAATTTTTCTTCAGATATTCACCCCTTACACAGGTTAATCACTGTAAGTGATTTCACCGATGTAGCACTGTGAGTCTAAAATAGCAAGGTTACTAGGGATGTCTATGGGTTAATCCATATAGCCAAGAAAAGCTCCAAAGCTAAGGCTACGTGCTACCTCTATACAGGAGTCGCGCTACACGTCACATATAAGTACAAGTTTGAGCGGCACCTTGGCGACTGGAAAATAAATATTGCTGACTAGTTAGACTGCTAAAAAGCAGTTGAGTTAAGTCTATAGCTCTAAATTTGGCTGGGAAATAAATCCGGTCAGATTAAAAATAAACAAATGTGGCTTTGCCGAGCATCGTAAGCCTTTTGCTTAATTAGCAGAGGTTTGCTTGAGTATAGAATTTTTTATTAAGTTTGACAGACAGGTAAAAAATGAATTGCGAAAACGCGCCTATGATGATATCCATTTTAGCTGCTGGGTATCTGTTGTCTGTCTATCTGTTGCTAGCTCTAGCAAAAAGAACAGGCAAAAAGACCCCTCTCAAAGCTGTGCTATCAGCTAATAATAGTACACTGAAACAGGAAGAAGTGGTCAATAGTCAATAAAAAACTTTTACAGCGGAAACCTACACTTACTCCCCGCCAGAGTAGGTGTAGGAACTTAGTTACTTAATCTGGTTGGTGTTGGGAAACTATAACCTCCCGAAAGTATACCTGTTCCACCAGTGGAGTATAGCCTAACCACTGAGACCCAGCTTGTGAGAACTTTTGTGGACTCCCACTGACAACGAAGCGAGTTGGCAGGGGTGGATAAGTATTTTTTAGTCCCAATAGGTCTAACTCTTGGGCACAGGCTGCTACAACATACACCGCCGGGTCAACTAACTTCACATGGGGAGAGAGGAGCGATCGCAATACTGGTGCCAGGTGGGGATAATGGGTACATCCATACACCAACGTATCAATTTCCTGTTGGAGTAAAGGCTCCAGATAGGAACGAGCTACTTGAGTTGTATAGGGGTCATCAATGCGATTCTGCTCAATTAGGGGTACAAACTCTGGACAACTGACTTGCCAGACCTGGACATCGGGTCTAATCTCCAGAATTGCCTGACGATAGGCATTACTCTTGGCAGTAGCTGGGGTGGCAATTACACCTATTCGTTGGCCATGTTGTACTGCTGCTTTAGCTCCAGGGAGGATTACCCCGAGAATGGGGACACCAAATTCTTGGCGCACTGTTTCTAGTGCCAAGGCAGAACTGGTATTACAAGCCATAATTACCATCTTCACCTGTTGCTGTTGCATCCAGGTGAGGATTTCTTTGACAAACTGTAAAATTTCTGCTTGTGAGCGAACACCGTAAGGTAGTCTAGCTGTATCCCCCAGGTAAATAATCGATTCATTGGGGAGTTGGCGATAGAGTTGTCGTAGTACCGTCAGACCACCCACACCACTATCAAAGATGCCAATGGGAGCCCGTTGGGGTTCTTTAGGAACAAAATTGTCAAAACTTAGTTCAAATAGGGAAGATGAATACACAGGCTAAAGATTGATTTAGGTTTTCGGATTTAGGATACAGAATTTAGCAGACAAAGCTAAACCCTGCAGACAAGATTTGATTAAGAAGTTGTACTACATTTTTACCTTTGATGTAAATACTTAAGAATACCACGAGCGATCGCCTCAGCCATGCGATTTTGGTACTCAGATGTGGCTAGTCGGGGGTTGTCCTCCCGACCGGTCATGTAACCGGTTTCTACTAAAATTGCCGGCATATTATTTTTTCTCAGGACGTAGAATCTGGCTTTGCGAGTGCCCCGATCTTTAATAGTACTAATACTTTGGAGAATAGAATGGCGAACCACTTCAGCTAAATCATAGCCACTGCCGTAATAATATACCTCTAAGCCATTGACTTCAGGGCGGTTATCAACGGAATTAGCGTGGACACTGACAAATACAGTTGCATGGACCCGCTCGGCGATATCTACTCGTCCCTGGAGTCCGACAAAAAAGTCAGCATCTCGTGTTAGTACAGCTTGAATACCATGTTGCTCCAAAATTGCCGCAATCCTCTTGCCAATGGGCAGTACCACATCCTTTTCTAACAAACCATTTAAGCCTGGGGCCCCAGAATCTTTACCCCCGTGTCCAGGGTCGATAACTACCACCAATCTACCTCTGGGAAATGTAGCATGGGGCTGGATGTGAAAATGTGGTGGGGGAAAACTATCCCCTCCATTTGGGTCTGGTAGTTGTCTACTGTTGATTGAGGGCAGAGGAGGTAGACTAATGGGAGGAAGGATACGTCTTTGCGGTTGTAATTGCAGGGCTAAAAGCTGGTTACCAATCTGATTAAGTTCTCCAACTTGCACACCAGGTGCAGGTTGGACATATACAACTACAGTTTCAGAAGCTTGAGATTTTAAGCGTATTCGCAGAATGGGGCTATTGGCATCAAAATGAGGACCTGTGACTCTATTAGCTAACCTAGCATTGGGGATTATAATCCGAAATTGACCTGTAACTCTATCCCAGCCCCCACTAGCAGATATAGGTTTATCCGCTCTTATGAGTAGTTGTGTGTCGTTATCGGCTAGTTCTACTGACTGAATATTTGCTGGAGAATTTCGATTATACAAGGTGGGGCGGGAAACATTATTGCTTGAGTATCTGGCAATACGGTCTGGGATCACCACGAAACCAGCAAAACCACTGGTAGTAGCCCGCCAATTAGTGCTACTGGGGTCAACTTGTAAGGACATCCGTACCACAGGGGGTCTGGTTTGGAGTTGGGTAAATTGGATGCGGTTGACACCATAGCGGTCAATGAGCAGATCCCGTTGGGACAAATTCGGTGATATGGTAGCTCCGGAAACGTCGATATTGATGATTTGAGGATCATTACTAGGATTAATCTGAATTTGCGGTCTCCCACCACTGGTACGGATAAAGAAACCGTCACCCGTGACTTGTAGGTTCTCAACCTGTGTCACTGATGCTATGGGGTTAAGTACAGTTTGCCGACGATATGGAGGTACGGCACCTGTGGTAACCATATTATAGGTATTCTGGGGAGGTGCCACTGGTGGAAGTGTTCTTGATATAGCTTGATGAGGAGCCACAGCAGGTGGCATCTCTCCACTACTCCCAGAAGACGCTGCCTCCACTACTGGCTTAGGTAATTGTACCATCCAGTGGCTACCAGTAGTCCCCACAAATTTGATCAATTGGGGGTCTAGAGTATAACCAGGGGCAAGCTCCACAACTATACGGGTTGTCTGTTCGTCAAATTGCCCAATGCGAATACTCCGGAACGCACTGCCTATGGGTTGGGTTAGCTGCGGCCGACCAAAGCTGGTATTTGGAAGATCAATGATCAGACGAGTTGGGTTAAAAATAAGTTGTGCTTGGGGTTGAACTGCACCAGAAGTGTTTATTTCTAGTTGGTTTTGAAGGGAGTCAAACCGCCAAGATTCCAGCCTCGCTGCTAAAGCAGGCGACGATAGAACGATGATAGTTCCAAATGTACCGGGCAGTAACCAGTGTAATTTCACAGTCTTGTCTCCTGATTCGGATTCATGAGAGCCGTCAATATCTCAACATATCGGCAAATCCTCGCACCTTAACCGCTCAAACTGCAAAAGAGTTTGGCGCTGGGATAAAGACACAGCTAATGGCGTAAAATCTTAGCACATCCCTCCGATTTTGCCATGCTGTGAGCACAAAAAATTTGACTTGTAAAGCATTAGATTACACCAAAAATAAACCTAACAACTCACCTCTGTTTACAAGCGGGCCAAGGAAGAAAAGCAAAGGGGGACAGAAAATATACGGTGTAATTAATCCCATGAGGCTACTTAAAGTAAGTTTTATCTTGCTATCAAGCGGTTAGATAGCTTGATGCTGTTTTTTAGATTTAGAAAAATATTTCGGTGCGAAAATGAGTTGTCAAAGCCCCTGACACCGAACTGTCGGCAGCGATTGACATCAAGAAGGTTAATCGCCTGATATTTAGCCATACTCCAGTGTGATTAAAAGCGGAATCATATCGATTTCAAGCTTACAGAATTGGTTTCTGCCTAACTTAACACCCTAAAATAAGGTTACAATCTGTGATCACAAGATGGCAGGAACAATCGCCATTGGGTAGATGATTAAAAATTCACCCCTACCTGAGACGGAAATCAGGACACAGAATGTTCCCTCCCTTAAAGAGTGCTGATAGGAACTCAGCACTCAACTCAGGTGTTACCCAACACTGCAATTAATTCTCCTGGGAGTCTGAGGTAATTTCCAAACTCCGGCCATCATAGGATGATGGTTCTATAACTAAAGGTGTCCCAGGGATACCTTCTAAAATCAGTTCCTCTGAGTTACCTACTGCGGTTTTTGGTTCGGGAAACACTAATCGCAACAGAGGAGGAGCTGAAAAGGTTGTGAGAATTACCATCATGATAATTGCTGCACCTAATGGTTTGGAGAGTACACCACTAGCAGCACCAACACCAGCAAATACCAAGCCTACCTCACCTCTGGGAATCATTCCCACACCAATTGCCAAGCGGTTGATTTCCGGTTGACCAAATATCGTTAGGCCTGTGATCACTTTACCGATAATAGCTACTACAATCAGGAAAGTTGCCATAATTAGGCCTTCCCGGTTACTGGGAATGGATGGGTTTAAAACTCCTAAATCAGTTTTTGCGCCAACGGTGACAAAGAAAATAGGCACAAGTATATCGGCAATGGGAACAACTTGCTTCTGCAGTTCTTTACGCTTATCAGTTTCCTCCAGAACTAAACCTGCTGCAAAAGCTCCGAGAATTGCCTCAAGCTGAATCATGGCTGCAAAATACGCCATCACAAAGGCAAATACAAAGGCAGGAATGAGTAATTCACCCCTAGTCTTGAGTTGATCAGCAATTGCGACAAAAGATTTATTAAAGACATTACCCAAAATAATTGCCCCCAGGAGAAAAGCAGTGGCACTAATGATCAGATAGATGACTTTAGTAGTATCTACCTCCCCATCTTTAGCCAAGCTAGCAACCACTGCTAGCACGATAATGCCCAGTACATCATCAATGACGGCAGCACCGAGAATAATCTGCCCCTCTTTAGAATTGAGCCGTCCTATTTCTGAGAGCACCTTGGAAGTAATCCCGATACTGGTAGCAGTCAAAGCTGCCCCAGCAAAAATTGCTGGGATAGGGCTAACGCCAAAAAAAGTGATCAACCCGACAGTACCAGCGGCAAAGGGAGTGATCACCCCTGCCACAGCGACAATGGTAGCCTGAACACCCACTGCCATCAAATCCTTTAAGTTAGACTCTAGACCAATTTCAAACAGCAGGATGATCACACCCAATTCTGCCAAAACATAAACCACTTCAGACTGGGCTGCAAATACTGTCGGTGTAGCTTCTGGACTTAAACCAGCAGTAGCTTGGAGAAAAGTCATGATCAAAGAACTGGAACTGTCCGCACCACCTTCTGGAAATACCAACAGATGTAGTACAGATGTGCCTACAAATACACCGCCTACTAGTTCACCCAGTACGGGTGGTAAACCCACTCGATTTGATAACTCCCCACCAAATTTGCTTGCCAGGTAAATAACTACTAAACTCAGCAGTACAGCTGCCAATACCATTGAGCTGTCTGCTACTTTTGTGGCACTTGCCAGTAAGGGAAAGGAGAAGTTGATTCCATCTAGAAACTGCATTGGTTCTGCGAAAATCCTTCTCTTTATTTTTAACCCTTTGTGGAAGCTAACTATTTGGAGATTTTTGGTGATTTAAATATTGTTACCCGTCAACTCCCTTAATAACTGCCAGTAGATCTCGGAAACTGGAACTACGGAAAGTCGAGGCAGTCGCAGCAAGTCGAAGTTTGTAAACTGACCATGCTGCTTAATTTGGGCTAGGGTGACGGGTTGGAGGACTCTAGCTACTGCTCGGAGATCCACAACTACCCGCTTATCATCATTTAACTGTGGATCGGTGTAGGGTTTGCTAGTGATTTCTGCTATGCCGATAATTTGCCGTTCCTTCCCCGTATGGTAAATCAACGCTAAATCACCCACAACCATAGAGCGTAAATATTTGAGTGCCAGGGGATTATTGACTCCGTCCCAAATAGTACTGCCATCCCGTTCTAAATCAAGGTAGGAATAATTCGTCGGTTCTGTTTTCAATAGCCAATAGGCCATAGTAAAATCCCTCAGGTTTTAGTATATAGTAGTCCTATTTGATTTGGAAAAAAAGTCCGTACACTCTACAGCCTTCCAGTCCCTATTTTGTCAGGATTCCTAGTCTAATGTCTAACAGTCAACCGTGGAAAGTCTTACCTTTAGTCCTACTTATATGTGCGACTTTTGCCTCCCCTGTCCTCGCACAGGAAAAGGAAAAATTATTGCGGACCCTCAGTGTGAGTGGTCATGGAGTCCAAACAATCCCCACAACCCTGTCCCAGGTAGATTTAGGTGTGGAGGTACAGGGAAAAACAGCCCAAGCTGTACAGCAGGAATCAGCCCGGAGGTCATCAGCTGTGGTGGATCTCCTCAGGAGTCGGAATGTTGATAAATTACACACCACAGGTATTAATGTTGAGCCAGCCTATAGTTATCAAAATAACGAGCAACGGATTATTGGTTATACTGCAAATAACAGTGTAAGTTTTCGCGTGCCCACGGAAAAAGCAGGGGCAATCCTGGATGCAGCAGTCAAAGCAGGAGCCACACGAATTAACGATGTCAGCTTTGTAGCTAGTGATGAGGCGATCGCTTCGGCTCAAAAGCAAGCATTACAAAAAGCTACCCAAGATGCTCAACAACAAGCTGATGCAGTTTTGAGTACCTTAGGGTTGAAGCCTAAAGAAGTGCTGAGTATTCAGATTGATGGTGCAAATGCACCACCACCTAGAGTAATTCCTGTTGCAGCTATGCTGCGATCTGCTAGTGCTGAGGCTCAAACCCCTGTTGTTGGTGGTGAACAGCAGGTGGAAGCGACGGTGACGCTGCAAATTAGTTATTAGATGGGGACTGGGGATTTTTGGATTGGGGAGAACAGATCAATCTCTCCCCGTCAGTCATACTTGCAGACATCCCCTCCTCCAAAGTCTAAGCTCTTGGTACTGTTGTAGAATCATCTAGTTTGGTCATGGTCCCCAATTAAAAGTTCTCTGGTGAAAGATCAGCCATGGCATTTTCCCCGTCTCGCTTGGAACCTAATAAATCTAGCTGCTCGACGTAGATCACGGGTGTAGAACGGGTAGTTCCAGTTTGGCGATCGCTCCAAGTATCAAACTTAAGGGAACCTTTGATCCCGATTAAGCTACCCTTACGCACATAATTGCCTGCGACCTCCGCCGTTTTACCCCAGAGTTCTAGATTAAACCAGTCTGGCTTGTCATTATTGCGCGAGCGGCGGTTAACAGCCAATGTCAACTTACATTTAACGGTACCTGACTCAAAATACTTCATATCAGGGTCAGTGCCTACACGACCAACAAGGGTGACAATATTAATGCTCATGAAAGTTACCTTTGAGTATAACTGTCCTTGATAGAATATGAGTTCAATCATAGCGAATTGTGCAACTGTTGAAAATGTTCTCAACGATTAACAATATAATTAAGTCAAAAAATGATACAAATTAATGAGAGGATCATGGGAAGAATAGGTAAAAAGTATGGTGTAAAACCAGTCAAGTCCGCTAAAAAATAGTTATGGTTTAGTAGACTCAGGCTAAAAAAAGTAATAGAATCCAGCACAAATAACTTTTACTGTTGTACTTAAAAATATAGGGGGCTTAGAGACAAGTGGGTTTTTCTATTTTCAGGAATTTTCGCTCATCTTGGGGTATGGGTATCGACCTTGGTACAGCCAACACCCTAGTTTATGTATCTGGCAAGGGCATAGTCCTCCAAGAACCTTCAGTGGTTGCGATCGATCAAAACGAAAAGATAGCCCTAGCGGTAGGGGAAGAGGCCAAGAAAATGCTTGGCAGAACACCTGGCAATGTAATAGCCGTGCGCCCCTTGCGTGATGGTGTAATAGCTGACTTTGATACAGCGGAACTGATGCTAAAAAGCTTCATTCAGAGGGTAAATGAGGGCAGACCACTGATGCCACCTAGAATTGTCATTGGGATTCCCAGTGGTGTCACAGGGGTGGAAAGAAGGGCAGTGATGGATGCAGCATCCCAAGCCGGAGCCAAAGAAGTATTTTTAATAGATGAGCCAGTAGCAGCGGCCATAGGTGCTGGACTACCAGTTGCCGAACCGACAGGTAACATGATTATCGATATTGGCGGTGGCACAACGGAAGTAGCAGTACTAAGTCTTCAGGGTACAGTAATCAGCGAGTCAGTCCGCATTGCCGGGGACGAACTCACAGAAGCAATCATCCAGTACATGAAGAAAGTTCACAACCTAGTGATTGGAGAACGCACTGCTGAAGATATCAAGATTCGCATTGGCTCTGCCTACCCCACTAAAGATGATGGGGACTCCATCATGGAAGTCCGAGGTTTACATCTGCTTTCTGGTCTGCCGAGGACCGTTACTATCAAAGGTCCAGAAATCCGTGAAAGCATGTTAGAACCCCTGTCAGTAATTATCGAAGCAGTGAAGCGGACACTAGAACGTACACCCCCAGAACTGGCAGCGGACATCATTGATCGGGGGATTATGCTAGCTGGTGGTGGTGCTTTACTCAAAGGCATCGATACCCTAATTAGCCATGAGACAGGTATTGTCACACACATTGCTGCTGATCCTCTAAGTTGTGTTGTTTTGGGAACAGGTCGAGTATTAGAGAACTTCAAGCAGCTAGAACGAGTGTTCAGTGGACGTTCTCGCAACACTTAGCCAAAAGTAGATGAATAGATATTGGATCTTGCATATAAGTTCAGATAAGATCCAGTATCTTCATAAACCAGGAAATATATAACAGGGACAAATGTTTACTGTACGTCGTTGGTGGGACCGTAAAGGGTGGCAATCCGTGTTGCTAATGGTAGTAATTGCCGGTGCTTGGATGCTGCGACAAACTCAAGGTGCGTTGCTGCTAGAGCTATACCAGACAATTGCTAGCCCTTTTAAGATGTTGCAGCCGGGTATCAGTATCGAAGAACCTATTAGAGATGCTCGGTTATTAGAGTTACAAACCCGCGTAGCAGACCTAGAAAGTCAAAATCAAAAGCTAAAAAATTTACTAGGTTATGTCAAGGAAGAATCCCCCTCATCGCATCTGATTCCCGCACGAGTTGTGGGACGTAGTGCTGACCACTGGTGGCAACAAGTTACCTTAGATCGGGGAACAAATGCAGGGATTCAGGAAGGCTTCACTGTCAAGGCAGATGGTGGCTTAGTCGGATTGATAGAAAGTGTAACTCCTAATACCAGCCGTGTATTGTTAATTAGCGACCTCAAGAGTCTAGTGGGTGTCACCGTCAGCCGCACCTCAGCCAAAGGTGTTCTGCGGGGAGATTCTTCGTCAGAAGCGGTGCTGGAGTTTTATGAAAAAGTGCCAAATGTGAAGATAGGAGACCTAGTTGCCACATCTACCTACAGTCAGAAATTTCCTTCTGGCTGGGCTGTAGGCAAAGTGATATCCCTGGATTTAAAGAGAGCCCCGTCACCAGTGGCGAGAGTGGAGTTATTTCCACCCATTCGGTCATTAGATTGGGTAACTGTTTATCCTAAGACAGGAAATGGGGACTAGGGATTTAAGATGAGGGGAGAACGGATTTCAGATGATCAATATCTCCGTAACTCCCCTTCCTCGCTTGATCACTAATTTTGTAACCGCAGATGAAAATATCTAGATTTAGTGGCAACAGACAAAGAGGACCCAAATTATCCAAAAAATCTTTAATTCAGCCCTTGGCTCGCTGGCATCCTGGGACGCGTCAGCTCGTAAATTGGCTAGTGATGTTTGGATCTGTATTGTTATGTTTACTTATGTTGCCAACTCGGTTTCCCGGGATGGAACTATTGGGAATAGGACCGAACTGGTTACTGATTTGGGTAGTATCATGGAGTGTGAAGCGTAGTGTGTTTGCGGGAATAATAGCAGGTATAATTTTAGGGCTACTTCAGGATGGAATGACATCACCTGACCCCACTCATGCCATCAGTCTAGGGATAGTGGGAGGACTCACTGGTTTGATTCAAAAGCAGCGTTTCATCCAAGAAGACTTTATTTCTATTGCTTTAATTGTATTTGGAATGGCAGTTTTGTCGGAGACTATCTTTGGATTACAACTGGTTTTGATGGGCGATTACTCTGGGGAATCTGTCTGGGCATACTACCAGCGTGTTGCCCTAGCTTCTGCTATTCTCAACAGTCTATGGGCACCTGTGGTTTATTATCCCCTCAATCATTGGTGGCAGAAAATCAAGTTGTTAGAGCAATTTTAAGAAATTCCCCAAGGTCATTGGCAGTTTGCGGGATTACCAAAAATTATGGATAATTCATCTGTAGTTGCTCAAGTAGAACACCCCCAGTGGTATCGGTAGTTAGTTCAGAATCAGCAGATCCAGAAAAAGTAGGCAGTGACTTTGACTCTCAGATGATGCAGCGGTGTCTAGAACTTGCTCACCGTGCCTTAGGCCGCACCTCACCAAATCCTTTGGTAGGGGCGGTAGTAGTCAAAGACGGGGAAATTGTTGGGGAGGGTTTTCATCCCTGTGCCGGAGAACCGCACGCAGAAGTTTTTGCCCTCAGAGCGGCAGGCGATCGCGCTCGCGGAGCAACGATTTATGTCAACTTGGAACCATGCAATCACTACGGACGCACTCCTCCCTGTACGGAAGGATTGATTCAAGCCGGAGTTTCCAAGGTAGTAGTGGGTATGGTAGACCCTAATCCATTGGTAGCTGGAGGTGGTATTGCTCGATTACGTGCAGCGAAGATAGAAGTAGTGGTGGGAGTCGAACAAGCAGCTTGCTCCCGGCTGAATGAAGCCTTTGTCCATCGCATTCTCCACCAGCGACCTCTGGGGATTTTGAAATATGCCATGACCTTAGATGGCAAAATAGCTACTAGTTTAGGTCACAGTGCTTGGGTGACAAACCAAGACTCTCGCAAGGAAGTACATCAACTTCGGGCTGCTTGTGATGCGGTAATTGTTGGTGGTAACACAGTCCGACAGGACAACCCTTTCCTAACTAGCCATCAGGAGGGAGCACACAATCCCCTCCGGGTAGTAATGAGTCGCCATCTTAACTTGCCACCAACTGCCTACCTGTGGCAAACTGCCGATGCTCCCACCTTGGTATTGACTGAACTCGGTAGCTCACCAGATTTTCAAGCACTGTTACGCAAAAAAGGTGTAGAGGTAGTGGAGTTTAATTTACTGACACCAGATCAAGCAATGGCATACTTATACGGTCAGGGCTTTTGCAGCGTCTTATGGGAGTGTGGCGGTACCTTAGCTGCCAGTGCGATCGCTCAAGGTGCAGTGCAAAAAATTCTCGCCTTTATTGCCCCGAAAATCATCGGTGGTAGCAATGCGCCGACACCTGTAGGTGATTTAGGTCTTACTACTATGACTGACGCCTTATCTTTAGAACGTGTCTGTTGGCGCGTGGTGGGCAGTGATTGTTTAGTAGAAGGCTATTTGCCTCAAAAAATCAGCTGATTATGAATGCTGGCGCTCATGGGCAAGATCGCGGATCAAGCTTAGTTTACCGCGAATGTAGTCACTCAAAAAATCAGTTTCCTGGGAATCTAACAAGGCAAGGCTTGTGGTTTGTTTTACTAACCACTGTACCAAGCTAGCATCATCCAACTGCAATAGGATCACTGCTTGGGCAGTTTCGACCACAGACCAAAGCTGACGCATAATTGTTGGAGTCATCAGACCTCAATTTAATCCTTAGCTTAGTTGTTTTCAGATTACACAATTCTGGACCTAGCTGGTGAGATAAATGTACAAGTTGAGATAAGTGTTATCAAAAACTTAATAAACGGATTTATATCTTGATGAAGGTTAAGAGTTCGCAATTCTCTAACCCGGCAAACTGCTACAACACCAATAGATAATAATTTGCATAGCTTTGGGTCGCATCAGCATGAGTTTAAAAGCAGTTCTATTCGATTTTAATGGTGTCATCATTAAAGATGAGGCAATCCACCTCCAAGTGATAGATGAGATCCTGATTCAGGAAAATCTCCAACCCCAAGGGGTTAGTAAGCGTCAAGCTATTGTGGGATGTAGCGATGGTGCTTACCTCCAACAGATACTTAGCACTCGTGGTCGAATCGTGAGTGAAGCATATTTAACTGGGTTGCTAAAGCGGAAGGCTCAGGCTTATGTAGCAAAACTAGAAACAATTGAGAAATTGCCTTTGTATCCAGGTGTAGAAGATTTGATATTTCAGGTGCGATCCCGTAATCTCAAGTTAGCGATAGTTAGTGGTGCTTTAGGTCCAGAGATTGAAACAGTACTCACTCGTGCTAAACTCGCGGAACACTTCAAAGTTATTGTCACTGGGGAAGATGTAGCGATGAATAAACCAAAACCAGACGGTTACTTATTAGGTGTGGAGCGGCTGAACTTAGAATATCCCGGCTTAAATCTCCAACCTCAGGAGTGTCTGGTAATTGAAGACACCCCAGTAGGTATTGAAGCAGCAAAACGAGCGCAAATGCAGGTTGTGGGTGTAGCCAACACCTACCCCTTTCATATACTCCAGCGTTGCTGTAACTGGACTGTAGATTATTTAAATGATCTAGAGTGGGAAAGGGTGCAGCAAGCATATACTCAAAAAGAGTCTCAGCCAAGTATCTAAGTGCTAGAATATTGAAGTTGTCGGGGGAATTAGCTCAGTTGGTAGAGCGCTGCGATCGCACCGCAGAGGTCAGGGATTCGAGTTCCCTATTCTCCATTTGTACATTAAATAATTATTGTCAGTTTTAAAGAATTATTGTCCAATTCTACAAATCCAAGGGACATAGGTTACACATTTTCTAGGCTTTCAGCCATTAATCTATTTTTAAAGAATTATTGTCCAGAGTTGAACCCAGTTTTAAAGAATTATTGTCCAAAAAAATGGTTCTTCCAGATATTTTATGGTGAAAATTGGATTTAAGGAGATTTTTATATCTAAAATAATTAGATTTAAAGCCTGGAACCCTTATGGTATAATAATTTGCAGTTTTTATTGACAACACTAAATGA
>Ga0209208_10002145_pt1 | contig 28209 bp, 27 predicted proteins | sample S1TSphfallax_3_FD_187694 | JGI IMG/M metagenome (GOLD analysis project Ga0209208, IMG submission 187694) | Host-associated microbial communities from peat moss isolated from Minnesota, USA - S1T2_Fd - Sphagnum fallax MG (SPAdes) (version 2) | ecosystem: Host-associated > Plants > Peat moss >...
GAACAGTGTTACTACCAGCAAACAATTCTGGTTCGCCTGTTCTTAACAAACATGTTAGCCTGTGTCATCTCAGCGCCTCATGAAATTGGAACATACACCCTAGACCCTATGCACACACTTTGTCAGCTGTCCCTGAATATGGTTGTCTATTTTAGTACAAAAAACTACTTCAGAAAACACAGCATCCTGCTCTTTCCTTGTGAGGATCTGAGGCCTGAGTAGACCCAACTACAGACCAGGGAAATCATTGCAACAGAGAAAGAAATAGAGTAAAATGGTGAACATAGAGTCCACCTCAATATCCGCTCGAGGAATTCCTCGAGCTGGGGCAATTGGATCATTTTCAGCCTGCACCACCGAGGAACCAGTTCCAAAAAGCATCAATTGCTAGACCATTTGCCAAAATTTTGATGCTGCAATGTCTAGATTATCAACCCCTGACTATACATACTCACTAGTAATCTAGTCATGCATGATACTGCAAGCCACTTCCCTCTCTACTTCCTAGGACTGAATTGGCCACATCCACATCTGACTTTGATCAAGCAACAGCAAATCACTTAGGAAATGAAACCAGGAAATTTTCAGAACCATGTATACTGGGATATTAACAGGTCATGTGAAGAAAGAACATGGGTCCATACCTGAATGCAAAGAAGAGGAATTTTGACGTCCTTGATGGAATGTGCGCTGCTTGCATCATAGTAGTAGTCATCCACAGAACTGTAACCAAATGATACTGCCAACCACAATATCCACCATCCAGAAAAAGAAAAAAAAAACTTCTGAAGCAAAGTAGCCACCTGTTTGGACCATAGATCACATGAAAACAGATGACCTGACAACTGATTCAGGTGGGAATAACTGAACCAGAAAATCCACAACCTCAACACCTTCACTCAAGCTACACCCACTGAGTGTGCATACAATTCCTCAGGCAATAAATAGCCCAAAGACAGTTACCAAAGCTTTTGCATCCTCTCTTACATCCAGGGGAGATTCATGATCTGTATAAGGTCTAGCACTCTGCCAGTGACACCCATCACACATATCCCATACCTCAATGACCAGAATTGACCGGCATACCTCTGGTTAGGCCATCATCAAAATCTCGTACAGACTTAGCAGCAGTAGCCTTGGGAATGTTGTACTCTCCTCCAATGTTTGTAAATAGAGCAGCATGCCTGTTTGCCATATCATTAGGTCAGTTACCTCAACTTGCACCTGATGTAAACTTTGCCAGCATGCAGAGTAACTGCCACCCACCTTTCAACAATGGATGATAAAGAGACCATTGTCCTACTAATCCCAGCATAATGATGCGTCTTGGAAAACATACTTCTTGATATTCTTGCGCAAGCCCCTTGCGAGAGCCTTGTCATACAAGTTGTTGAAACCTTTGTGGAAATCTATGTCAGCAGCTACCAAATCAAATGGATTGCAAAGTGACACTGCTCCAGATAGTGGGCAATGCTCCCCTTCCTGCAACCAAATACCAATCCAAGACCAACCAACTCCTCCATTTAAGCAGTTATATAATAGGCTACATAGGCATGTAAGCAACCACCACTCCAGCTCCCCCTTATTACAAACAAACCCATCTCCAGTCTAACTAAGTTTACCAGGAATCTCTGTTCAGAAAGTGCAAGCCAGGTTGAGGCCAGATTATTAGCTCACAAAAGCTCTCCACCACTACATCAGTGAAAGATTGAGAGCTAACCTGTCCTAAATAGCGCACCAAAATGTTGGCTCCAAGCGACCAGCCTGCTGCATACAGTCTAGAGGTTGGAAAGCTTGTACCCACATGCTTCACAACTTGTCGTAAATCTTCAGTAAAAGAAGCTGAGTAAAACTGCAGCAGCCAGAGCACCTTACGGTAAAGTGTTCTACACTTGAGAGACAACAAGGTTAAGTCCCTTGGTGGATCCCTAAAAGACCTTAGTACACAAAACCACACTTTTTCTCTAGTTAACAAATGCATCAATGTCCTGGTTTTCAACAAAGGAAAGTGGATAACATTACAAGGAAACAACCCCACCCCCTTGAGCCTGATCAGAAATTTTCAAAAGATTCAGTAGAAACTTGTAGAGAACGGCAAATTGAAAACACCTTCTGACATCTGGAGTGAGTTTCATACATGTCAAAGAGGAAAAGGACTGATCACATGTTAGGAACCATCCAGCAATGATAGAGGCACACCTGAGGGGTGGTGACAGGAGAATCTGCACACCCACGACTATTGAAGACAACGACATTCCAGCCATGCTTACATGCACGCCGAAGTAGGTGCCGTACATATGTGTCATCACTTCCACCTGTCAACCCTGGCTAAAGACCCAATCCCCACAAAAAACCCACAGCACTTTCTTTTTTATTGTCCTCTCCATCCATCACACCAACAAAGAACTGCCAATTTTTTCTTTCCCAAGCAGCTAGCTGATTTCTATCTCACTCAAGAGTATGAAAGAGACCTCTACCTGGAATGCTTTTCATCAAGACTTTCTCACTATGAAAAGGTTGAATTTCTTTTGGGTTGCCCAGTTGTGAAGATAGATAAACAAATCCCAAGACAGCATAGAAACAGGAGCTTGCTTCATATGCAGAGACACAGCATGCTCCCAAAAAACTTCAGCTCTAAAAATACAGTGCCCAAGCTTCCAACAATCACACAAAATTACAGCTCAAAAACCCCTGCAACTACTTGAGCAGAAACCACAAAGGAGGTGGGTGTGCAGAACCAGGAGGATGAGAGTGGCGCCGACGGGATTGTCGATGTCGAGGAGAGGCCAATCCAGTGCTACTGTGCCACCATCCGCCATCCGCAAACACTCTCTTCTATATTTGATATTGGGAAGAGACCGGAAGAAGGCAGCAAAAATGGTCTCCACATGACGGTTTGTGAGAAGGGGGAAGGGCTTGTAAGGCTTTCTCACTTCACTCAGAGACTTCACCAGCTCTCCCTCCAGCAAACCAGGACTACCCACAACTTCTGGTAACCTATTCTTTGTACTGGCTCCTCCACCCATGTCGTCACCCAGTCCTGCCTCTCCCACCTCCACGCTGGCGGCTTTTCCACTGATGGGTCGTAGCCGTATAGCTTGAAGCTGCGTCCTTCTGGGCTTGTGGATCAACAAGTGGTATCCTTCTGCAACTTTCCAGCACTGAACAAAGCTCTTTCCGATCTCATAAACCCTAAACCTGCCCAGACACACGGGCCGTTCCAATCTCCGACTTGAAATCACTCCAGGAGTGTAATATGACGCAACCAATGCATTGTGCGGAGTGCCAAGCACCGCTGCTGAAACAGAGAGCATGGGAATTACAGAATTAGCCCTGCAAGCGTGCATCTCCTTCTCTAGTGTAGAAGAGCTTGAAATCCCCGACCTCAACCCAAAGTCATAAGCTTGTTGAGCAATCACTCTGAAACTTGATCAAGCATACAGCAACCGATACCAAAAAAAACTCTGCCAAATCTTTGAACCAAGAAGGACCAAAATTCTGCAACTCCAGCATTCAACTAAAATCTAAGCATTGCTGCTGTTCCTACATGCCACGGTTTCGGAGCATGTGAGCCATGTTTCTTCATCCTCGGAGCATCCGAGCTCCGTTTGCTCGCCCCGATCCGTAGTACGAAATTTTCCATAAAGAAGTCCGAGAGCTCGAAATCTGTGGCTGGAACCGGACCCAGGCTCTTTCTTGCTTGTTCGCTTTCCGCAGGCTACAGACAAATTTCACTGTGTTTTTTTATTCATTTTTTGGGTATCGAAGATTTTCCGAAATTTGGCTAACCAATTTTCTTTTACAAAATCAGTCGATTTTTCGCTAGGGGAATATAAAAATCAAATCAAATCCCAATTTCTTCAATAGCAACGAAATGGGTAAGTAGCAATTTAATTTGGATTCTCATTACATTGAACTGAAAAGTTACCCATGCATCATGCTTCTTGCCTTTTTGTGGATGCTGAAAAAGAGCAAGCCGTCCTTCTTCATTGAGCGGTCCTTCTTCATTAGTGGCAAAGGGTTTAGGGTTTTAAGGCATTCCCTCCTCTTTTGTAGCAAAGGGTATTCATTCACATATGGAGCAAAGGTACCTTCTGAATACTTAGAGCACTACCTGGATTTTTTCCTTTGTATTTTCAGCTCCCTTACATGCCTGAATAAGTCAATAAGCACATGGCTTTTTAAAACTTGTTCCCCCCCCCCTCACCCCACCCTAAATACCCAGCATGTTGTTTGGGGTATGAAATTCAAATTTTTTTTTGGTAAGAAATTGTCCAATGTGAGAGTGAAGCAAGTGGTGTGGTGTGTGCAAACGCAACCCTTGCAAACTCCATTAAAGAAAGCACCCAACAAACAGAGGGGGAAATGAAGGAACAATGAGAAGGGAAGGGAGTGAGGACCCAAGTCCGAACCAGTAGTACAAAACCCAAAGTGGGTCACAATGGGGGGTGTAGGAACAAGTCATGTTCCAAACCCCCACTAATCAAAAGAAGCATATTTTTATTTTTTAAATGGCCACCAGTGCCCTTTTCTAACCATGATATGTTAACATATCAATGGAAAAAATCATACATTTGTAGGCAATCAAAAAACCTCAATGGCAAAGAAAAGAAACACATTTGTCAAGTGTTGATCACCATCAAATCTTTTTTTTTTGTCTAAGTTGCAATCATCATGGGCACATTGCAAAATGAAGTAACTAACAAATATAATATGCTTGAGTGAGATTTACAATGATAACACCGACCAAAGTGCGAATACCATTCATCAATATCATAATGTCAACCCCTTAACCAAAAAAAAAAGAATGAAATGAAGGCAATGGAAGAACATAAAATTTCTTCACTTGAAACATGAAATCTTGCATCTTCTACAATTGAAGTGAAGGCATCCTAAATAAAATTATGGGATGTGATCCATTGCCCATCATGGGAACAATGAAAAAAGTGGGTCTCCTCTATAACTAGAGGTTGACCACGAATATAATTAATCAACCCCAATGTGCAACATAAAAAATAAAACATCTAAAGCCAAACAAAAAGATAAAATGACCGACCAAGCAAAAAGCCATGCACTTGCCCCTAGGCCCATGTAAGTCTTTAAACATGCATAATGTAAATCAAAAACCATGTTGGAAATGATGTTGGAAAACAATTGGCTGTGCAATTTGTTTGACATGCTTTCTAAAATTGATTTACATCCCTCTATACAAATTACACAATTATTTATGTGCAAATTTTGGATGAACTTTATGATTTATGAATTATCCAAAGTCTATGACTTCAAGCTATCCATTTTGTAAGTAATGTTGCGAATATTTTATATTTTTAATTATTTTTATTATAATAACTTTTCAATAATAAATTTTCTTTCCTAATATTGTACTTACAATTAATGTTTGGCATAAAATCATTTGAAAAAGCTCCAATAATATTTGTGAAAATTGTTGAAAATTGAATACCATTGGGTTACTATTACATATGCATAGTTCACAAGATGTATTTTGCATACATATTCCTCAACTAATGAAATTTTGGAAATTTAAATTTGAAAGTATCAAACCTCAGTTTTTTAAATAAAAAATTATCAGAAAAAAAAGTCCCAAACATCAGTTGTAGGAATGGTAACATGAACATGAAAATGCACATGTTAATGTGTATTTTCATGTCTATATAAATAAATAAAATTTGAAATCAACATAAATAATGTATCTATGAAGGAAGGTTGGTTGTTTTGTTTGTTACTCACATTGAAATCTTCCATACTAAAACGCCTTTTTGCCACACTCTTGGTACCATTGGAAAGCCTTCCATGAGGAGGGGTGCACCAAGTTGGTTTTCACAATGTTTCAATTTATTATGGAAAATTTACTGAATATTGAACAAATTTTTTATTGAAATTTTATTACCATTCTTTTGTTGTTGTTTTTTATCCTTAGTGCAAAACAAAGACTACAGCAAGGGGTGTTCAATTGTAGGAGTCAATATTGACAAGGTCACAAAGATGTACTTGGTACAATTTATGAGATTGAATTTTTTCAAGATGAAAAATTGAAATTGGAATGAGATGAAACAAAGGAATTTGTAGAAGAAAATGATGAAACTAATGAAGAAGGTTTTGATGTCTATCAACAAAGTTCTTCATTTCATGTTTAAAAATAATATGTGTAAATGAAGAAATTTAAAAATATAATGTCATGCCTTTTTGCAAGGTGTTATTATCATAATTGTTTTAGGCATTGGCATAATGACATTTACCAATCAGAATGAATCTTGCCATTACTACAAGACCACTACACTTCAATCCATAATAAAAAAATGCACAATATATGTCAAATGTCATTTTATGACATTGGTATTATGCAAAATTATTAAACATTGATGTTTACAAAAATTATTTCATATCATCAATTCACATGTGCAAGACACATATTTCATGTAAGGATGGTTCATCACATATCGCAAATCATGTGAATCTTGTGATGTCATCTATTAAGTTCTTCCAAGGTTTGAATTTGGCATGGTGTCACTTACCACAATCTTTCATGCATATGTTTTTGTGCATAATTGTCTTGATGGCTTTGTTGATTACAAATTTTGTAATTTGTTTGAATTTATAATTCTTGATTGCAAATTAATAATTTTTCAAAGTATATGTGATGTGTTGCAATTGGTTGATTGGTTAAAAATCACATTAACTGATCAACTTTTTGCCATGTATCTACATTCATCCAATGTTTAAGTGCCTTGTGACAAGACTCAATGTTAAATTGAATATACAATTTAACAAGGAAAGCATGTTTTCCTTGTTAAGTACACTTTAATGGGCTTTAGTAAGTTATCAAAACTATTGAATCTTTTTACTCAAAATTAATTAGTATTAAATTTGGGTAGCTAGTATGATATCCATAATGAAATCAAAAGTGTGTGATGAAATTAAAAACAATGCATTAGCCATCCTTTCAAACATTAAGCGAAGATTGTTTTGCAATGAAAAATAAAATAAAATAAAACATTCTCCATTGTCAAGTTGGGCACACATGATAAACCTTAAGACTTAAGTAGTTGAACATTTTAGTACAAAGCATCTCAACATGAAATTTTGAATTCCATTTTTTTCAATTTTCTAAAAACATGTGAAACACATAAGAAATTTGGAATATCCTTTACTTCCCACACCCACCTACACAAGAAACATTCATCAGATGTATTGAAGAGGTTGATCCAAAACATTTATAATGAAATGAATTACATGTCATTCTTAGTTGAAGATGTGTTGTTATTGAGAAAATCATTAATAGTGAAATAAGTTGATTTTCATTCAAGCATTGCATGAATTGCTTGTGCTTGCACCTGTAAAAGGCACTACCATGAAACCAAATCTTTCTTTTGGCAAAAAGTACCCATGCAAGTAACACATTATACTGTCATTCGTAAATCACTATGAACAAATGGAACTTCACATTGTTCGTTCCAAAAGTAAAATCCATTGATATTTTTTCAATTGTGACCACATTTCAACATACCTTCATATTACCATGGGCTTTAGGGTTTGAATTTTCAATGTGAAAAAGATATTTACTTTCATATATTTATTTCGTATAAAAAAGCAACGTCTTCATTATGAAACTCCAACAATTTTCATCATGTGCATCATTTTTGGCATGATGGCAAATTCCCATTTTTGCTTTACATTCATAGTACAAAACATCTCATGATTCAAAGATTCTTTTTTTTAGGTCATGGTTTCACCATGTTGCACTCAATTTAGCCAAACATGATTATGTTCATACATTAGGTGATATGTGTGTCACATCTTTGTGTGCAAAGCAACACATGCCTTCGACTCTTGTTGATCCAATGGATCATATGGATAATGATCTTCTTAAACCATCCATTGGAAGCCTATTATGATTCAACTCTGTAAACCATCTTGTAAAAACTAGAGGTAAGTGGATACAACAATAGATGATTAAATAGATGCATGTAAGTGCAACTCATTAGGTTTCACCTCGGTCACCTATCCTGTTGAAAAAAAATCATGTAAGTAGGTAATATTATGGATGGTCCGTAGTTGTATGTAGATGTTTAGAGAGTAGGTAGGGGTTAGTGGGTTCTCAGTAGGTAGGTAGTAAAAATGGCAATTGAGCTAACCACATCGGTGACCTAGAACCCAATGGAAAAGTGTTTCCTGTCCACTCACTGTCCTCCCTCGTGGTCTGCTGCTGGCTGTTTGTTCACTCTGGCCTGCCCAAGAGTTACATACTAGAGTTAGAATTCACAGGCAATCTTGCATAGGTGATAATGTGCACCTTGTGATACCCTTGGCCTTCATAGAACTCAAGAGAGAAATACTGTAACATTCTGTAACTGCATTGTTTCAGTTTGAGGATAAGTACCTTGTGAATTGCAGAAATGTTGTGAGAGTGGAGTTTGATGTGCCCTCAATCCAGAACTTGGAATCATCATAATCTGTCCATGCTCAAAAATGGTGATATGGTGACAGAAGCATATAATATAGTTACTGATTGCTCAGTCAGTGCAGTGTTCAAGTTTGACATAGAATGAGATTTGGAAATTTAACTTCTCCAAATATTGACTCTGAAACTTGATATGTTTCCAATGACAAAACTATGAAAAAAGTCGCTACATTTCAAACTCTTGATTTGTAATTACTTTGTTGAATGTTTGTGCAGAATATTCAGAAGAAGAGGGGGAAAAGTCTCTCCCACCTTCATGCCTGTCCCAATCGACAGTAACTTTGTTCCCAGATTTTCCTAGTAGGACAACAAATACTTGTAGGCATTCAGGCATTAAAACATCCTTGCCTGATTCTGCATTGCATGATGCGGCCAACACCCTTGCACACATCAGACATGCCCAGAAAACTTCCTGATTTTAACATTGGCAGCTGCATGAGTGGACCAATTCAAAGATGCAGAATGAATAAGTAGCCAAAAAAGGTGTGATGAACACTGTACCTTCTCATTGGCTGACATGACAGAATCCAAAACTCTGAAACACAGACAATCAGAAGAAGCAATGGATATGCTCTGAGCCTAAGAAAACAAGATATTAAGACAAAATAAAAATGTAAAAGAAAACAGCTCACAAGGTATCATTTGTGTGCCCAAAACATGTATCCAGTCTACAGTGTACACATTTGAAAACAATTGGCTAATAACAAGAAATCTCCTCATGCTCTTGAACTAAATAGCTGATTGCACAAGCTAAAATAAGATTGATATTCCTTTCCTCTAACATGCTCCCAACTAACTACCATCAGAAAATTGATTAGTGACCACTGGACACAAAATAGACCAGGATGAGATCAGCAAAATCTGAACCCAATTTCTTAGAATAGTTACAAACAAATCACTCGGAAAACAGTATGTATACAGACAACTGATGTGGTTGTAAGAAAAACCACAGGATCTGACTGAAACATTTCACACGGAGTCAATTTGCACACAATGAGAAGGATCAAACAGCAGGAAACATTTGGTCATTCTGGAGCATGATAGATAACCCAGACTTGGAATAAGTTGCACACCAATTAAGTCTTGCCCATGTACTGGTGCTAGGTGGCAATCATTAGTGAGCAAATAAAATAAGAAATTTTTTATACCATCAAAAGGAAAAGCACAAAGAAAAAAGTCAATTCTTTCACAGATGCTATCTCAGGCACACAATCATTACATTGCACATAACTAACATCATATTTGCCTCATGCCCAGATCAATTAGCATCCAACCAAACACAGGTAGCCACCAGCCTTCTTGTTTATCTAGGTGCAATATATAACACCATGCTAACCTTAATGTTGTAAGTCAAAGAAGTCTCTACCCCAAAGGTAATGCTTCACACTTTGTCATCATGAAACCACCACTGAGTCTCCTTCGGTGATCTTCCATTTCGACAATTCCAAATATAGCGATCATCATCAGGTGGTCTTGCCTGAACAGCCACCAGAATAAGGATCCTCAACCATAACAATACAGGGTACAGAACAAGCTGCTTCATGAACCTCCCATATCTTCCCTCAAACAGAGGGAATCTCAAGAAGTAAGACACTACAAATAACCATGTACTGACCATCAAACAAACAGATACCATATGCCTCAACCAGTCACCCAGATTCATACAGAGACCCAAGGCATTGGCTTGTCTAACAGTCCTTCCGGTGTTAAAGCTATCCTCACGAGGGTCAGCGGTCTCACAAGCAAAAGCAAATCACCATGTGGTCTAAATGTAGCACAGGAGTTCCAAACAAAACTGAGGGCATACCTTTACTGTTGAACTGGACAACATTGAGAGAATGCTGATGCAGATGGAAGTGACTGTCATTGCTGGTGACCATGAGTCATACAAGATGTCTGTTTGACCATGAGGAAGAGCACGCAAAGTGAATTAACGACAACCAAGTTGCACCTAATCTAGGCACCACACAGCTACTGCTAAGTTACACTGAATAAATGGCTTGCCAACAGAAAGATTCTTGGCTTCCAGAAATAGTTGATTCTTGTCATGTAATACATTAACAACCTCTGTTTACATGAGCAATGGAAGATAGTGTGATAACAGAAAAATACACCATCAGGATGTCAGATCAATTTACCCAGACATATATGCCCATTGCTGTAGATGTGAGGGTGCAAAGGAGGTATTTGCATAAAAATGACCTGCATCAGAACAGTGAAGGGAGCATTTCCCATCAGTTTACTGCCTTCAACAAATACCTTAGACAGTCAACAACAGTGGAGAACTCATGTTGCACTACAACTTGGAAGAAAAAAAAAGTTGATCCTTGGACCAGCTTGTCATAGGTCTAGCAGAAAAATGACAAGCCAATCATTACTCAGTAGCAAATACACAGTCCATCAACTCCTTGTTCGTACCAGAGGAGCTTCCATGGGGTAGTGCTCTGCAAAATCTACTTGTAAATGAAATGTCTCGCCTTCATAAAGAGTACCAGGAGCTCCATGCACCTCAATTATCCATCTGCACCAATTATCTGAGTTAGAGAGCATAACCTAAAACCACCAGCCATTAGCTTAGGGAGTGCAACACAGCAACCTTCACTAGCAGAAAGTCTCCCTGTGTCAAACATTCAGGTGTGACATAACAATGAGTAGCTTGCAGAAAAGCATACCTTTGCAAACTTTCTGTTACTTTGTGTTCAAATCCACATGGAGGATTTACTTGCCACTCAGTCAACTCTTTCTGCAAACGTGTTGCAGCAATCCTACTAAGAGTCTGCACATCACAATCCCAGATTATGTACATTTCCATTTCCATGGCTCCAAGGAATGCCATCAACATGTAGATCCCCTTATCAAGTACAACTGCAAGTATCTGTTCCCAGCACACCATAAACAGAAGAATCATAAAAGCTGTAACCGAAATCCCACCATCCAGGATCACAAGTTCCATGTGGAAGAGAACGAGATAGATGTGCAACCTTTTCTTTCTGACCATATCCTGCTGAGCTCATGGTGGCAGGATGACAGCTGTGGTCTGTTGCACTACACAGCCTTAACTCCTGCCCTCTCTCCTTGAGACATGCAGATCTTGAGACCACGTCTGGGCACAAAAGAGGAGTGGGGCAGGGGAATGTTAAAGGCTACAAAAGAGATTGCAGGATTGCACTTGGCACATGGACAAACTTATAACTGTGATAGCAAGAGAAAAACGCCAGTCATAAAAAACGAACAAAAAAGATTTCAGATACTGAAAAAGGTGATGTTTTGAATGCTGCTTGGTGTGGTGCTCTAAAGTCCTCAAATACAATGACTTTTTTGACATGCTTGCTTCACTAAGGTAATGGCTATCTCATGTCCCAGCAATAGTATCTCAATCGCAAGACAGTATAAACCTTGAACAACTCTTATCCAGAAACAAGTGCTAAATATTGAGATTGCCATGCTTTCTCAATATATTTTGCAACTTCTATGTACAGAATTGATGACAAAGGAGCAGCTGAAACACAGAGAACGCTGACCTCATAAAGCAAAATAGATATTGAATTTTTTCTATGCAACCAAATGGTGCACGTACAGACAACCTGCAAATTCTCAAAACGCTGAACATCTCTGAAACCCTAATCAACTTGCTTCACACAAACATCCACTCTGTTTTACGGTTTCCATGCTCTTCAGCTAACAAGATTAGCAAACATAAGGCATAGTACTGATAGGAAAGACGAAGAGCAAGTCTCTGATATCGCCTTCTTTTCTTCCAAAAACTCCTCTCTCTCTCTCTCTCTCTCTCTCTCAAAATTCTCAATAACACTCTTTGATTACCATACTTTCCAGCAATCAAGGCATGAATCGCACAAGAGAAAACGAAGATGAAATCTCAAGTCCTTAAACCAATTTTAAGAGGTAGCGATATTTTCGCAAACTCCAGTTTTCTTATCTCTCGGTCTGCTCGGTGTCGCCGATAGATAGACAACCAAGAGCTAACCACGTCACGCAACACAGAATTGGAGCCGGAAAACAGAAAACAAAAATCAAAGGCCATGGAAATATACAAATGTATAACACAAACAATCATCACGCATTCCTCCCATACCTTCCTTGAAAAGAAATCGGAAATCGTCGACGACGACGACGACGACGCGTCTGGTTGCGAAAAGAAAATCGTTCTCGCTTGTCGACTTGGTCTTCTTCACAAGGCGGTTCAGAATTTCATGTCATAATAGCAACAACAAGAGCCAGAACAAAAACAAAAACCACCGCCACCGTCGGCACCATAGTCACTTATATACAGAGGCGAGCAATGATCGGAACCGAGAAGCCTCGGTGCATTGTTGAGACTTTGTGGTGCGATGCATGAGCGAAGAAGAAGAGGAAGAAAACGACAGAGCAAGCGCAACAGCAACAAAGGAACTAAGAAACGAGAGTGCAGCAGCAGCAGCAGCAGGAGTAGCAGCGTCCTCTTTAACAGCGCACAGTGTGACTCGTCTCATTAATTAGGTAGTTGTAAGGACCAGTGTTGGGTGGTTCTCACTTTTTGTAAGAACCGGCCCGTTCCGGTTCTCATATATATATACAGTATTTGGGCTGGTGAGAACCGACCAGGTTCTCAAGATTTTTATTTTTTCCAAATTCACCCGGTTCTCACAACCCGATTCTCATTTTTTTTTAAATTAATATTTTAATTTAATAATTATTTAATTTCTTTATTAATTAGAATTTTTTTTAACCTTAAAATTTTACTTAAAATACATGAAATTTTGAAAAAACAAATTATTCCAAATTTACAACTCCACAACTTCATTACTTTCAAAGGCTCCTTCAAACTCCTCTAACTCTTCTTCTAAATCAAGATCATTCTCAATAACATCTACCAAATTAAAAGGGGATTTACAACCTATCCTAGGATCATTCGACCAATTTTTGCTCACAAAAATCAATTTATTCAAATTTTTTGATTGTAAACAACTCTCCTAATACTAGTAAGAATTCCAACTAATGAAAAATATTCTTTCTATCTCAATTCGAGATCTAACTATTCCTAAAATTTGTTTAGCACAACAGCCAATTGTAGGAAACATGTTCTCATTTTTTTCCACTATAGTGGACATTTGATGTCTTTAACATCCACTTGATAATGCTTAAAAATCAAAAGCTCTCTATTGACCAATTCCATTGTTGGATCACTTGTGTTGGTTGTCATTTCAAAGATATCGAAAATCATGTCCTCTTCAACCCTTTGATCAACAACACCCCTTTCAAATTCAACCAATGGATGCAAATGATAATAACATTTGAAAAGCATAGGAAATAAAGATTTTTGTCATATTCTTCAATAATTGCCTTACCTTGTTCATGACCAATAAGTGAAGACACAAGATGAAGAGTTTTAAACCTATAGTCCAACATTAAATAAAACATATTATGGGTCTTTCTTTCTTCATTTTTTTTTAAGAAAGAAAGAAAATAATCCAAAACTTGAATAATTTCCTTCTTTATGTTGGAGGCCAAACATGACAACTCATAAACCACATTTCCATCTTCTTCCATTAAGTTGTCAAAGGTTGCATAATCAATTTCATCTTTGAATTTTAGACTCATGGATATGGCACAATTCAAGGATGTTATATGGTGAACGTGGGAGCATGAACATGAACAAGTGAGCAGGATTGAATTTTTTTGAGAATATTTTATTGACGTCGAAGGAATATTGAAAAAATATTCCTTAACACATGGCATAAAATATATCATGATGTGGAGGAATATTCTACCACATGTACATGGATGAACGATAATTATGGATGAAACATAATAATGGATGAAAAATTAATATGAATGAACACAACCTATTTGCAACCAAGAGTTATATGCCAATGTAAACTCTACCTTTTCATAACCAAGAGGTTTGTGTCAACAAAAACACTATTTATTCATCTCCAAAAAATATGTTCCCATTGGGAATTGAAACAATATGAGACCACACATTTTCAATACCATTTCACATTATTTTTTATTTGAATTCAGTCTATCAAACCTCTTGTGTCTAAAATCATTTTTGCCACTTGAAAAAAAAAACTGCATTTTTTCCCCCATCTCCACCCGAACTTACTAGCTCCATCTTTTCTACAACTACCATCCATTTGTAATTGTTACACATCTATTTTACAATGGCAAAATGAAAATTTATAGGAATTGTCACACCAAATGCCTTGGAAATTATGATTGAATACACATTAATTTCAAGCATACTAAATAGAATATGCGAAATGACAACAAAACTTTTAGAATATCCAAGAGATCCAACTTTGTTAGACCCCCTAAAGAATTTGCTAGAAATTAGAACATGGGGAACAAAATGGAGAAGGAAAATTGACAAAACAATTGAATGGGTGGCATGGCAATGGGTGAATGCAAAGATTGACAAAGAAAGTCTGGGATTGTTCAAAGAAACTATAAACATTCCGAAGGAGGATATGGAAGACTACCACTGGGCAATGTTTACACATGCCATGGAATTCTTTCAAAAATGCGCAAATTTGAAACAACCAATTCCAAAACATTTCTTCACAAGTTTATTGTAGGATTTGTTGTAGGAGAACTTGGTTTCCCTTAACAACCTCCTATCAACAGAATTTATGAAACCCAATAAACGACTTTATGGAACTCTAGGTAGGCGAGCTTGGGTGCCACAAGATTTAAGGAACAAAGTGTTAAAACAACCTGTGAATTGTTAATTGATAAATCCTAGCATTAAAACCACAAGATGTCTACAATAGTTGAAAAAAAGACATCCCAACAATTGAAAAGAAACCAAAATACCATTCTTTGTAGTAATTTTTGGTTCATTAGACATTTTGATATGAATTAGGGCTGAAGTTGAACAAAAATTTTACTTCCTGAAAAATCCAAAAATTTCTCAAGAATTTTTAATTTTCAAAAATCCAAAAAATCCTAATACTTTGACTAAAGGATTGTATCCTCCAACCTAATATTACTAATTCACTTACTTAATTACCTTACTTAGTATTACCATATCAATTGGTTTTTTGATAATCAATGACAAATAGATCACTAATTACTGCCAAGCTACCATTTACAATTTTATACATGAAAGAAACATGTTGTTACATTCAATTTTGGACACAATCTTTAAGCCAAAAAAATGACCATGGCGAATTCCTCAAAATGATAATCAATTTGACCCTTCATGCAATTTGTTAAAAATCAGGAAATGGGGCATTCTACAAAAGGACAAAGTGGGCAAATGGGAAAAAGAAAAGAACAAATTACACATATTTCCAAGAAAAGCCCAAGGTGAAACCCCCATTTAATAGAAAAGGAAATAAAAGATTAAGCAAAAAAAACCAACTAATGGCATCCAATTTCAAAGAAATGAGCTCCCAGTACTTAGGCACATTATGAAACATCTTGCATTAATTAAATTCAGCAAGGAAATATCTACTATGATTGTTGACATAAATAATCACTAGTCAAATAATAGAATTCCAATAACTGATCAACATAAATGTTCACAACCCACATAGTAACACAAACGTTAAAAAATGATAAATTCAAAACAGACAAGAACTTCCTCAGAGACTATATGTAATGAGAAAAAGGCAATGTGGATGCAAACTGCATTTCATTGCAAGGGTAGGTTTGGAGTTATGAGAATGTTTGCTAAAATTCCTCAAAACTTGGACCTATATCTAACAATGGATCATAGATAGATGAAAGTGATAGATGCAAACTACAATGTTAAAGTGGGATATTGGGCATCAAGAAATAATGTGCAAAAATACAAAGTCTATGTCATAGTGATATGAATGTTTGATTCAGATTTTGTGAACAACTTGCAACAAATTCCTAGAGACAATCCATGGCTAGCCAAACTAATAAACTGCAATTACAAGACTTGTTTATTACACTAAGCAAAATATATATTGGGGATAAACAAAGTAGACCGATATTCATTAGTAGAAGCGACAAACAAGAAGTGGCCAGAAAATGAAAGTGATCTAGAACTTGATGAATATGAGTTGCCTATTTTAAAATAGGATGCAAACCAAGACACATTAGTAAAATAGAAAGAAGGAACACTAGAGCAAGAGGAGGAGGAGCCAAGAACACCATCACAATCAACATTTAAAGAAGGAAAAGACTCAAAAAGCGGGGATGAAAAATCTTTTGGATTGTGCAACAAAATCACTATGGATTCGTGGCATTGAGCGAAAAGGGGGTCACCATCATATGTCCAAGACCATAGGAACACACACAAATGAAGACCATGAACAAGACTATAAATATCCCATTTTTCATAAGAATTTGAGAATGTAGAGCAAAAACACATGACATTGTTGATAGAAAAAGCTAGAGTCGATTGAACTTGTTTTGTAATATTAATTATCAGTTAGAAAAAATAATCAGTTCAAGAGATCAAGGAACATACTTGTATAGATGTTTGTACCAAGGAGTATTACACACTTATGAAAGCACCAGAAACAAAAAGCAATGGTGGTGTGGATATTGATGATGTGAATGTAAAATAAGGGAAAAACAATTCCAAACTGACTAAGACAATTATAGAGAAGATTAATGTGAAAACACAAAAGCTAAGTATAAGAACGTTGGGGAAGTGATACAACATCAAAAAATCTCAATTTCCATCCATTGTTGAATAGTTTGAAAGCGAAAGCAACCTAGAATATTGCAATATGTCCCTTAAGGATTACGATGGATATTTATGAGTTATGAGAGTTATAGGTTGTTCTAGTGTTTTTTTTTTTAAACTTTAAATGTATAGAATTGTTCTTTAAATATCATAATCGAAAACAAATATGGTTGAAACTTCTACCTCACAATGAATAAATGGGGTCCAATCTAGAGTCCCATCGAAAATCTAGTCCATAGTATGGCGAGTTAGTTGGTATTTTGAACAAGGAAGGTGATTATTTTGATGCAGTTAATACGAATTTGCAAAGAACAACCATGTGTTGGATTGAAAATGATAAAGGTTGATTTATAATAGTGGAAAATGTGCAATGTTGTGTGAATACGTGTTACACATATTTCGTGAAGATACATAAAATGACATACATGATGGAAAGAAAAAATTTAAAAAACTATTTTATAGTTTCAACTAGAGTGTTTAAAAACATCGGTTGTTGTTGACTAAAAGGCTCAAATTTACTAAGATTTTACATTACATACAATTTAATTAAATACAATGTTTCAAAGATCATGAAACACTAGGAAAAACAATGCGTAATTCCAATTTATGTTGGAAATATTGAACATTGGAACCTTGTAATGAAGTTTATGGATATAGTTGGGTAACACTAAGCTCTAAAATGATAGCCAAATAACTACAATGATCACAAAGAAAACTATATTTCATTCAGTGAATAATGAAATTCAATCATATATCAACTCTATGTTCCCACTATGTGTAATCGAAACCTAAGTGTGAATGAGCACCCACAAGGAAATGATGACACTAACAAAAGGCTAGTGATATGCAAGCGAATGCAACTACATAAAATAAAACAACACAAAGGAAAACAAAATATTTGACAAGTTTATTTTGAATGAAATCCTATCATTGAGTTGATAAAAAAACTTATTGTAGAAAATAATGAAAATGATAATTACACTCGGTTTCCTGTATATCGCCTCAATGAAAACATTGGATTCTCAATGTGATTGCAACAATGAAAAGACACCCACCAATGCATCATCCAAGATGAATGGTGCGTGAATTGATAACAATTTTCTATTGGGTTCCAATTGTCATGTTGGTTCAATTGCATCTCTAGCTAAGGTCGTAGGCAGAAGGGGTTTGAGAACAAACTAATTAATCAAATCACTCCTACTATTATTCGTACGTTGAAAAAAAAGAATATTGAAAGAAGTCAAATGTTGGAATGGGGGAATTTTTTTTTTAAATAATTAAACAAACATGAAATGTAATAATAAAATAGAAAAAAAATTTACTTTTCAGTGACGATTCAATAAATTTTGCCTCAAAAAACAAATGGCCCAAGTATGTCATTTACCACAAAATAAAAAATGCATTCCATAGATTTGGATATAATTAAAAAATTATACTTAATTAGTCATAAAATATGTTGATGACAATAATGTGACTATCAATAAAATTGTTACATTTAGAGGGATGCCTATATTTCATTTAGAATGAACCCATAAATATTTTCGAATTTATTATTTAAATATAAGGTTATTTGCGTTTAATTATAAATTCAAGTTCACTTATTACTATTTTTTGATGACATGTGGCCATTATCAAATATAGGGACTTGATGTTAAATAATGTTATTTTCTAGAAACATAATAGGAAAAAGCATTGTTGCTATGGTTGGCGCCAACTATATCAAGGGGTAATAATAAAAACGAAATATTCAAACAATGAAATTAAAAATATATATATTATTTGTTAAAAATTTGAATGTAAATATTGGATGAAGAACATATTTTGTCCCTCATGGTTGACACCAACCATAGGTGGGAAGGGGAAAAAATAAAAATGAAATTTTCTAACTAACAAAATATATTAATTATTATGATGAAAATATTTATATTTTATATTTATTGATGCTGAAAAAATTATTATCATAGGTTTTCAACATTTGAAGTAATGAAATTGAAGGAAAGGAGTGATACAAATCTTATAAAGTAATGGAATATAGGGAAAAAATTACTTTTTTTTGGAAAATGGGTGAAATGAAGTTCAAACCATCTTCTAAAAAGATATTTGATAATTAAAATGTTGAATTGATTCAAAAAATATATCTTTTATTAGGTATCATTGAGTTTGATTCTCACAAACTTTATAGATGGTTTTGAAAATATAAAAGCAAAGAAACATCAAAATTCATTAACATCAAATCAATTTGTTTGTTAAAAGGATGATGGAAACAAAACACTAGAATAATCCTATTGAATGATGATAGAAGTTGAACAAAATTCACAAAATAACACCAAACAGAACCCAACAACAAATTCCAAAAACAACATAAATTGCAAACGAAATGCTACTCCAAACATTATGTTGTTTCAAAATCAATAAGGTTTAGAACACCATCATCATATGATCTCTTGTTCCTAAAGGACTTGGGAGAGGGTAATGAAGTCATGTGTTGAACATTGTCCTTGGCATATCCCGGCAAGTAGTTGTTTGGAGGGGGGTTTGGGAAGAAGTCCTTTAGAACATAGAATAAAATGAACCAAAAATGATTAGGATGGATATCTTTACACAAAACATAAAACATCAGCCTCAAATGAGAGGCAAAATAACTACGAAAGAGACAATCAATGATGACTAATGTCATTTACTCACAATCGAGATTGACTTGTGTTTTCTTTTCGGGTGGCAAATTTGGAGGAGGTTGAATAGAAAAGCTAGGCTCCAAATCAAGTTTAAACTTCTCCAAAAGAGGTTTGACAACCTTTTCATATACATGATTGTTTGGTTCCAACACAAGAACATTACAACAATTACAAATGCAATCTATTTTTTAAGATTTTACAAAAATAAGATATGTATATTTCTAAATTTTCAGAATTTTTTAAGGATAATAAGGTGGAAAAAGTATGGGGTTTTGGGTTAAAAACATTTATAGTTTGTGTTTAAGTTTCGGAAATCCTGCAAAAAAAAACAACAAAGCACATGATTAAGAAAATTGTTCCATAATGAAAGAAAAGAACACAAAAAAATAAAATAAAAACAGAGTAGCAAAAATGCGTGTATCAACAACAAAAAACAACAAAAAAGCAAAACAACAACACCAAAAAAAATCAAAAAATGTAAAATATGTTTAAAAACTTACATTTGGTGCTCGAGTTAGTGTCAAAGTTCTGAACTTCAACCTACACATGGCAAGGGAATTACCATATTAACCAAGCAAAATAAAAATAACAACACGAGAAGAACAATAACGATGGCATGAGAAAAACAATAAAAGTTGGGCTAATACAGGCCTCATAAAATTAGGCATTCTAAAAATAGACGCCTAATTAGCTTAATTTAAAATGAGCCAAACGCCTAAAATAAGGAAAAATCATAATTGACATGCATTGGGGCTAAGGAGTGATATTAATGGTGCAGTGGCGTCGCTTGGAGTACGCCTGGTCTGCCTGGGCCGCCTGGCGCAGTTTCCGGCAAGTCGACACCTTCGGCCGCCTCGACGCGTTCACAAGCAAATTGACATGGCGCAAACCGTGAAGAAGAGGAAGACAAGCGGTACATCGTCTCGCACAACGTCGTTTCAACAGAAACATTTGCTTGAATTTGGACTCGAGATCACATAATCGGAGCACAATAGCATTGTGACATGCGTCATCTGCTTGTTCTACAAGCAGCTCGGGCGCTTTGGCACCACGGAAGACGATGGTCGCGAGCGCAATCAGACCAACAACACCAAATACTGGAATCTGCCGTTTCGCAAGGAGAACTTTGCCGGTCATCTCACGTCACAACACCCTGATGATTTTGCCGAGTACAAGGCTCTCAGTAACCAAGAAAAGAAGAAAATTTTCAATGCCAAGAAGCACGTCCAGGAATCAATGCACCGATATCTTAACTCAATGCAGACGGTGCTGACCATCCCCATATCCAAGGGTATTGTTGAGGTCATCATTGGCGACATGTTCTTCAAGTCGGAGCTAGAAGACGACGACGAGGAGATGGAGCTGATCACTAAGACCAACGCCTTGAAGTTGTTCCACCAGCAGGATGACGGTTCGTACGTGGCCAAGGTCAGCAACGCGATCTTGTACAATTTGACATTACAGCACACGTCAGTCGGCTTGTCATTCAGGCAGACATCGGTTGTGATCGGGCAACACAAGGACATGTTTGGCAACAGGAAACTGGTGGGCCTCAACGATCACGAGGTCGGCAAGATGGTCCGCGTCAATGTCAGCGCCAACCTGCAAGTCCTGTCGGATGTCCTGAACCACCACGATGTTTGGGCGTTCTCACTCGCCGACGACGAGAGTACTCATCAAGGCGTGTCATTCTTTGACGTGCGCATTTGCGTCTATGTCAGTGGCCGCCTGTTCAACATCCATTTGGTCGTCTTCCCATTCTACGATCGCCACTCAGCCATAAACATCTGCAAGATGATTTGTAAGCTACTCGACCAGCTTTGCAATTCTTGGCGGCACAAGCTGTTGTCGGTCAGCACGGACGGTGATAACACCATGACCGATGGAAAGGCGGATTTGTGACGCTCATGGACAAGGAGTCCGCCAATGAGGTCATGCGCGTATGGTGTCCTGTGCACCAGATGGACCTCGTCATTCAGGACGCGACGATCATGATCAGCGACGGCGCATTCACCAAAATGACACTCAACTTCATAGTGCATTTCCGCCAACAGGCCAATTTATAGCTCGTGATGGGTGGCAAGTGCCCAAAGGACACAAATCGCTGGGCACACTTCCAAGGCCAATTGCAATGGCTGCTGACACACCGCATTAAGTTGTTAGAGTGGATAGAGCAGCGACAGCATGCCTCATTGCTGACTGTCGAGTACTGGATCATCGCCTGCGCCATCAACCTTCTCGCCAAGGCGTGCAATGTCACGTTCGTCAATTTGCAACAACGCAACCTCTGCCTGTCGTAGCAAACCGAGTACATTGAGCATCTGGTCCAAAACATTATCCTAATGGTCGACATCCAGCATGAAGACGACAACGAGGCAATGCAGCAGGGTGATCGTGAGGAGAACAATTACCTAACCTGTTCTTGTTATTAACCGATGAAGACCAGATTGGCGTGTTGCGCGAGATCGCCGGGTATGCATTGCATCTTATCAAGGGCTTGTCATTCGTGCAGGGAGAGCGCGACTGCTGCAACAACGCGACAGCACAGCTCGCGCCGCTCGTCTTCCCTCAACATCTCTACAAGATGCAGATGAGTTATTTCATTGAACACGTCCTGGGTCCCCGCCGTGAGATGATGATCAAGGCTTGGGGTGAGGAGCTGGTCGATCTTATTGAGCAAGAACATCGTGCGCTCGTCGAGGTGGTTCGTGGCTCTGCTCCTCTAAAGCGTATTGTTGATAGTCATAGCTTCCAAACAATGTTCAACGATGCCTGGGACGCCCTACCGGCCTAGCCCGCCTTGAACCATCTCCGATTGTTCTGCGGTGGCCTAGCGAGCACCTTTGCCAACACGACGTGCGTGGAGAGCGACTTTTCAATCTTAAAGTGCGAGAAGGACACCTACCGTACGTGCCTGATGGCATTGTCGCTGGAGGGCATGTTCCAAACGAAATAGATGGGCACCATCGGCGAAATGCTTGGCTTACTTAATCCGATCGAATAATTCGACAAAATGACCACAAAAGGGCCTTTTCTAGTAAACGCTTAATTTGCTGGCACAGGAAACGCCTAATTTAGCTTATTTTGTTTAAATTAGGTGTTCGCCTAATTTTATGAGGCCTGGGCTAATAGGTACTTGAAATGCGTGATGGTGCAAGATGAGTAGTGTGAAAGGAATGACAATGCGAGAGGAGCAACATGGTGAAAAGAGTATCATGAGAGAAATAATAATGTGAATGGAGCTGTAGCCCAAGAGGAGCAATGCAAAAAGAACAATGTGAAAAGTGGCAACATGAAGAGTAGCAATGTGTTAAGAGTGACAACACAAGAGGAGCAACAGTGTGAAAGAGCAGCGGGAGGAGCAACGCAAGAAAAATAATGCGAGAGGAACAACATGAAGAGCAATGCGAAAGGAGTAGTGTAAGAGGAGCAACGTGAAAGGAGCAGCATAAAAAACTAAAAACTAGGATCTAACAACAACACTCAGCATAAACACCAACCAACAAGCACGGAATGGACATAACAAGAGCATTAGAAGACAATAAAAAAAGTCATTGTGACCAAAAATGAAGCTTGAGCTTCATTTTTATACACTTTCTTTATCCCTAACCCTAAATAGCACCTCCGCCTCCCTAGGTGGCAGTGGCTGTTTAGGAACCTTAAATCCTAAACTATTGAAAATCGAATGGAAATTCTTGAAGAGAACCTGTCCAATTCTCCAAAATAAAAAATAAAGAGAACCAATTCTCACAACTGGTTCTCATTCATGTGAGAACCGAAGGTCGGTTCTCCATCTGGTTTTCACAATCAATCATGTCAACCAGGTCTCACTGTGAGAACCGGTCTAAGAACTGGGTCAAGATTCGAGAACCGCCCAACACTGGTAAGGACCTGCAAAGTTCAATTTTTATTTTTATTTTTTGTGCTAGACATCTTTGATTCGGCCATCACAAAAATATTTACTCAATCTTTAGACAATCCCAAAATAGATATATTGTTGTCTCCTCCTTTTGGACTGGACTGGGGTGAATATAATAAGAGTAGAACTTAGGGCAAAGGTTCTAGGATAAAGTGAGGAACTATTGGCAATATGTTTGGGGAACACATTGGAAAATTGGATTAGAAACCACTGAGAACTTTTTGGGAACACATTGAGAACAACAAAAGTCCAAATAATCCGAACACACCGCATCCCCCTCCCCTAACTCTCCTTCATGAGGAAAAAAAATTACGGAAAAAGAGAAGGATACAATTGAAGTAAAAGAGTTGGGAACTTGAAATTGGTTGGTATGTAGTGCAAAGCTTTGAAAAGGATTGGTTTATTTAGTACTTTGGAAATTGACATCAAAATGGAACTAAGCAACAAAAACACTAAATTAGGTCTACGTATTTTCTTTAAGACTAAATTCTATTAAATATAGACAGAGACTGCTTGGAAGTTGGAATAGTGATTTTTTTTAGGGTGCAAATTTTGGCCATTTTGTGAAAAATGTTTTTGAGAAGGAATTTTTTTGTCACAAATTTCCTGTTTTTCGAGAAAAAATTCGCCAAAACAGTGGCACAACCACCTGCAACATGTAAGGAAGTGTTTAAGATTTTTTTGACTTTGATTTTCTAATATTGCTAAAATTTGGCGAAATATTCTCATGGATGGATGATTCGCACTTGAGCAAGCATCACAAAACTTGGGGGGGAAATAATTCCTTGTTTTTCAGACAAAACAATTGAGATTTCTTTTTGTTAAATGTAAAATTGTGTAAAATACCAAAGTAGGATATTCAAGTTCAAATCACAACTGCTGAGACTACATCAATGGTGGTGATGGGTGTTACAGTTGCTTGAGTGGGGCCCTGGTGTGGTCCTGAGAATTTATTATTTGCTAGTCTACATTCTTAAGCTGATGATCCCTCCATCTTACTCTGTTGACGTTTCCTTTCAATCTCATAAAATATACTCCCATCATATACACCACGAATGGCTTCTTTCGTCAGAAACCCATCTTTGTCCTTCAGCAACGAGTACGCTAGAGACCACTCCAAATTTGCAGCATTCCTACGACCACAACCCCCCCACCCCCACAGACATGATGATGCCCATAATCAGGTTCTTGCAAGCTCACAAACATACAACTTTAGACGTGCTTTATTTTTACCAAGACTTCAGTTCCTTTCTTCTTCCTCCCTTCCTGATACAACAACTGTAAAGTATATGTTGGAGAATCCTTGTGCACAATCAGTACATGGCCTCTTGTAACATGTAAATCTACCACGATACCCATCATAATTTGCTGACAGCATCAGAAGTTGCAAATAATGTCCAAATGCAAAACTACCAAAAGATACATTGTTTGAAACTGTATGAGGTGTCGATAAAACATAGTTCCAAAAAACTGTGCATCCTTGAAAATATGACTAACATGTAACAAGCTTTAACACAACTTACGAGCCAAAGGGGTCATAGGCATTGCGGTTTGCTTGAACCAGTGCTGACACTTCTTCAGAGGACAGTCGCAAGGGCTCAGTTTTAGCAAACTTAGTGAATATCTCTTCAAATTTTTCAGGCACAAACCTGTTTTGACCAGTTAGAAACTTGTCAGATGGGTCCAGCATTGCAGTACTCAAGAAAAGTTGCAGACATACTGCATTTGAATCATAGTCTAGAAGCTGGAAGTCTGGTTACAATATCATCTCAATCAGCAGCACAAATGGAAATTTATACATTTTCCAAGGACAGGGGTTTGATGTAGCATGTAAGTTAAACTTGACCTGGACCTTCCTCTCACACAAAGCAACATGGGCATAATATAACTAACCCCTAGGCAAACACAACAAGTTTCTGTGGAGTCATTAAATGTCTCCTCAACTCCTGTCAACCACACCTTAAATAGCATCCCTAAAATTTGAGAGGCTGTAACTTATGCTCATTAACCTCATATGGGAGAGAAATTTACCTGCCCTCAGTATCATAAACCTCAGAATCGCTTCCATGCTTAGCTTTGTGTATGTTCTTGACTAGGAGTGAAAAGAGGGGTGATGGGAGCCAAGACTGCACACAACGGACCAGTACTTGATGATTACCTAGTCAACACAAACATCAAAACTCGATGGCAATGATCATGAAGTCTGGAAAATAGAGGCTGTGCTGGAGACACTGAGGAGATTATATATATATGTAGTTGATGCATCCATTCACAATATACAACCAAGACTCACGTCCTGCGTACAGTAGCTGAGTGCTCCATTGATAAACACCATTCCAAAGAAGGATCTCAAGAGATTGAAGCCAATAGCCCTGAAACCTGCAAAAACATGGCATTGTAATGGTATTATGATTTGTGCTCATGTATCCATATCCCGTTGTATCTTGAATAATCTAGCTCGTGCTACCAGTGGTGAAAGTGATGAGCATCAACAATCTCTTCCTGAAGGCTGAAAATTAAGTCATTTGCAATTGAGTATTGATTTGCAAAACAATTAGTTGCTGGCCACTTCTTCTACAATATGAAAAAACCTTCAATGGGTGAAATGCATACCCTGAAACGTCTCCCATGGATAGATAATACCATCGTTGTTGCGGTCAAAGAAGGCTACATGCTGCTGCAGAACAGAGAGTCCTCGATTGTTATAGCCTGGGGTTCCACTAGGATTCTCTGCATCAGGTGCCACCAATGCCCTGGGGATCTCTGTGTCCAAGAACGAGATGTCGACAGTGTGAAACTTCAAACAACTGATATGCAATCCATAATGACCAGCAAGAAGACTCCACATCAAAGATCATCTTCCATTTTTTGATATCAATAGAGGATCTTTAGACATTCACCCAAGGATATGACACTAGAAGAAAATCAATGTTGAGTTGTCCAACATTGATATTCTTCTAGTGTAGGCATCTGTCTCCCCTCCTATATCCTCTCCACAAGTTATAGGGCATAGAAATGTGGAGAAAATGCTAAAAGGCTCAACATTGTATAATGACAGCCTAACGTTGCACAAATCTATCAACAGCAAGAACTGAAAAGTTCTGTTTGAGATACCCCCCCCGTTCACTACACATTACAATAGTTTGCAGCACTCTGTCGAAGGCAATATCAAAAGAAAAAGCTCAATGATATAACGAATAGCTCCATCACAGCGAAGAACTTGAATGACAACGAGAGATTCAAGTTCATATTATTCTATCAATCGGAAGAAATCCGATCTGTTTACCTCTTGAATTGCGAAACAGTTTGGACAACTGTACACTGTATCCAGAAAACTCGATCAAACTACTAAGACTAAGGGCATTTTTTGATGAGTACAGAAAACTTCTCGCGGCACGTTCAAGCGCAAATGACAGCGTTATTACGAATAGCGTCCAATACATCAGAAAGACTTGCTGCAATGTTTCCGACAAGTGACTACAGATCCACTCCAGAATCCACAGATAAGAAGTATAGCATGATCGGTTGAGCAGCTAGTGACTATTACAAGAGGAACTATCGTGAGACGACGATGTTCGGCATGTTCACGGAATATTCGACCTACGTACGCAAGTCTTCTGTAACATTTTTTTGTCGCGTTACTCGATCTATACAATTCTTCTGTAACAAACTTTTGTCGCATTACTCGACATATGGAATTCTTTTGTAACGAACTTTCAAAAGAAGAAGAACAAGAACAAGAAGAGGGGAGAAGAAGGAACGGTTGTGGTCAATTTATTCCCGGCCGCCAATTAGTCGTGAGAAACAATAAAATCAAGAGATTGTGAGTTCCTGGAACATACGAGGATATGGAATGCCGAGGTTGTATTCGGTAACTGGTCGCTGAGAGGTGACGGGGGCCCCGGGCGCCACCGTCGACAACGCTGGATCATTAATCTCCTTCCTGTCCGCCATTTTCAGAAGGATGCGACGTTGATGCAGCAGCTTCAAAACGTGAATCTATCCGCAGAAATAGAGTTAAGCAAATAATCTATTCTCCAGCAACAATGGCACAAAAAACAGAGCAAAATCGCAATCACGATAGAAGACCGAGCGAAGACCGAGCGAAGAGCAAACTTGGTACGCGAGAAAGCAGAGAGAACGTGAACTAGTGCAAAGCAGGGAGCTAGCAGATGGACATCATATTCGTCCGAGAGGCCATGACACGTGGCAATCGTCTATGCGTGAACTGAATGGCGCCACGTCCAAACTTATTTGGCCCGTCAAGGTTTCGTAGACGTCTCGACAATAACAGCCAAAAGAGATGGACGAGTCTTTGCTAAGCTTCGTAGACCCCGTTTTGCACGCTATGGTTCCAAAATTTCCCAATTGCCACAAACACTAGGCTACTCACAAGTACAAAAAAAAACCAAGAATGTGCAATGCCCCCATTTGCCACTTGTCATTTTCTGAGTCAATATCAGCTCCG
>Ga0209208_10002146_pt1 | contig 28208 bp, 18 predicted proteins | sample S1TSphfallax_3_FD_187694 | JGI IMG/M metagenome (GOLD analysis project Ga0209208, IMG submission 187694) | Host-associated microbial communities from peat moss isolated from Minnesota, USA - S1T2_Fd - Sphagnum fallax MG (SPAdes) (version 2) | ecosystem: Host-associated > Plants > Peat moss >...
GCTTTGAAGGCCCTCTTTTGCGTTACGAGGTATTGCCAGAAACTCGACACGAGCAAGTGGTCAAGCATAAGGCCGATGGAAGAGTCATGATTGACTTTTGGAGCTTTGTCAAGATGAATCCCAGATATCACATGGGAAATGCAAGTCCACCAGCTTCTAGTTATCGCATGTCTGGCTTGCAAGAGTACAGCAAGCTCCCCGACGATGAAAAATTAAGACTTGCACCTGCAATAGTCTATGGCTTCTCTTTCAGCATCAAGAAATGGGGATGTTTCCCAGTCAATGGATTCAGCGAAATCTTGTTTGATGATCGTGCTTTCGATGATTACCTAGTAATGAACAATGAGGTCCAAAAAAAAATGATGCTTGGCCTCATCTCACAATATCTCCATGACCCGGAGCCTAGAGATGGCCCCAGAAACTACAACGTTATGCCAGCAAAAATTGATCCGATTTCCAACAAGGGTGAGGGCTGCATCTTCCTGTGCTATGGACCCCCGGGCACTGGTAAGACTCTCACGGCCGAGTCTATTGCTGAAAAGTTGCATCGCCCTCTTTGGGCTAGTAGTGCTTCGGAGTTGAGCTTGAAGGTTGAGAAAATGGAAGAAAACTTCACCAAGATCTTGGACATTGCATCCTCTTGGCGTGCGGTGCTCTTGTTGGATGAAGCAGATGTCTACTTGGAGAAGCGCACTTCAGTCGGTGATCCCAAACGCAATGCCATGACTGGCATCTTCCTCCGTCTTCTAGAGTACTACAAAGGCGTTCTCTTCCTCACCACAAACCGCGTCACCGCTTTCGATGATGCCTTCTGTTCAAGAGTCTCTATGTTCATTCGCTACCATCGCCTAACACATTCCCATAGGGCCAAGGTATGGGAGACCTTGTTATCTCGTGTTAGACTTTTTGATATTGACTTGGACATGTTTGCTGTTCATGAGTTGAATGGTCGAGAGATCCGCAACTCCATTCGGATTGCTCACACATGGGCCAGCAATTGCAAGGATCCATTAACGCCTCAGCATATACTCGAGGTGGTGAAGATGTTGCAAGGTTTCCGCAACGATCTGCAAGATGCAATGTTGGACGAATCCAAAAATGATCATTTGTTCTCCTCAGCATTGACCACACTCCAGCAGCATCAGCAACCTACACTTTTCAGCAACACCAAAAATGGGACATGAGCTCCAAACCCTAATTTTTGTGACCCTACATGAAGTGGGACATGAGCTCCAACCCCAAATTTTGTAACCCTGAAAGGAAGTTGGTAACTAAATTTTAAAAAAATTATGTTCAAGTCTACTTAAATAGTTAAGTACACTTATTCTTGGATTCTTAATTCTACTTAAATAGTTAAGTACACTTATTCTTGGATTCTTAATGGCTTTGAAAACACTAAATAATAAATAGTAATACACAAGAGTAAGCTATATATTAATTAGAGCTTAAGTTAAAAGCTTTTATGGTGGGTTGACCTAAGTGGGATTCCTATATTGCAATTCCATGCACCAAGGAATACAACTCTTAAACTTTTAACAAGAATGTTGGCAAAACTTTTCCTTCAGCAGCGTCGATAGTCGATACTTCTCAAGAGCTCTTTGACGTTGTCCTCTCCTCTCTCGATGCGCTCTGGATACAAGAATATTTTGTTTACGTTTTACACATTAAAAGTTCAAAGCAAACCATCGATCAAAGAGAGTTGTCGATGATTTATTGTTGTGATCCGCGACTGTTATGCACTGCTTCTTATCTTCTTCTTCCCTCCTGTTGCCATCCACTACTGTTGTGCACTGCTGCTGTTGTACATGGTCCTTGCCTCCTTGTGTAGAGCATGAGCGACGCCATCGCCAGTGGACCCATTACAGCGTACTCAAACATTGCCATCGCTCTTGGGCAAATCATGTAATGGATTTTTTAAATAAAAAAAATTGGGCTCGTTCTTTCTCGCCTGGCCGCTCATTCTTTGGTTTGTCTCGTCAGATCTGGAATCAGGGTTTGTTTTTTCCAAAATTGTGAAGTAGGTGGGTTGGCGATCTTCCAAAAGAGAATTTCAGCCAAATTTGGTGAGAGGTACAAGAGAGAAGTAGAATTTCTTGGGTTTGTGCGTTTCTGCCTATGAAGTGGTGAAGCCCAGCTGCTCCGATCAATCACATTGACCAGAAGTCACAAGTCACCCACATTTTTCTTTATCTTTTGGAACACTGCAAAATATAGTAAGAATGGAGAGAATGTTATAAATGATTAAAGTATTAATATAATTTTATTAAATTTGTGATCGTGTGTAGATGCTGAACGTAGATGAACAAGATGATCAAAGACTAGATCGTGGTGCGTCTGATTTCTAATGCTAGTACTGTGGGGCGAAAACTTGGCGGTGATCAAAGTTCCCAAATCTGGTTTCCACATTCTCCCACATGCAGGCAAGTTTTAGGGTTTAGGTTTTTTTTTCTTTTTTTCTTTAAGGTTTAGGTTTTTCTTTGTTAGGGTTTAAATCATCTTAGATGCTACCACTGGTCAAGAACCTGATGGTGATCAACAACACGCTCATCAATTTGAAAATCATCGATATTTTTTTCGTAAGGTTGGGGTGCATCAACCCTAAACCCTAAATCCTAAGGCGGTCTCAAACCCTAAAACTTAAAGGCAAGTTTCTCTTCTAAGATTTGATCGTTTGATAAAAGATTTGATATTTTCTTTTAAAGGGTGCATACCCTAACCCTTAAAGACTTTCTTGTACCCTAAACCTTAAACCCTAAGACTTGTTCATGCCCTAAACCCTAACCCCTTTTTCTTTTAAGATTTGTTCATTTTTTAATGAAAGAAAAATTTCCAAGATTTCCCATAAACCTTATACCCTAAGACTTGTTCAAACCCTGAACCCTAAGAATTGTTCATAAACCCTAAACCAAACATACTCTAAAAATGGAAGGAGTGAATTTCTTCCATTGATTTAATCATTTGCCAAAGTATACTCTAACTCAACATGTACATGCTTAAGAGCGAAACCCATGATCCCTTCCTCTGAGCTATGTAAATTGGTACCATTAAATCATAATGATATGAAAAAACAAAACAAAACAAAACCCATTGTCTAAATATGGCAACTTGGGAACATCTTTTTAGTTTGTTAAGTTTGTTGCTTAGGATTAGTGTTTTCCTTTAGTGAAATTTCACTTTTCCTTTACCAATTTGTTTAGGTTTTTTTTCTTCCTTCTCGCTTTTGATGTAACAGGGCATAAGGTTGTAAGTGCGTACATCAAGTTCTGCATGCAAAATGTTCATTGAAAGTTAATTTGCTTCCCTTTTGCAACATGTGTTTGTTGTGATCTTAGTTGCCCTTTTTAGGTTTAGGTTTAAGTTTTGAAATTTGGCAATCTTTTCAAACTGATTATTTGAGGTTTAGTGACTTGAAAAAACCTAAAAAACACTTTTTGTCACCATTTTCAAAAGAAATGCTTCCATGTTGGCATTAAATCACCAAAATAAAAAACCTTGGTATGAATCACCTCTTATGTTGCAAATCCTCACTTGCACTACTTACTTGTTTATAGTCTCAAGGGAGTGAACAATGAATCACCCTGGAGTTTGAACCTTGGAAATCAATTTTTTTCAATGTTGTTGGTTTTTTTTGCTTGTTGATGGTACGAACCCATAGATGCTATAATGTATCATTTGCAAGTCTCAACAAGCCGACGTTGGTGACATTCTAAGCCAAAGTTTTATTCTTCAAAAGGGGTTCATCAAGTACAATAAATTGAATGGCATTACCCCTATGAAAACTGATGTTGATTTTGCACATTCTAGTTTAGGTGCAAAAAGAAAATTAAAACTAATTGAAAAGTTTATGGCTAAAGATTTTGAAGCAAATCACATTCGTGAAAAAAGGAAGAAAATGTCTAGGCCATTTAAGTCTGAAATCACCTCATTTTTGCAGCAATAAATCCTTACAAGCACAACGATGAGGCACAACAAAGGTTTCTTGAAGATCTAGTCCTATATATTTGCAAAAGGTATCGACCTCTTTCCCACAACGTCAAAACATGGCATTTATGAATATAAAAATTTAGACATATGTGCCATCTATGACTCGAGATGACTACATGACTACGTAGTCCAAATGATCACATTTTAAATCCCACTAATCACATTAGTCCTAGCCACATTAATGACTATCGCAAAAGAAATAATCCTAGATCTAGCAAAACACATGGCAACCTCACAAAATGCCACATGTCACAATTTTTTTTTAACCAATGTTTTTTTCCCCTTCCAATCAAATATTGTCACATGCTAGCCTCTTAACCTAAATGACCTAACCTAGGAAGCCTAACCTAAGAAACCTACCTTAAGCAACCTGGGCGCTAAAAAACCTTCATAGGCTAAGCAAGCCACCAAAGAATCTAGGCATGTAACTGTTTAGGTGTTTAAGTGCTTAGGTGTCAAAGTTTGCAAATGAAAGGATTTGAACTTTCCACCTCCACTTTGGGTAACAAGTCCTTAACCATTGCACCACACTATTTATTTACAATATAATCTACTTACCATTAATGTATAAAAAATAATGTTTTTTAGCTCAAGTTAACCTAACTCACCCGAAGTTGATCTAGGTTGACCTAGACTATTTAGGCCTAGCCTTGGCTAACATAAGTTAACCTAGACTAACTTAGGCAATCCTAACTTAAATGTAATCCTATTTACCACAAACTAACATAAATTTACACTAGGGTAAAGTAAGCTAAACTTGATTAAATTAAGCTAAACAAAATTGTTTATGCTAAACTTGGATAAATTTGGTTAAACTAAAATATTGAGGATAAATTTGGATAAATTGTGACTAAACTAGAATATTGAAAATAAACTTGGCAAAAGTTAACAAAATTTAACAAAACTCAAATAAATTAGGCTAAATTAAAATATTGAAGCAAAATTTGGCAAAATTTGACTAAACATGGCTATTTAGGTTAAATTTGGCAAAACTTGGATATTTTTATAAACTTGGCAAAACTTAACAAAATTTAGAAAAATTTAAATAAAATAAGCTAAATTAAGATATTGAAACAAAATTTGGCAAAAATTGACTAAACATGGCTAACATGGCTATTTAGATTAAACTTGGCAAAACTTGGCAAAAATAAATTAAGTTAAACTAGGGTATTAAGGCAAAACCTAGCAAAACTCAGATAAATTAAACTAAAATAGGTTATTGAAACAAAACTTGGCAAAACATGGCAAAACATGGCAATTTATGTTAAACTTGGCAAAATAATATTATTTAAGTTAAATTTGGCTAAACTTGGAAAAAATTGACCAAACATGGTTATTTAAGATAAACTTAATTAAACTTGGCTATTTAGGTTAAATTTGGTTAAACTTGGCAAAATTTGGCTAAACATGGTTATTTAGGTTAAACTTGGTAAAACTTGGCAAAATTTTGCTAAACATGGCTATTCAGGTTAAACTTGGTTAACCTTGGCAAAACTTGGCAAAATTAGATAAATTTCGTTAAATTAAAATATTGAAGCAAAACATAGCAAAACATGGCTAAACATGGTTATTTAAGTTTAACTCGGTTAGACTTGGCAAAACTCAACAAAACTTAGATAAAATTAAGCTAAATTAGAATATTGAAGCAAAATTTTGCAAAATTTGGCTATTTAAGTTAAACTTGGTTAGACTTGGTAGAACTTGGTTAAACATGGCTACTTAAGTTAAACTAAAATAAACTTGACAAAATTTGGATGAATTATGTTAAACTAAGGTATCATGACTAAACATGGCTACTTATATTAAACTTGGCAAAACTTAAATAAATTAAGGTAATGAAACTAAATTTGGCTAAACATGGATATGTAATTTTGGCTAGATTTGGCAAAACTTGGAAAAATGGGGTTAAATTAAGGTATTAAAACTATATTTGGTTAAACATGACATTTTAGAATTAAACTTGGTTAGATCTGTCAAAACTTAAATAAGTTAGGTTAAAATAAGGTATTGACATTAAACTTGGTTAAATTTGGTTAAACATGGTTTCTTAAGTTAAACTTGAATAGACTTGGCAAAACATGGCTAAATTAACATTAATTTTAGTTAAATTTGCTTGAATGTGGTTAATTTGGTTTTTTTTAAACCAACTCAAATTGGTTAAACCAAGTTAAACTAAGTTATTTATATTTTATTAAGTTATAATTAAAATATTTAAACTAAATTAGTTTAAATTATATTAAATCATGTTAAATTGAACTACATTTGGCTAAGTTAGACTGAATTATATTTTTTATGTTAAATTGAACTAAAATAAGTTAAATTTTGTTAAAGTAGGTTGATTTAAATTATGGTAAACTAAACTAAACTATTTAAACATTTGTTTGTCCATTTCAAACTAAATTGAATTTGGTTACATTATTTCAATTCAAATATTGTTTTAATATAAATACATTAGTTGTGTAGTCCTATTCTTAGTCGTAATTACTTTTAATCCTAATTATAATCGTATGTATAGTCATGTAATCATAATTTTGATTAGAGTCATTCAAATGGTAACAATTAAAGACCACATACGACTACATGACTATGTTTGGACAGAAGTCGTAAGATGTTCTAGTCATAAAAACCATATTTTGGTGTTGTGTCCACATGCGAAAACATCTAGCTCTATAAACTAATCTTATGTCAATGTCCTCATGTTGTGTTTCCTTAAATCGTTCAATTATTGTGGGACATGTGTTGCTTGAAATGGTCCAAAAGGCCATGGATTTGCATGTTTTACTTAACCTTGAATTTATAGCCATAGTTCTTGCCAACTCTGATCTCTCGATGTCTAGAAGTGACATCAACATGTTTACTTTAGTTATTAACTATTTGGATGATGGGTGGATCCCTAGGCATGTTACTATGGGGTTGTTTGAAATGCACGAAGCAACAAGTGCTACCATGGCCTTGCAACTCCAAAGGTTATAGGAAAAATTTGAACTAATCCATCATGTGATTGCTTTTGTGAAGGATGAGGGTAGCAACCTAAGAACTATGGCTATAGCATTACAATCAATTATGAATTATGAAGTTTTGAAATTGTCACAGGTTTATGAAGGTGCTTATTTTGGGCATGTGATGTTTAAAGCGTGCCAATACGTGACAAATGATGATAAGGTTGTTGTGGGTTCAATTTTGGTGAGTGTGAAAGATGTTCAAGTAGATTTGTAAAAAACAATCACGTGGACAAAGAAATCAAGTAAAGGAAAGAAGGATTGGGAGCAAGCATGCATTGATAATGGGCTCCAACATTGGAAATTGAAAACTCCCATCAAGACAAGGTTTGGTAGCAAAATTATAATGTTTGTTGAAAAACTTTAGAATTTAAGCAAATTATCTTGTTGTGTTATCGGAGGCAAAAGACATTGACTTTGTAGCAACATGTCCTAAAAGCCCAAGTGTGGGCCATTGTTGAAGTTGTCACACTTTGTTTGAATCTAGTGCTGATTACATCTATGATGAATCAATCTAAAAGGCAATGGTTGTTGTTCGATGTTTTGGCTACCACAATTAACTTAAATATGGCCATGGAAATTGAATTAGATCCGTTTGTTGATGGGAATGAAACATTTGACCAATTTCATGTTGAACTTCCCTTGTTGAGCAGAAACATGTGGCAAGAGGTTGTGAAGGTGATATGTCCTTTTTTTAGGCTTTTTGAGATCCTTTGATTCTCATCAAGTTCACAATATGTTGGCCCTAATGCTAGATCCCCGTTTCAAAACCTTGTGAGTTATTGAAAATTATGTGGTGCATGGAAATGTAATTTGCCTCGTAGCTGAATATGATGCGAAAGAAATCATCCCCCTTCTAATGATTGTTTTTGAATGGTTAAACCCTACTATCCAAGCATAGGTAATTGCTACTCCATGTGATGCATTAGCTAATGAAGGTGATGAAGAGGAAAACATGTTTGGTGTTGGAACATCCATGGAAAAGTCTTCGTGAACATTGGTTACTAAAAAGTTGTCTTTATTTTGAAGGCTGCCTACCACCCAATCTATGTGTGTAGATCCACTTATTTGGTGGTGGACCCATGAGGCTCAATTCCCAAATGTAAACTTCATTGCCAAACAATTTTTTTGTATTTTTGGGTTTCAAATTGAAATAGAAAGAATATTAGCTTGGTTGGCTTTTTGACAACTCTAATGCATTATCGTTTACAAGTGGAAAATTTGGATTAGATCATCACAATGGTAAAAAACTAGCTAGATGACCCACGACTAAGTTACACACCAAACAAAAACCTAAAGGATATATGAAAGATGAAGTTGTTTTGGCCGAGGATAATTACAAATTGATTTTTGAATAATTTGAAAAGCTGAAGGTTGACGAGGATTAGGTAATACACTAAACCTTAAAACCTAAACCTTAATTCCTTATCAAAATTACCCTTTCCAACTAACATTAATATTTCTATCCAATTTTATGTTGCAAGGCTAACTATTTATGGCTTGGTTTGTGGAGCTTGTAACTTATCCATAACAAAAGTTACAAATCAAAAGTTTTTTTGTTTCTTCTTGGGTTTCTCAAGGTGTTTCCACACTATGGTGGACCCAAATGTATTCAAAACAAGGAGTGTCAAAATTACATAAGATGCACAACTTTTCTCCCACTTGAACTTTTTGGCTAAAAGGGTTATGATCCATTGATTTAAATCTATGGTTATTATTTAACATCAAAAGGTTCCATTATGATCTTTAGAATTATTGGACTTTCAAATCAACCCAGGCACATGACCATTAAATAGAAAAAACCAACATGATAACACGAGTAGTGATGGTATGCAGTGACATGCAATAATAGACACCACTAATGATAAAGGTGAAACCAAGAGTACAACTTGAAATTTGTTCCCGTTCTAACTAGGTAGACATGTGTCAACATAATATACATTAGTTTGTTTCCTTGTTCCATTGAACCTAGATCATGCCTCCCAACCCAACATTCACAAGTTTCCAAGTTGTTTAATTTGCTAGGTTGAGTTTTGACCCCTCTACTGCAGTGAACTTAGTTGGGTAAAAGCACATTAAGGTGGCTCATTTTGGATGTTTGAAAGTCATTTTTGCAATTTGAAATTTTTCAATTATAACTAATTCCAACTTATATTGTCAAGAGATGGAATGGGACTCATATTAATGATGAATTTAGTGATCAAAACATAATGTCAAAATTTTGTGTCAAAATTTTTAGTATCAAATGCATGAAGGACTTTTTAGGTTGTACAAAAAATTTGTCCAAAAATTTGTCATCAATTATGTACTCACCGCGTGCATCGCAAATTGAATCTATAGCCACGATTTTTTATGGGTACAATAAATAGATGGATGTAGCATAAGATTGAATCACATTTTTAAAAAATAGTTATTAGGGGAATTTTTGCTAGGATTTTTATTTTATTTTTTGGAAATCCTTTGTTTATAATGAAAATGTTATTTTACCCTCATTTTCACAAAAAAATAATAATACAATAGTCTAAGATTGTTTAGACTTTGATGGGCTAAAAACATGTTATTTTGTGATTTGTTGTTCCAAAAATTAGATATTTCACAATACATGTCACCTCATACAAAATCACATAGACAAGTGTCAACATTTTAGGAATTCCCAAATAGGGAAAATTGAAATATCAAGCCTAGTTTGCCCATGTAGCCTAGACCCATGTAGGGAGAAATTTTTTGCATTACACTAAGTGCCATCACTTTAGGGTTTTGTTTTTGTGAATGTCCATTGTTGAAAACCCATGATTAGGATATGCAATTTTTTGCAAGTTGAGCACAACATCAACACTTTCAAAGGGTTTTCACAGGTTTGTTTTATGTGAAGGGAACTTTTTGTAGGTGATAGCTTAACAAGACAAACTTTATGCATCTTTGCAACACCACTTTCAAAAAGTTTTGGTTTTTCTTGTAACTTCTAATCTATGTTCACGGGTAGGAGTTTAATAAAGGAATCATTTTTTATATTTGGAATGTTCATTCCAGTGAGTGGGTTGGTAAGTTTCAAGGTTGGTTTCTAGTTGAGTGTGTTTGGTGGTGAAAGTTCGGAAAGTTTTGAGGTTAGTTCAATTTTAGTGATTAGGCAATCTTCACTACTCCTAAATCTACTTGGGCCTACTACTTGGTCACCTATTGTGTGCACTTGACTACAAGTATGGGTTCAGATAGCAATGTTAATAAGAAGGCAAGTGTGACGATGCTTGGCCCTCCAAAAAAGAACATCTATAAATCCTAAATCTTTTACAAGGCAAAAGGATCATGACCGTAAGTGATAGTCGCAAATTTTGCAAAGGGCTTTAGAATTTCAACTAAAGGAGATTGCTCAAGCTATAATAACAACAAAGCAAATTTTGGATGACTGAAAACAACGCTAAATTGCAAGTAAAATTGTGGATTTTATTTGCCATGCTCTTTTGCTTTGTCCAGGTCCTAGAAATAGGAAGTTGGTTGTGGAAAGAATTTTGTTTCATGTGAAGGTTTGTATAGATCTACCAAATTACATATTATATCCTAAAGTTGCCATGGCTCAGCAAGAAGTATTGCTTGGAGTAAATAAAATTTAAAAGAAAATAAACAAGTAAATAGTGGACCAAGGCTTGCAACAAAACATGTTATTCTAATTGTAGCTATGAGTGTTCACAATGGTTCTTCCATAAGGGGTAGGATACTAGGGTATAGGGTTGTTATTTTAGGGTTTTTTTTTACAAGAACATTTTAGTTTTTGCATTAAACATTTGAACTTCTGCAATTTAGGGTTTGATCTTTTAGGGCTTCTTACATGGAGGTATATATGTGGGCTTCTAATCTATTTTCAATATTTCTTTTCTCCTCTTGAGAACTTACACTTGTTATTTTCATTTGAACAATGTTTGTTTTTTGTCTTCTTTTTTTGTTATTGGAGGTGCACTTAGGGTTCCATTTAAGGTTATTTAGGATTGTTTTTAGGGGTTTTTGTGAGGTTTAATTTTAGGGTTTGGGTTTAAGGTTCTTTTTTACAAAAATTTATAGGGTTTAGGCTAGAATTGTATTCTAGTTTTATGGGGTTATCTTTAGGGTTTAATTAAGGATTTTTTGTTGGGATGCTTTTAGGATTATTATAAAGGCTTATTTATGGGTCATTTTTAGGATCAATTTAGGGTTCTTGGAGACTTTCTAAGCATCTTTAGGCTCCATAAGCTTTAAGGTTTACTAATTTTGGGGGTTGTTTTTATAGTTATTCTAAAGGTTTGTTTAGGGGTCTTTTTTTAGGATTGGTTTTAAGGATTCTTGGAGACTTTTTAAGCATCTTGTAGGGTTTTTCATAAGCTTTAAGGTTCACTATTCTTTGGGGTTGTTTTAAGGTTATCCTTAGGGTTTGGTTAGGGGTCTTTTGTGGGGTTATTTTTAAAGTTTTTAAAAGTCTTTTAAAGCATATTATAAGGTTTTTTATAAGATTTAAGGTTTGGCCTTTTTTAGGGCTTTTTTTAGGGATATTTTAAGAGTTTGTTTAGGGGTTTTTTATAGATTAATTTTAGTGTTTCTTAGAGATTTTTTAGACATTTTGTAAATTTCTTCACAAACTTTAGGGTTTATTTTTTTGTGGGATTGTTTTTAAGGTTATTGATTAAGGATCTTTTTTAGGGTTTAAAAAAAAAGTTAGGGTTATTCCTTGCACAAGATGGCCTCCTCCAACATCGATGGTTATGGTTATTCATCAAATAGCAATGAAAAGATGTTCCAAATGAGATTAAGGCATGACTAAGGCATGTTTACAGTTGTAATTGTAACTATAAACGTTCATTACTCATTAAACTTGAATGAACCTGAAATGGGTGCAAAGCAATCAGTTGATCACACCATTGGTGTTCAAGATGTACTTACCACTATGCAACCAACTTTAAATTTGTTCAAAACCCTAACAAATTTTATTTTGCCAAAATTTGAGGAATTAATTGTTTTAGTTATCCCCACCATTAAATCCCATGTTCGATGCATCGGTGATGCCCACATTGTATGTGTGCAACTGACCGAGTAACCCCAAAACAATGGTTGCTCCTATTTATCTTGTACATGAAACATGACAACATTGTCATGTTTGATGCATTTATGTGGAATTAGAACCATTACACCTGTCGTAACCTAACCTTGGGCTCGCAACTAAGGCAAGGGCTTGCAAGCTTGTGAGCCAAAAGAGGAAGCCCAATAGGGAACAAAAGTGTGAAGGAATGAACCCTCACACTCCCAAGGGAGCTTCCACCTTGGGAATTGGAGTCCCAATGGACTCCCAAATGTTCAAAGAGAAATTGCAAGAGCCAAAATGCAATGGATTGAGAAGTTTTTTTATACCATTGGAAAGTTATTGAAATTTAGATGTCTAAAATGGGCTCACATGACCCATTTAGACATCTGAAACACAAGTTATGGCCAAAAGAAGGGCTGGAAGTCAAATTGCCAATTTGACTCTTAACCATTAAAAGTCAAGAATCGACCCGATTTCTTTATGTGTAGGTGACATGCAACATAACATTGGAAAGCTCTTGATGAGGGCTATAAATTTGCTTTATATTTCATCTTAATTGGAGGTCTACACACAAAGTTATGGTGCCCCAAAGTCGTGGGAGTCCTAATTTTAGGAATTTCGGGACTCCCAAATGGGAGTCCTAATTTTAAGAATTTCGGGACTCCCAAATGGGAGTCCCGGGGCAAAATGCCATTTGAATGTGGGCCTCGTGGAGAGGCAAGTATACTATAAGGGGGAAGGTGGTGGCTTCCTTCAAGTTTGAGCCATGGTGAGTCTTATGAGTCCGAGTTGCCCTCGGCTCGTCTTAATACCAAAAGTGCTCCAACTATGCACTAACCACCTTGTGTTGATTGTGTGTAGGTCCGTGTGAGTGATTGATGCTTTTCATTCTTCCTAGTTTCATATCGGAGCTCTAGCACGCCCCTTTACCCCTTCAAAGTGTTGCAAGCCAAGGAGTGTGCTTCAATTTTTCGTTTTTGCATTATTTTCAATTGAAACTCACATTTGAGTCCATTAAGGAGTTTGAGAGCGCATCAACACCAAAATGCATCCTAGTTCACTCTGGGTTTCACTAGATTTTAAATGAATTAAAACATTTTTACCATGGTGAAAGTGGTCAACCCCCTAGTGAATAGGGACCAATTATTACGGACAATGAATTAGTTCACTAATACCTAGGGAAACAAGATTACTTTCAGATGAAATACAAATTTATCAAGCCATTCACTTGTTAGTTAATTAATAAAACAACATGGAAATCAATTGAAATTAAATTATTTAATATATAATATTATTGATAATTCCATGATTTTCAACTCATGAATTATTAACACATGTCACTACCTTGGCTAGGTTTAAAAACCTAATTTGGTACATATGCCACGTAATCAACCTAGGCACATATTATAAGGAACTAAATATGAGAATGTTTAATCAATTTACCATTATTGAACATACATACACCACTTGTGAAATTTGATCCCTTGACCTTTACAATAGAAGCAAACACCTTTACCATCAAGCCACCCCACTTGTTGTGATAATGTGTTACATTACATTCTATTTATCAAATCTTTCATTTTAAACATTACAAAAACAAAAACTTTGAAATTTCATATTTTATTGAGATTTTGTCCAAATGAAATGATTTGAATTTACTTTTTAAAAATTTAATAATGTACATAATTACATTTATTTACTTTTGAAAGTGTAAAATCATTTGAACAAAAAAAATTTGAATATCACTATTCAATAACATTTGAATGACCATTCTTCTGAAAAAAAAAATGTAATAAATGGATAAGATTTTTGTTAATATAATAATACTACCTATGGTAGGCTATTTTTAGCTATTATATGGCTACTTTTCATTAATTTAAATTATTTCACTTTAGGCTACTTTCAATTATTATAAATTACCTTTGGTTATTCTAAATTATTTCATTTTAGGTTATTTTCGGTTATGTGAAGCTATTGTTGGTTACTTTTGATTATTTCACCTTATGTTATTATTAACAATTTTAGACTATTGTAAACTATTTCACCTTAAGTTACTTTTATCTATTATAGATTATTTCACTTTAAATTATTTTGGCAATTCTAAGCAATTTTAATATATGTCTATTGGTGATTATTCTATTAGTGGTTATTGGTTTTTTTTTATTAAGGATATTGGTGGTTATTAATGGTTATTTGATTGATGGCTATTAATGGTTATTTTATTAATGGTCATTAGTGGTCATTAGTGGTTATTTTATTATTAACTATTAATAACTATTTTATTATGAATATTAATGGTTATTAATGGTTATTGGTGGCTACTCTATTAATGGATATTAATAAATATTCTATTGTGGTTATTAATGATTAAATTATCATAGATTATTAATGGTTATTGGTGGATATTTTATTGGTTGAAATTGGTGATTATTAATGGTTATTAAATTAGTGGTTATTCATGGTTATTTATTGATCATTATTGGTGGCTATTTTATAAATGGCTATTGGTGGCTATTTTATTAATGGCTATTGGTGGTTCTTTAAAAAAAATAAAATCCAATTCCCCACATCTAGATTCCAATTCAACAACTTGGACATTGTTTCTAAATGTTTAACCTTGATGACTCTATCCCCTACCCAAAACAACTTTTCCATGCCCAAAACATAAAACTTGATGTGATGTTCTAAAACTAAATCTATTGGGATCCAAATGTTACCTAACTTACAAATAGGCTTTCCATTTTCAAAATCAAACACAAATGGATTAGGAAATTTGGATTGGAGTTATTCTTAGCTTGGTTATCTAGTATTGTCCACACACAAAGTTCATTAAATAATTTTTAGATCAACCTCTCCTTCCTCCTTTTCAAACTTCATAAAATGCCTTTGATTGTCATTAACATTCATTTGAAGAAAACATTGTTATAACCAACAAAAAGCCATTCTAAATGACCATCCCCAATCCTACACAACTTCCAACACAAGGAGTGTGCATCCTATCCAAAAAATTCAACTTTTACCACTTTGTCTCCTTCATTAAACCTCTTTTCAAATTTTGGTTTACAAAATGTGTTCACCTTTCAAATCGATTATTGGCCACTAGAATCCATAAATCTCTTAATTTACGCACAACATGTGGATTCTCGTGTATGATATGTTGTTGCTCAAATTGATGCAGAAGGCCATTGGGAAGTGAAGAAAAATATAATGCTAGATGTGCATTTAAAAATATTTAGTTGTATTCATCTCTTGGAGTCATTAGCTAAACAATTATTTTAATGTGGAAACTTAAATGCATTATTCCAACCCCAAAGTCCCTAGGTTTGCCCTTTTGTGGGTCAACTCCCATTATTTTAATGGTTCCAAAACTTGTTATTCACAACACATCAACACTTAGTAACATATTTTTATCAAATATTGGCTGGTTGAAAATGAATGCCTTGTTTTCATTGCGAGAAATCATGTCCTTTACAACTTGTTTTATGTAACCAAAAAAATGTCCTTTGCAATTAGTCACAATTAAAATTAGTTGTAAAATAAGCTTTTTAATTACATATGACAAAGTTGCAAATGATATGATTTTTCATAATGTTTTGGGATTCATAGTAACCTTCTTTCCAACTCATTTATCTTATGTTCATGTGATGTACTAATAGACTAAATGTTGCCACTTAATTAATTATTTCATATACCATAAACATCCCCAACCCAAAATAACACATCAATGACAATTTATGGTTCATTAAAAAACCAACTTTGATACTAAAACAAACAAGATATAAAATTTTCAATTTTGACATTTTGATCTTAAATCAAACATTTTACAACACTTAGGTTTAAAAGGCATAAAAAATCTTCTTATTTCCACACTTTTGTAATAACAACATTAATCACATGACATTGTTTAATGTTTATTTGATGCCTAGAATAATTAATTAATTTCGCAATTTATGTTATCCAATTTTAATCAAAACATCTAGACTAACAAGAAAACATTTCAATTTTGTAACGTTAGGTGGATCAAATCTTTCCAAACTGTCTTTCTTAAGTAATCATTGTTTTATTTTGGCATCAATTTGGCAATTTAATTTGTCTTCCCCACAATTCTAAATTTTTCGACAAACCCCCTTAAAGAAGTTTTGACAAGAAAAGCTCAGTCACCCCATAACCATTGAAGAATGTCCCCTTTCCCCAAGTCACAAAAGTGGCAAAACAAATCTTTTGTTGGAGGGTTATGGGGAGATTTAGGTTTTAAGTTTTGGTTTACGACAATTTTTTGAAAACCATGGTTATATACTAACATCAATTCTTGGATTTTTGGACTCATGGTTATCCACATATGAGAACCTTCGGTTATAAGGTGTCCGTTTTTTCAATAATCGTCCAATGTTAAATGTTGTTATTTAATCATATAGTCTTTTTGAAAATTGGGGGGGAAGGGGGGGGGGCAAGGGGTTTGAGAGATTTGGGTTGTAGGTTTTGGCTTTTGGGCAAAATTTTGAGAACCATGGTTATTGGATTTAAAAACCCATGGCCATCTATGCATATGTGAAAATCTTTGATTATCAAGTGCCCTGTTTTTTTCGATAATTGTCCAATGTTGGATGTATGATACCGAAAAAGAATAGTTGTAATATCAATGTATAACAACTCATATATCTTTCATAAATATTCACTATACTTAAAGAAAACCTCCATACATTATTCTAGTTGTCAATTGTCATGTTAAATTCTAGGGCACATTGAAGAATCATAGATCATGTTGAGTTTTCTCTCAAGAGCTATTATTGCCTTTGATTAGGTTTCCATTCATGCAATTACTAAATCACAATCCCACACAACCCTTTCTACCCACAAAGCTTCATCCTTCGACATATCCAACACATTCAATAGTAATAACTCCTAAACGTGCAAACACAAATGGGATGGACTTACATATTGCCTTGTCTTTGTTTCTTATGCATTAACATAATTCAAGAAGTTTTGACAAAAGAAGAACCCATCCCAAATGCAACAATACCAACAATCTAAACATGTAGGAAGTTTGTAACAAATAGAAATAGACTTTCTCTCACAATTCCCATCATTATAGGTCTCACCGCCTTACCACAAACAAGAACTCAACAATGAGATTTGAATATACTAAAACTCAAAATTACAAAAACCACAAGCGAGCTTGCAAACCCCCTTAAAAACTCTACATCATTTCCCTTGGTACCATGTTGATCATATTAAACCTCAACAACAACAAGACTAAATTTCTTATGCAACAAAAACCAAAGAGAAAATGCAATCCCATTGCCAATAGCATCCATCTCCAAGACAAGGTACAAAACATAAAAACACACACACAAAATGTCCTCCAAATTGTTGTCAAGATCGAACATTAAGCTTGCGAGAAATCCCACCTTACTACTTCTCCCACCTTAAAAAGTCAAACGCCTTCCTCCAAAGATAATTGCAACATAAATAGTAAACGACAAGTCGTATAGCACGCAAAACAAAAACACCACAAAAGACTTGACAAGTCTAATAACAAAACAAAAGAACTTCCATCGCCAAGATCCAAAACCTTGACAAATCTAGTAACAAAACAAAAGAACTTCCAAGCTTAATATCCCAGAAATCACAAAATCACGAATCATCATAATTGTGCATTGGCAGACATAGCTGCCCAACCACTGTGTTGAATGATGAAGACAAAAAGGAAGGTGATAAACTTCTCCGGCGCAGCTGATACTGACATTCCACACAACCCTACAAACCGCCATCTCAGCCCTAATTCCATGTCATAGTACCTTAGTCGTCTGGTCTTTTCAGAAATTTGGGGGGTTTGAACATTTGGGTTTTGTGTTTCTTGGCGCTGCGTTGCTGTTGCCAGGGAATGTCGTCGGGAATGGAAGCGTGACCAACGGACAGGGGAGAGATGCCGAGAACAGTGGAACTGTGACGGACGGGGGAGGGGGTTGGGGGTGGTGGAGATGTGGAGAATGGTGGCAGAGTGACGACGGACAGGGGAAGGAAGGGCCGGGGGAGCGAAAGCAAGGGTTGGTTGGCGGGGGAATGGAGCAGGCGAGGAGGTCGAAGAGGCAGAGAGTGGCAGTGGACTATGCGAGGCTGGACACCTCGGGATTTGCGGACTGTATGCGAGTGCAGCATAAGAAACTGACGCGGGCGGTTCTGAAATTCTCCAATGAAGTCCAAGCCCAAGATGACACCAATTCTCTCAGCGTCTCTTTCCTGCAACCTCACGAGCTCGCACCCCATGTGCACTCCTCGGGTTTCGTAAACCCCTGTGTTGTGCGTGCCTCGCCTCAATCCCGTACTGTGCTTGGCATCAGGTCATATTCTCTTTCCCCATCCACGTGGCCACCCACCCACCCATTCACCCGCTTTCAAAATTCCACAAATTTCCCTTGACCCCACTCTCTCTCTCTCTCCAGCGCTTACTTAGCACCCACAACCCTAATTTTTCTCCCTGACCTGAAGAATTGTTTCGACTGTTTCATGACTGGACATGGCAGGGGGGTTTTTCTCCCCTCTGTGCTCTTCTTCTTCTTCTTCTTCTTCTTGCCTGATATGAAAACCCTTGAACTGGAAAATGCTGGCTTTTATACAAAAGATAGGTTTTTTTTTAATAGTTGCTTTCCAGGTAAAACACTAGTATACTTTAATCTACGAGAGGGTGTGCTTGGACATGTCAGAAGGAATTGTCAAAGAAAGCTCTCAGGGGAAAATCAGGCACATGATGAATGCGTGCATTGTTGCACATGGTTATGTTTTTGTACTTATAAGAATTGATGTTAACTCCTAACATCAATCCCATTGGTTCAGCAGTCTTTCCAGGGGGGTTAGTCATGTCAATCTTTTGCAGAAGATGGGTTTTTATAATTGAGTTTCTTCTTCTCACTATGTCTCACTCTTTTGAAGGGTGGACTGTTTCCAAGCCATTTGTACGACTCTCTTTGCCATATCATGTTTCTCCTCATACCCCTTTGTGTTCTTCATTGCTTCCCAATCCCTAACATGGCATCACAGAAAATGGGATGCTCATCTTATTGGATGCTCAACTTCATCCTAACAAATTCCATACTTGTGTGAGGCTCCTGCATATTCAGTTATGACACAGTGCAGATCTTCAAGCACTCCCAATCTAAAGTGAAGCACCCATGTGCTGCGCTGCATTGGCTTTTCAGTAAGGCATGCTAAAATACATCGTTTGCATGAAGCACATTATTCAGCTTTCCCTTTTTAGTGTGAGCTTCCTCTTTGTAGAAGAGTCCTGGTCATGAGAGGGTGCCTGTTTTTGTCAGTGTACTCAAATGTTTGTCCTTGAAGGCCAGTGAAACCTTTAGATTTGACTGCTATTAACATGGATCCATGGATGCACCTCCAGCCCCACATCTGAAACACCTGCAGGGTCTTGATGCTAAGGGGTTCCCAACCAGATTATCAATGACTCTATGATCTGGACCCAACCATCCATGAGGGTGGGTATCAATGCCAACACTGAACTATATCATGCATTAGAGATTCTCTTTTATTTTCCTCTTGTCTTGCAGTTTGCTTTTGATAGTGCGAACATTGAAGTTCACAATTGTGTTCATTCATGAACTACAGTAGTGTTGACTATTGATCTTCTTAGGTGATTTTTCTTATGACTTATTGATGCCTAGCAATGTTTGTTGATGAATTAGTCCTTACGAGACTTCCCTTAGAAGTTAATCCTGGCCAAGGTGAACATGGTGAAATTAAGAAACACAGCAAACTTAGCAATTTTCTTCTTGTGTATGCTAAAAAGATGCAGTACACACTAGGAAACCATATGAACAGTATCATATAGAGTGTTTGAATACAAAATCCATCAGAAGTCCTATGCAGAAGCTTCTCAAATGACATAGTATTCTCCAGAATTGATTCCTTGTTTTGGTGTCTCACTTATATTACATGTGTGCTCTATGTGAAAGAAACCTAAATTTCTGTCCTTAGTCATGGTTGTTCTTTTCACTTCTTCATGTATTAATTTAAATCCAGGTGTGCTCAATACTCAATAATGGCACTGTGGCACTGACAAGAGAACTGCCATGGCCTTTAATAAGGATTCTGTTTGGCCATTGAATTCATTGTCTATGTCACATGTGAGTAGTGCTGAATGTGATGGAAGATGTTTGGAGAAACTTTTTCCCCTTGATCTCACTAGCAAAGCTAAAAGTACTTTGATGAATGGCCAAGACATGGCAGAAAATAGAGAGACCTTGGTGGGTGGTGGATCCATAACCTGTTAAGGCTTCTTCAGGATGCATGAGTCTAGCATTGCTTATTCGATAGGGCAGTTGTTCTCCTGCCTTTCATGATCTTCTAGACAATTTGGGTTCAAGTGTCAGGAGAGCCAAACTAGGCCCCTGCCACCCTGGTGCCAACGGGAAAGTTTTCTCAGATATGCGGGCTTTGGTGGGGTTGTCCTCTTTTCCCTCTGCCGTATCTTCATTGATTTGGGCTCAGTCAATGGTGCATTTCTGTAGTTTTGAATTGCTTTTGGTCAGTGGAACTGGCTGATGAACCCGATTTGTTTCAAATAGCTTCACCCAAGAAAGCAGGCAAAACTGATATGGTGCCTCATGTTGGCAGTGTGCCAGAGGGCGAAATGACAGTCAACCGTCTTGCAGACCTTGTTGGCCGTACTCGACACATAAACACCATTGATGTATCCACACAGGTGTAGTTTCCTCACTCCTACTGTTGGGTATATAAGATTTGCAGTGGCTGAACAAGCTGAGTTACAGAATTTCAGCCTTGAGTGTTTTAGAGATAGCTGTTTATACATTGCATGATCCTGTTTGCTAGATGGATTGGAAATCAGGTTTCAAATGCTTGTTGTTACCTTGGCATTGCAGTCAGAAGGACCCATTTACACTATGGATGAATGGGCAACATATTTTGCTTCACCAACCCCAAGGAAGCCTCTGCTGAATGTGGTCTCCCTGGACCTTGCCAACACCAAGCTCCATGATCTGGTGTGACTTCTCTCTCTCTCTCCCTCCACCTCCCCAATCGGAGGGCAGCAACATGCAAACCTCAGAGATGGTTCATGCCTACGCTGAGTTCGATGGTTTGCCATCAGGCAGACCGCATGTCCATAGCCTGACTGCAGTCTTCTCCTTTTTTGAAGCAGTGAATTGACAAAATTTTCTAGGTACTGCAGGTTAGTGCACCCTTGCTGGTGAAAGAGCTTGATTTGGTGAACAAGGCATGGCCTCCTTCTCAGGCCCCCACCCCAATGGTATTGTTGAGCTTCATCTTTGTGAGACTTTTCTCATTTGCATGTAGCTCTTGCTTGTATTTAGTTTGCAAACTCAAGGAAAATTGGAAACTGCGACTGGGGATACACCTCTTTCTAACAAAGAACCCTAGATCATTACGTCATTTTCATTCTAGTTCCCCATTTCATTGAGCGCTCGTGTGTTAATTTCTTAAGATTTGTCTTGCAGGTGCAGCTATATGCACTTATGAGTGTGGCGGGCTGCTTCATGGATTTTCATGTTGATTTTGGAGGTTCTTCTGTCTGGTACCATGTTCTCAGGTTGTAGACCATGCCACTCCTCCCTAACACTTCCTGTGTATAACAGGAACATAGCCCTTTGAAAGAATCCAAGAAGAGATTTAAGGATGACATTTCTCTGACTACACAGATAACTGACAAGTGGCTCTTCGTCCCTCTGGGCTAACTCTTAGGTCTTTGGTCTCCTTTCCAGAGGTGGCCACCTTCAACATGGTTGCTCGCTTCATCTCCTCCCAATGCCTTTGAAGCCCTTAAGGGCCTGCACTTTAGATGAGCAGTCAACCAGATGAGGCCATTCTCAAAGTTGTGCTGATTAGGGGCTATACACACTTCAAGGCAGGAGCAAGATATCTTGTTTTACATCTAGTCTTGGTCTCAAGCGGCAAAATTGGAGCTTAGATTGACACTTCGGCTTGACCCTATCGAAGTGTTGGTGCTGGTGCTTTTTGGTGGGGCCCAGTGGTAGCAAGGTGTTTTTGTTGGTGCCTCCAACCAAAGGCAATTTGATGGCGTTCGAAGAGTGGTCATCTTCTGATAAGCAGGCATGTTTTTCATCTTTCCCACCCTCAATCTTGGCTCTTATCACCTTGGAATAGTCAGGCCTGGCATCTGTAACTTCCTTGTCCCCAAAGTAGGGTTCATTTCATCCTTTAAGCTCTCTTGTGAGCTCTCACATGTGGGAAGAGTGAAAGTCTCAGAGGTTTTGTTGGAGGTTCAGGCAAGCATATTTCTTGCAGATCGAGCTAGTGGATGTCAAAAGCTGGAGCTTGGAGCAGGGGACACACTGTTGCTGTAAGCATGATTTAGAGAAAAGAATGCTCTTCTCTGTGTTGAATATGGCAAGAACCATCATCCTGTTGCTCATAGTTCCATACTCATGGAAGGATATGGTTTGGCTGTGATGTGAATGCAGACCAGGAGGATGGCCTCATTGTGTAGTGACCCCAGAAGACTCTATAGTTATTGGTGGCAACTTCCTCACTGGCTATAATCTCTCACTCCAGCTTGATATATATCTTCCCACAAATATTTGCAGATGTTTCATGTAGGTGTCACATTGCACTCATTAGCAAGACATGATTTTACTCTCAACTGCAGATGATGTGAGATGAAATGAATTGGAGAGAAAGCACCTTGTTTTTGTGATCTTGTTGCCTTGACCTTTTTGATGGGACACTTGGCAAATGGAAGAGAGGTTGAAAGTACGCTCCAAGTTCCGCTTCCCTTTGTACAAGCAGCTCATGTGGTGTGTTCAAGAATCCCTTCATATGTTTAGTTCCTGGGTTGTTTCCTGATGTTGATGACCTTATCTCTCTTGGATCTAGAACATAAAAGGTGAAAGAAAAATGGAGGCAAAATGAGTGCAAGTGATATTCAAAACATTTTGTGGCAGAATGCATGACCATGGTACCCTAAAAAACCAAAGGATAGGCTTTGCAGGCACACGGCTGCTCATTATATGGCACTTCTTTACCCGAAAGGAGAGAATACTGAAGCTCCTGTTGATGCTTCCAACAAAGTAAGCACCTTGGAGAAGGAGGGGCTTGTAAGCCTTTGTCGATGCCTGGATATTTGGCTCCGGCAGGTTGGTTGACCTACCTCCCCACAATTAGGCTTAATCATCTCTACTCTGATGTCCTTATATGCAGAATCTTGCAACTCTCACTTTGGATCAGCTACTTCTAAAAGAATGGTGCATTGAAGCTCTGTTCTAGATGTGAAATGTGTGGCAACACTGATGTGCTGCGATGTTGTGAACAGTCAAAGGATGGATGCAACATGAGTGAGCAAATTCCAGATCCTGCAGGGTTAATCAAGGAATTGGAGAGCTGTCTTAAGGTGCTGTACATGAGTTACTTGCTGGTTTTGTAAAGAAAAACCAGATTTGTGGCTTTGAAAAAAAATTGATTGAAGTTTTTCTGGATTTTAAAGTGTTGTTGGAAGTCTGTCTGTCTGTCATTTTTTACTACAATTGCTCATGGATGTCTTGGTTGGGCATATGCTAATGCTGTATTGAGGTTGTACTAGCAGAAGGATGGATTTGTACCAGCAGCTGGTGACATAGGTACCCCAACACGAATCCGCCTCATGGTACTGACACTTTCTCTGGGTGTGTGCTGTGCTGACATTTTGATTGCTTAGTACACATTGACAATGGGATGCAAATCCCAACCACTCCAATTTTGAGGCTTCAACCAACTTTCATGCTTTTTGTTGCTAAGTCTGGAAGGTTCTGTGGCACATTGTAAGCCACAGCTTGCATGAGAGAGAGAGAGTGCTATATGAGATGTCAGAAATGGCTGAAGTTGTTTGTTGGACTGTAGCTACGACCCCTGTCCACTGGGAGTTCCCCTGCTGCCCAAGGGGAATGTGTTCCCGAGGTACACTCTAACTTCCCAAGAGGTTCTTTCCTTCTCTTGGATCCTTAGTATGTTCATTCTCTGGTGTCCTTACTGTGTTCATGCTCTATGTTCATTCCCTGGTGTCGTAAATGGTTATGGTGGTTGCAACGTCCATTGACTCACCATGGACATTTTTAATGCAACACCCATAGTGGTTTAAGAGTGAATATTCCAGTTATGCCTATTACAAAAGAATTTCACAGTTCCTGAAAGTTCCATGTGGACTGCATAGAGAAATGCCGTGCAAATTTTGGAGTTCTCATTTAAGGATATGATGTGAATCAGAACTTCTGTTAACCAAAATTCTTTGATGAACCATGTGCAGGAAGGGCTATTGGGAGAGGAGGCATTGGATGATAAGGAAGATGATGAGTTCAGTCCCACGGAAGGTGGGTTCTTGGATGATGATGACCAAGATGATGACTTCCAGGTGGATGATGATAAGCATGCTTGGTCAAAGCGACAATGTCGTAATCCCCACTCAAAGAACAAGGTGATACCACCATGCTTTTGTACTTCTCTTTCTTTCCCCTTCTTTATTCTTGCTTCAGGGCCTTTTCTAAGGTCAAGAACAGAGTTCTAGTTTGTTGCAAGACATTCAAACACTTTATTTTGGGTGACTCTCTGCAAGTGCCAGCACTGTGATCTTTGAGTTGTATCAAGCAATGCACGCTCTCAGTTTAAGAAACTGGTTCTTAAATTTGAGAGCTTTCGACATTCATTAAATCTTGTGGGTCTATTCACAATAGATATGGAAACATAAAATGGGGTCCAGTTAAAAGTGTGATTGCCAATACACGTTTCACTATTTTCAACATGAAGACTTAATTTTGTATATATGACCAAGACTTATTTCCGAGTATAAGACTTTGGTTTATTTGCTTCTTTTGTTTTCTAATTTCCCTCCTTGTGATCTGGATCTTAGCATTGGCCATGCTTTGCAACTTGCTAAGATTTTGAGCCTGTTTATTTGATTCATCAAGTACTTCTTTTTACATGTCATGATAAATAAGTAGCTATCATACATGTTATTGTTGATGGTCCCAGAACAAGTAAGCAACTGTCACCTTTGTTCATATTGCTAGTTTATTGTTCTTTCTTCAAGTTTTCCCCTTCAGTGTTTTTCTTGTTTCTGGTTCTTCAGTCCTTATTTTTGAATTCTTTCTTTGACTTCAAGAAAAAGTTTTGAACCTTGTTCCAGCTTTCCTATTCAAAAGTATGGAGGTTTCAAAAAAAAAAGGAATTCTTTCTTTGACTTTAAGAAAGAGTTTTGAACCTTGTTCCAGCTTTCCTAATAAGGAGTATGGAGATTTCTTGATCCTCGTGAGAGTTACTCTAATGACTCTTCTTGAAACTAGGATTTAGCAGTAAAGCAAAGTCTTAAGGTATTTCCTGTGATCATCAACAGAAATCAACCAGATATGCAGCTATTGACATGATTTGTACGCCTCATGTTCATTCCAATGTCCATTACTGCTAAGTTGGGCATCATCAATAGTTAATTTTACAGGTTCTTGAGGCTTTGTAGTTCTAAAGTTTTCTTTGTTTCTCAGATGGTCAGTCTATTGTCCTTCTGAAGAGTAAAGGCTACCCTCTGAAGATTCTCTTAACAATTACTATAGGTTTGCTCAATAAAGAGAATTGGTTTTTTTGGAATTTTGGTGTTCATAGTCTTCTGAACGGATTTATATAGTCTTGTAAATGGGTAGCTTTTTGAACCCCACTTTGTCCTATTTATCATTTTCCTTTGGTCTGTTATATTCTGTTTTTCCTACCTATTTTACGGACTCTATTTTTTTTGTTTTTCCCCACTTTTTTCCTCTATGTTTTTCCCTTCCCTGGTGTTAGGTGCCAGCCGGCATCATGGCAGTGCTTCTGGACTTATGACAGAAACCCAGTACACAGGCTAGCGGCTACCCCATACCCACTGTAGGGAGTTGATGAAATCAATGGGTAAGTTGTGGTTGTTAAGTTGCTATCATACATGATGTTGATTGACCCTGAACAAGTGAGAGATTGTCACTGTTGTCCATGCTGCTAGTTTTATGGTTCCTGTTCAAGGTCCACCCTTTTGTGCTTTTCTTCTTCCTGGTTATTCTGTCCTTATTTGGAAGTCTTTCTTTGACTTCCAATGACATTTTTTCATGAGAATGTAGATTTCTCTATTCTTATGAAAGATACTTTGACTCCCAATGAATTTTTTTTTGACTTGTCCTGGTTTTCTTCATCATGAGTATAGGGATTTTCTTGATTCTCATGAGAGTTATTAGATTTTTTCTGTGGTTAATACCGAACATGTGGGTGTTGAAGGCCTCAAAACCTGCATGTGTGATGGTGACTATAGTTGAATACACTCCTTATTTTTGGTTTTTCTCTGCTGTTTTTTTTAGTTTCCTCTTTTTCCTGTTTGCTAATCTGTTGACTCTGGATAACCTTAGTAGCAAGTTATCTTTCAATTTCTATGAGATTGCAACCACAGAGAAGTTCTCACTATAATGAGAATTCATTCTCTTTTGGTTGTGATTGTGCTGGGACTTGCAACCTGACCAGCCAAGAACTCATTGCTATATAGTGCTCACCCACACTCATTCTTGTCAAATTGTTTTGGCTTGGATGGAACTGACATAATGGGTATGTTCAAGTTGTTATTTTTGAGGTTTCTCTCCAAGCTTGGAGAAATGTTTTCTATTGACTTTATTGCATCAAAGAAGTCAGCATTGGTGTGCTTAAAGGATATGTCTATGGTGGAGAAGGCCTTAATCATTATATTCTCTATTCTTTTAAGCTCAGATGCTTGGTTGTAAAGGGGCAAGCTTGTTGCAGCTTAAGTGATGATACTATTGACTTCTTGAATTAGCTGTGTATGTGTCTCTTGAGTGCTTGTGAACATTATGACTGAGCCTTCCCAATGCTTCCAAAAATGTGACAGAAACTTAGGATGCAGATTGTATTACTTGTCACCAGAGATTACCAGATTATTACACACTTATCTACACCCACTGTCTAGATCTTATGAAGTTAGTGGGAAGCAACATTAGCTACTTGCTGCCATTCATGACAAAGTTAATGGTCTGATACTATGCGAGTGAACGCTATGACCACACTCATTCTCATCATGGTTGTTTTGGTTTGATTGGAACTGACATAGTGTTTATCATTTAAGTGTTATTGTGGGGTTTTCTCTGCAATCTCATAGATATGCTGTACCGCTCAATGAAGGGACAATTTGGGTTAATACTGTAAACTTTTGCTGTGCTGGACGTTGAAATTTTTGCATGATTCCAGCAAACAGTACCAGCTTCACCTGCAGCAAAGCCCATTGTTTCAGTGGCACCCCGAACCTCACCTCTGCCTAAGAAGCTCACCAAGTCGAACAGCTCAGTCAGAGATCGATTGCTGAAGAAATGTGGGCTTGACCCACGGATCCCTCTACCCAGTCCCAAGTTCAAGCCCAAGCAAAGAGAAGGCTAACTTTATGCGAACCACTGTAACTCCACATATGTCCAGTACTGCTGTGTACAACTCAGGTTTATACTTGCTTGTTCCTGTGCAATCATGCAACTTGTAGAAAGGAAGAGGAAGATAAAGAGCAAAAGCTGTTAGGGCTAGAATCCAACACTTCATGACAGCCTTACTGCAATGATGGTACTCAGCTTGAGGAAAATGGTTCCCCTAGGTTCAAGAAAGGTCTACACATGTGACTTATGTACTTATCAGATATTTACTTTTACTGTAGACTTTCTGCCTTAACATAGATCCCAAATCCCAGCCCTAAGGGAGTTCCTGAGGGAGAATGTATACATGACTACCCTAAGTCTTGCTTTCTATATAGCCTTGTGCCCTATAGATGCCATGGCCACTGACAATATACCTAGATAGCTTTTATTGTTGTACCCTTGTAGCCAGGCCCCTGATTGTTTAGCAATAGCAGGAGACAGGCAAACCTTCAAGCTAATCCTGTTTTGAAGAGAAGAATATGGAGCAGTTCACACAAATTGATCTACTCAGACCTGGTAGGCAAATAGTCCAAAAGGTCCTATAGTGATTATGGGTGACAACCCACAATGGATTTCCTAGATTTCCTGGCCTCTTCATAGATATGTACATGAGTTAGTCCAGACTCCAGACAGGTAGGTTTGGTTGCAAGAGTATTGCCATGTTTTATTCTGTTTGAGATGAATGTTCACATTGTACAATCCTGTAATGTGCTAAGGATGTTG
>Ga0209208_10002147_pt1 | contig 28199 bp, 32 predicted proteins | sample S1TSphfallax_3_FD_187694 | JGI IMG/M metagenome (GOLD analysis project Ga0209208, IMG submission 187694) | Host-associated microbial communities from peat moss isolated from Minnesota, USA - S1T2_Fd - Sphagnum fallax MG (SPAdes) (version 2) | ecosystem: Host-associated > Plants > Peat moss >...
TATTTTAAAATTTGTGTCATTTAAATTTTTTTTTCCCCAACACCATATTCAAAAACACAATTACAAAATGTGGGTGTAGTTCACTAGTTTCAATTCACTAGACTAATGAATTCAAAACGTTCTCACCAGGTCCTGTTCATTGCAACTAGTGAATTCACTCAAAATCCAATGAAATCTAGTGAGTTCAAAACATTCTCACCAAGTCCTGTTCATTGCAACTAGTGAATTCACTCAAAATCCAATGAAATCTAGTGAGTTCAAAACATTTTCACCACGTCCTGTTCATTACAACTAGTGAATTCACTCAAAATGCAATGAAATCTAATGAGTTCAAAACATTTTCACCAAGTCCTGCTCATTGCAAGTAGTGAATTCACTCAAAATCCAATGAAATCTAATAAGTTCAAAACATTTTCACCAAGTCCTGCTCATTGCAAGTACTGAATTCACTCAAAATCCAATGAAATCTAATGAGTTCAAAACATTTTCACCAAGTCCTGCTCATTGCAACTAGTGAATTCACTCAAAATCCAATGAAATCACTTGACATACAATAACACCTTTTTATTGTAATGAAATAAAATTTCAATATCTTTTTCATTAATATGCATCCAATTTTTTGAATTAAAATTAAATTAAATTCAAGTTGCATGCAAAAATCATTCAATATTTTCATTCAAATGGAACACCACAAATCAATTTATTTATTTTTTCATTAAGCAAAGCCAAAGTTGTGTAAATATTTTCAAAAAAACACACTCATTTTAATATAAAAATCCTTTTTGCTGAAGCAAAAAACAAGCATATAGTTTGTCATCCATCCATCCATCCATCCATCAGGCCCGTTTCTAAAACAGGGTTAAGATTCTAGCCCAAGGAGTTTCATCTCCTTGGATGAATGGAGAACGTTTGGACTCCTGTCTACACTTCTCTTGGGGATGCTGTTGTTTTAGTAATGAAGCTCATCTGCCAGCCATGTGCCATCCATCCGTTGATTCATAACTACTGACTTTACATCCATGACGACTGGTTCCAAAGTTCTTAATTATTTGATTAGTTGTTTTAGACAGCAAGAGGAATGGATGGTAAATCTCTGTTTTCCCCGAAGATTGAATGGATGTTCACATCCATGAAGACCGCTATCCAAGTTCATAATGTGCGTTTGTTTGGTGTTTCTGACGCTATAATCGAACAAACGGGAACTCTCCTTTGCTCTTTGTTTTTGTATTGCACTTCCGAGCGCGCCGTCGTTGGCTTCCCTCCCCCCCGCATCGCTCTCTCTCTTTCTCCTCTGCATTCTTACTCGCTCTTGGGGGACGAAGTGAAATAGACCTTGAGGGCTGCTTGTTGCGCATCCGTGGGTGCCTTTTTTTTTGCTTCTTACGGTGCTCATTTTGGTCTCCTAGAGCTCCAGTTCTGGAAGTTTCTGGAGCTTTTTCTGTGCTTGCTGGGTGGGTGGGGCGAGTTGCTCTTGTTGTTATTTTCTTCTTTGGGCTTTGTGGAGCATGCACATAGGAGGAGGAGGAGAATTCCGGCACTGTTTTTCTGTCTTGGGTAGGAAGAAACCGGGAAGAAACAGAAGAAGAAGATTTTTTTCAAGCGGAAAAGGAAAAGGGGATTGAGGAACGATCACCCAAAGCCATGTTCTCTTTCGCATCTCCTCTAGCAAGCCAGATTGGCTTCTTAATCGCCAGCTTGAACAAGAGCAACTACAAGTCCTTAGCGCTCGAGCTGAATCAGGTACTTATTTCATTCTCACGGGCTGCTGCTGCTGCCTATGAACTGGGTACCAATTACTTCTTTTCAGCCCCTCAGAAGTACAAGAAGAAGAAGGACGAGTAGAAGAGGAAGTGCGTGTCGCTCGAGACGCTGCTGCTTTGGCTGAAATGTCCAAACCCTAAAACCTCCATTAGGGTTTCACCATTAGGGTTCGCAGCAGCTTTCCTTCCTCCTCTTGTTTGGATTGCCATTTTGGTTACACATGTAAAAAGCTGAATTGTTTTGTCGGGGAATGGAAATGTAATGTGCTTTTGCTGAAATGTCCAAACCCTAAAACCTCCTCTTCACCATTAGGGTTTGCAGCAGCTTCCTTCTTCCTCTTTTGGATTTTTCATTCTGGTTACATGTGTTAAACCTGAAATCGTTTGTTGTGTAAAATGGAAATGTATTGTGTTTTTGTAATTGCTTGCTGAAATTTGCATTGGTGGGATTTTTGATTGATGGTGAGATGATGGGGTGTGGGTGGAGTGGACGGGTGAGCAGTTGGCAGACTATGGGTTAGATGGAAGTGTTCTTTTGCTGCGCAATTGCTTACAGCAATTTGATTTGCTGGACGGCAGTGAATTGCAACAACACAAGTGGCCTTTGAAACTGGATTTGTTGTCATTAGTGGTAAAGAAGTTGCTTCGACAGCCAAATGTGGGTAGTGTGTTCTGTGAAGCTGTGCAGCATATCCTGTCATCTGTTGTTACCAAAGCTTTCCTTGAGAATCTCTCTACGGAACTCAAACTGTCCCTACCTGAGCAGATTCAACTTGGCCTTGCATTGACAGATGCTGAAGAACTTAGTCATTGTCAAGCAGGTGAGAGAAAGAGCACCCATTTCACAAAAATTCATGAATACATATTTTATTTATTCCTGGAATCCATGATCAGTCAAGTGTTTGTGTTTTTTCTTCCCATTCTGAATTAGGTTATCTTTCAGGTGTCCAGTGAGTTGGTTGAAAAGTGCTTTTGTCTGTGGGTGGGGGACTCCTAATGTGGTACTGCTGCTCCAACCCTATTTCATGCGCTTGGAGGGGAGTGGGTTTTTGTTGGATTGATTTTTGTTTTCTTGGTTTATACTGGGCATTGACAGGAAAAGTGTTACTGTCACATTTTATCACTTTGCAGGTCACTCCTTTTGCAAAGCCAAGATCTCAGAGATATATCAAACCTTGACGCCTGCTGGTTTGTCAGAAGTTTTAATTGAAAAGATATTGTGGTTTTTGCGCCAGACTGAGGGTCTGTCAAGACATGAACAGACCTTTGTAAAGGCTTTGCCATCACTAGAGCCAGATGCACTTTCCTCCCTTTTGCTCACACCCCTAATTCTCCACGATCAGGTTCATGAAGTTAACTGCTTGAGGTATGCTTTTTCTCCATGCTGCTTTTTCCAATGCAAAAACAAAAGAAGGTTTCACCTCATATTTGTCTCCTTCACCTTTTCTAGATGGATACTCATAAGAATACTTGTACTGTCAGGTTTGGGGCAATGAAAAAATAAATTAGGGTTTCTTGTAGGTTTGTCCAATGTAGTATGGGATCACAATGAGCAAGCTTTGACAAGGTTATCGTGCCTTTTCTGATTGGGTAGACCTGCAAATTGCTGTTGGTGATTGAAGGAGTTTCAAGCAGGTTGCTACTTCTGGAATATTGACATCAGACATGCTGTCACAATTGTCAGGCGCCACATCAGTGGTTGCTGTTATGGAGGAGCTGGGGTACAGTTGCACTGTCAATGTAGAACACTGCAAGGAGATCTTCTCAATGTTTCCCTCCCTATCAGAGTTTGATGTTGCTCAAATCGTTGGGATGGTTGCACGCACATACAAGGGTTTAGAAGATTTACAAGGCACTCATGACACCTTTTGCACTGCCTTCTGCAATAACGGGGAGCAGCTTTCTGGTGTCTGGTCAACGACTTGGAATGTGGATGTTCTTGTTGACGCCATCAGTGAACTAGTACGTTATTCAAATTGCCAAATTTCTGTGTTAGTTTTGTATGTGAATAAAGCAGTAGTTTTCCAATTTTTCTCCCCCCCTTCCTTAATGCATCCTCCGGACATGCTTGCAGGCTCCAGGTATCAGTTGGAGGTCAGTCATGGAGAATCTTGACCATGATGGTTTTTCTTTACCTGATCAGAAGGGATTCTTATTGTTGCTGACAGTTTATAACAAGGCCTGCCAGGTGGGTCAGTCCAAAAACTCTGGATTTTGTCTATCGTCTGAGTGTTGTTGTACTCCTCTTCTTCCACTTGCATTGTTCAGTTTGGGCAATTCTGGTTTGTACCACTGTTTTTAACCAGTATCATTACTCTTCTGCATGTTGATTTTGCTTTGAGAGCAGGACCCTTTTCCCTTGGAAGCAGTGTGTGGAAAAGTGTGGAGGAATGGAGAGGGTCAGCTATCCTTTTTGAAACATGCAGTTTCTGCCCCCCCTGAAATATTCACCTTCTCTCATTCTTCAAGGAAACAGGTGAGGAGAATCCCTGCTCTGGTTGTGTATGTAGCCTTTGCTGCACAATGGCAGATGCAGTGGTTGCAGCTCAAAGCCCATTGCAGAGTATAGAATAACACAAACTGTTTAGGATATCACCTGGTTTGTTTTTCTGTGAATTTTTTTTTTGTTTCAGGATCTTTGTTCCTCATAGTTGGATTGTTTTGTGCCTTTTGACCATTCTTGCAGTTGCAATACCTTTTTTCTTTCCTGTGAGACGTCTAGTATCTCTCTAGATATTGCTCTGAGTTTTAAAGGAAACACGAAAAGGAACCAGTTGGAAAGAATCTGCTTGGTTTGTGGATGAGATGTGGCTTCACCTTGCAATCAGTTTGTAACTTTGCTGGTTCTCTAGAAGACCACAGATTGCAGAACAAATTCTCTGACAGTAATGGAGGTGAACAATTTGTGGACTTGCCCAGGCACCATTGGAAAACATACAAGGGCAGAAACTATCGTATGGCACACCTAATTGCGCTTGGTTGTCACTGGAGTTATTAGAAGTTCTATGCAGCCTTGCTGAAATGGGACATGTGGGTTCTGTGCGTGCTTTGTTAGAGTTACCCCTGAAGCACTGTCCAGAGCTTCTGGTCTTGGGATTGGCACAAATAAAGGTATTTGGTCTTGGGGGCTTCAATTTTTTTAGGGGGGGGGGGATTAGGTATTTGCATCAATCTCAGTATTTATTTGAGGTGTAGACCACCTTCCCTGTTGAAGTTTTTTTTTCTAGATGGGTTCTACATGTAGAAAAACCTAGGTTTGAGAACAACAATGACAAACTGCTGACTTGAATTAAAAAAAAACCTTTTCACTTTGCAGACGGAGTGGAACACAATCCAATCAGAGATATTGTCTGCCCTACTGCCCTCCTTTTTTGCCAGCAATTCCACTGCTGGAGTCTTGCATCAATTGTGGGTTCTGAATCCAGAGGTGGTTACGAGAACTATGGTGGAGATGCACACAAGTGATAGAAGTTATATCTCACGAATTCTGGACGTTTGTCAAGAGCTAAAGGTACCACTACTGATAGCCTGGAGGTGGCCACCTTATCAACTGACTTTTGTGCCTGCTAGGAAGTGTCACTTCATGATGCTTCTTCAGTGTGAAAACACTGGTTGATCAGGATACTAAGGAATGTGATGTTGATTTCAGGGAATGAATACAATACTGGAAACAGCACCTTTTTCTCTCTCAATTGAGTTGGCGGCTATTGCTGCACGAAGAGATTTCCTGAACTTGGAGAAATGGTTGCAAGATAACCTCACCATTCATCGTGACTCTTTCTTCCAGGTAAGAGGGAGAATGCATATTCTTTATGACCCAATGTGGCGATATGCACCGACATTGTTTTCTTTTTCCTTTTTGATAAACCAATCATTTTGTTGAGGGTTGGTTATTATTAAGCCAAGTTCTAGTTTCTTACTGTATAGGTGCATTTTGTAACTGAAGTATGGAGTGTATGTGTTCATGAGAGCACTGAATTCAATTAAATCTCAAGCAATCATCAGGCATATGACAAGAATTTTTGCATGTATGTCTGCAGGCTTGCTTGAAATTCTTGCGAGAAAGGACACTCGATGAGGCACGAGTTGAGGGACAACTTGGAGCAGGCGTCACTGGGCAACGGCCAGGCCCAATTCTCAGTCTCTCCCTGGATACTGTAAATGCATTTTTCAAGGTTATCTTTCAATTCACCACGATATCTAGAACAGAACCCTATAACATAATAAATTGTGGGGGTTTCGGGGGAAATATATATGTTTTTCTGTGCTGTTGTTTCTGTATTTGGCATTATCGTGGGACGGAATCTCTAAGTCTGTTCCTTGTGTATGTGCCATCATCACACCCATGCAGGTACTTCAAGTGAATGCAGCACAGCTGGCTTCTAGAGATCCAGCCGAGGAGCTCAAGCGTATCAAGGATGCAGCCGTCCGTCTGAACCCTTGGCTGATGAGTGCAGGGGCCACCTCAGAGCAATCACAGGTGGAGACAACCTATGGTAGTGATGTGGAAGAGGAGGCAAATTCGTACTTTCAAAGGATTTATATTGGACAACTGAGCATCAATAATGTTGTTGATATGTTGCAGCGCTTCAACATGGCACCTCCAGACTCGTACATGACTCATGGCATCCTTTTTGGTCAATTTTGTTTGCTTCTGTTTGGGCAGAGTGATTGTGAAGAATTAGGGAGTAAGTGGGTTTAGTGTTATAACTCATGGGACCAGATGGGTAGATGCGAGTTAAGATGCTTCTTTTCGGCTTCTTTTGAAGGAGCTGGTTAGCCTTGCCTGGTTGCAAGGGTTTTTTCTGTTAACCAAAGGTTGTTGCTGACTTGGGTTGTGTGGCATGGACACTCCAGGCGGGAAAAGGCCATCTTTTCATGCATGCTTCAAAGCTTGTTTGATGAATACCGCTTCTTCCCCAGATACCCAGAAAGAGAGTTGCGGATCACAGCCATACTCTTTGGTATGGGTCTTTCTACCTGTTGATTCTGGAACTTTCAGATTACCTAGGTGTTGGTTCTCTCTTATGCTTAGACCCACTCCTTATGTTGATAAAGATTATGGGTGCATAAGGACTAAATCTTTGGTGGTGTTGTTGGTTGTCAAGGATTTGGCATTTCTTGTGGATATGTTTCTGCATGCGATGTTGAAATCTAAAGATCTGTCCAAACATTCTTTTTTCAACAGGATCACTTATTAAGCATCAGCTAGTATCCTCCACTCCTCTGGGTCATGCACTTCGATGTGTTTTGGATGCTTTGCGGAAGCCTTTGGACTCTAAGGTATGACTTCCTAATGTCAGTTACTGTGCATGTATGTCTTTGGTTGGCAGTAAGCAGACCTTTTATTTGTTCTCCGTCTAAACCCTAAACCCTGTTGTACCCTGTCAGCAGAGAATTTTGGTAAGTCTGGTAGTGAAAAGGTTTTGAAGTTCTTCTTCTGGCTGATGAAGTGATTTGATTTCTGCTGCAGATGTTTTCATTTGGGTTGGCAGCGCTGGACCAATTCAAAGATCGTTTGGTTGAGTGGCCACAGTACTGCAACCATATTCTGCTAATCACACATATTCGTGAGACCCACAGTGAGCTAGTGGAGTTCATTGAGCGTGCACTTTCAAGGGTAGCAAGACCTCAACAGCCTGAGATTGTACAGAATGTGATGATGACTTCTACTGCCCAGCAGCATCTGACTCCTGCTGTCCTACAACCTCTACCTCCTTTGTCTACTAGCACACCCACTGAGTCTTTAGAAGGAGCAACAGGTCCAGCATTGCCATCTGATATCTTGAGTTCTCAGTCCCAATTTGTACCAGGCAAGGTATGGAATTCACCATGTTGTCGCCACTTTGTGTGCTGCTGTAGTAGTACTCTTGTTTACAACGATGTTATGTTTTGTATCGTGTTGGGATACTGGTTGACAAGCTGTCTATTCCACTTGCAGGATCCCTTATTTGCTGACTAATGTCTGTTTGTCGAGTGTTAGTGTTCCAATGATTTTCTTGAGTTGTTGTTGATGTATGTTTTTTTTTTTTTTTTTTCCCCCCGATTGTGATGCATAGCACTCATTATGGGGTGATGGGTGTTTTTGTTTTTCAGGTGACAAACACAGTGTTGCATGGTTCTCTGCAAGCAGGCACACCTGTTCCACTCCTAGGCAGTCAGTCCCAGTCCCAAGCTGCTGCATTGACTCCTCTACCCTTGCAGCAGGGGCAACCACAACATGCAGCTTTGCAAGAAGAGAAGCTGAAAGTGGGTGGAGCCTCCTCAGTTGAAACTGTTAAAGCTGTGCTATCCCTTTCAACACTATCTGTACCCTCCTCACAGCAACAGTCTCTGGCACCTGGAAGCCAACCATTTGATCTGGGAAGTGGACAGAAGGTAGGCTATAATCACTAGGGGGAAATGTTGCTGCTCCTTGTCTAATCCCTAAACCCTCTAAAATGCTAAAACTGTAAACCCTTATCCCTTTATGGCAGCAGTTCACAAGTGCTGGTCCTTCTGTGGTGTAAAGTAATGGATTAAGGTTATAGACTCGTTTGATATCTCTGATTCCATTTCTATACAGTTTTGGATTAGAACAGGCTATCATCTCCTTTGAAGTGGGGTCTATATAGACATGCGACGAGGTCATGATTAATGTGGACTTGGGGTCTTGCAGTTGGCTCCACAAGGGACAGTCTATTCATCATTGGCAAATGGCCAGTCTGCTGCTGCAGGAGGTCAAGGATTTCTTCGTTCTGCTCGAGGAATTGCAGGTACTCTCTGATTTGATTTGGTTGCTTACCACAAGGAGTTATGTTGATCCTAACCCATCACAGAGAGCTATATTTTTTTTGAAGAGATTTGAGGACGGCTCAAGTTACATTTCTGAAGGTTAGGGTTTAGGGCACCTCAGTCCTTGAGCAATCTGTTCAGTGGGTATTGCTGGATACTTGAAGTAGTTATTTTGAACTGCACAAAAGTTTATGATTGTGATGGTCTTTTCCTTTCCCTCAGGTATATTACGGCAACCATCCATACCAACAGGGTTTGGACATGCACTGAACATTGAGACGCTGGTTGCTGCTGCAGAAAGGCGTGATACACCAATTGAGGTATTTAAAAAAAAATCTGATTTACATAGTACAAGGTCTACCGGGAAAAACGTGATGTCAACTAGTGTGCAGCAGTCATGCTAGACAAGGGTCTTCCTTAGTGTTGGCTGATTGCTTGCTTGCTTATCTTTAGTGTTGCATTGTGTTTTAATCTGGTTTCAGCTGATGTTTTCTTTCTATATGGGAATGTCTTACTTGGTGGGGAATTATTGTGCTTGGGATCTCCTTGAAATTGTCACACCAGCCACCTTCCTCAGAGGTTCAAGATAAAGTGGCATTCATCATCAACAACATTGTAGCAGCCAACTTGGAACAGAAGGCAAAGGAGTGCTTGGAAGTGCTAAAAGAGCAATATTTTACCTGGTTTGCTCAATACATGGTGATGAAAAGGTATAAACAGAATGGTTCTAGTTCTTCTAGCTGGGGCATGGGTGGTGGTTCATTGGCTGGTTCTAGCTGGAGCAATAGGTGTTAACCAGAATGGTGCTAGATCTAACTCATGGGTTTTAGGGTTTAGGGTCATGGGTGATGATACTTTGCTCCTAGAGCTGCAAATATAAGGAATCCTGCAAACTGTGCTACGTATTTTCAGTTATTAACACCTGCAGTACATTGTTGGCAGAGCAAGTATTGAGCCCAATTTCCATGACCTGTACCTCAAGTTCTTAGACAAAATCAACTCCAAGGGGTTGCAGAAAGAGATTATTAAGGCAACGTATGAAAATTGCAAGGTATATATACAAAGGCTTTACATCCTTTTCCCTGGGGATGATGGATTTTTTCTATGAAGTTGGACTTAGTAACTTTTAGAGACTGTTCTGGAGTAGATGAATTTGTTAATTGTTCATCTTGTTCAGTTCTGTTTGTTGGTAGAAAACATTGAAGTACTCCACACATGTCCTTCCCATTCTTTATGGTTTAGAGTTCAGGGTTTTTTCCCCCATTTTCAACTAATTACATCAATGTTTCAGTGAAATTTGTTGCTTTTGGGTGGGTGGTTTCCTCTAACAAAGGTTTTGTTTTTCTGTGCAGGTTTTGTTGCGGTCAGAATTGATTAAGTCAAGCTCAGAGGAGCGGTCACTTCTCAAGAATCTGGGGAGTTGGTTGGGGAAATTGACAATTGGGCGTAACCAGGCTTTGAGAGCACGTGAAGTGGACCCCAAGGCACTTATTACTGAGGTTGGTGCTGCTACTGCTTTTTTTTCTTAACCTTCCATAGATACTAATGTGTTTACATTGTTGTGAAATCATGTTTTCCATCTCAGTCAGTTGCAATGTGAAAGCTCTGGTTAGTAGTGGCCTGTTATTACTGCCATTGTCATCAAGTCACTCCTCAGCAGCAGCACCCATGGTCAACACTTTCTGAGGATTGTTAGTGAAAGTATGAGGCATTTCTCTGCTGTCAGATGAGCCAAGTTTTGAAAGTTTTCTCTGACCTAAACACCTCACCAAATTGGTTTTTGCAGGCATATGAAAAAGGACTCATGATTGCAGTCATTCCATTTACTTCCAAGGTGATCTTCCTACCCACATATGTGTCACCTTTATATGTCTGGTTACATGAATGGCTGTTATATGTGTGGTTACAGATGAATGGCTTCTAGAGCAGAGGCCATAACTGGATCTAATGCTTGATGGTGATGGGTTTTAGGGTTTAGGATTATTTTACATATTTTATCTGCTAGCAGGCTGATTGCAAAGCTGGTTGCAAATCAGTCCTACATTTTGTCAGAGGTGACAGCAGTGTGTGGGAAGGCCAATCATGCATATATGTTAAGTGATGTTTTGTTGGGGGTGTGTGTCTAAACTGCAGATTCTGGAACCCTGCCAGTCCAGTTTGGCATATCAACCTCCCAATCCGTGGACCATGGGCATCCTTGGTCTCTTGGCTGAAATTTATGCACTACCCAACTTGAAGATGAATCTTAAGTTTGATATTGAGGTTAAAAAAACTGCCTTCCCCCTCTTGTTGAGAAACGGTTTTGTGGGTCTGACAACAGCCCAAGGGCAAAGGATAGTTGGGTTTAGGGTTTAGGGTTCAAGGAGGAAAGGCAGGACTGGTTTGGGTAGGGATAAACTGCTACTTACAGGGGTGGTGGATTGAATCAGGTTATTGTGCATGCTGATTCTAGGATGCTGAGAGTAGGAGCAATATCACAGCAACCATGAACTGTGGGGCTTTGGCATTTGTACAGGTACTATACAAAAATCTTGGTGTCGACATGAAGGATGTTAAGCCTACACAGCTTCTGAGAGGGCGGACACGAGAGATAGAGGGTAATCCTGACTTCTCCAACAAGGATTCCACACATGTGCAGCAGCAGCTGCAACCTGTGGCACCCATTCCTCCTGAGTCAACTGGAGGAGCTCAGATGTTGCCAATGCTGAGCCAATCGGAAGTTGAGTTTCCCCAGGAGTTACCTGCTCCAGTTCCACATCCCACGGCTGTAGTCACAGCGGCCTCATTATCACAGGTTTCACTTAAGCCTGAGCTTGACAGTTCTTGCAAAGTTACAGCTAGTTTAGTACTCTACTCATGTGTAGATTTGTGATTTGTGTCCATATCCATCAGCCAGTTTGCAAAGGATGTTAGAGTAGGTTGCAAAGTCTCTTATTATACAGCTTTGTGGAAATGGGTTGCAGTCAAGTCAGGAAGAAAAGGCTGTGGGTATGAACATTATTGAAAGAACAGCAAGTGGGCAAGGACTATCCCAGCCTATACCCTCACAGGCAGCTTTTCCTCCTGGCCAGGTTCATTCTATGTCTGGACTTTTTTTGGAGATCTGTAAGAGGATGATTGCCTGTCAGACCTGATTCATATCATAAGGGTCTATTTGGGTTGTTACATTCTGAATATTCCAACATCTTCGTATTGTTTTTGTAGTTTTGCAAAAGTAGGCTGGTGCTCAGACACTAGTTGTGAATTGGGTTTGCAGGTGGCAATGTCCATACCAAACTTAGCAGCTTATGTCGTACTGAATCCAAAGCTGGCAACACTTGGGCAACAACTCCAGCTTTCAAGGTATTCGCTTGCATGAGAGATATTAGGATTAGGTTGAGTTTGTTCACTGCTGTCTACTGTAAGTTGTGTGCTCTCTGGAGAAGATTGTAGGCTACTGCAAATTTGGAGTCTTTTTGGAGATGTCCATTCCTTCGCAGATTTTATTGATAAATACTATATTTTTCTGACAGAATTGTGCCACTCGCCATGGAGCGTGCTATTCGTGAGATCATCACACCTGTGGTGGATCGGAGTGTCACCATCGCTTGCATGACTACCCGGGAGCTGGTGATGAAGGTTTGACACTTTTAAATCCTAAAGCTGAGGTTTCACAGCTCTTGCCTAATTACACAGGATTTCTTATAGGCTAAACCTAATGCTCTTTTTGTTATGGGGGTAATTCCCAAGTACACTAGAGCTTTTTCAGTCCTTCAAGTCAGACCAATTTCTTCAGATGGCTGGGTCCTTGTTTGGAAGTGATTGTGAGAGATGGTTGTATAGGTTGTGTGAATGAGAATCAACACACTCTGCTTTGTTTACTGTTCTCTCATCACTTGTCTTAAATATGTTTATTACATTTGTGACATGTTCTGAGTATGAAATGGGTGGTAGGACTATGCTATGGAAGCAGAGGAGGCACAAACACATCAGGCAGCTAAATTGATGGTAGCCAGTTTGGCTGGGAGCTTGGCACATGTGACATGCAAGGTACATACATCTTCATTCCACACCACTTGTTTTAAGTGTCTTCATCATGGCTTGAAAACACTCTAGAAGAATTTTGAACTCTAAACCCTAAACCCTAAATCCATACTGCCAATGTGGAAGAAACATTACTGTGCTGCAAATTTCCTAACCATAGAGACTGTGGGATTTGATGACAGGAACCTTTGAGGCTTGCCATGGCAAATCATTTGAGGAGTTTGTTGCAAGTAGTGAACCTTGTCACAGAAGTCATGGAGCAAGCTGTCAACCTGGTCACCAATGATAACCTTGATTTGGGTTGTGCAGTTATAGAAAAAGCTGCAACTGAGAAGGTGAGCAGCAGTGGATTTTTAGGTTCTAGTTGCAATTTTGGAGCACCCCACCCACTGTGGTAAATAACTGTTTTTAGTTATGGTGTCAGTGTTAGGTATTGTATTGGAGGCTCTTTTGGGTGATGATCATATAAGTAGAGGGCTGATGACAACACCATGTGGGGATGGACTTGACCAGGCACTTGGAGACTTAGATGAAGCAATTGGTCCAGCACTTGCAATGAGGAGAAATCAGCGGGATTTGGCAGGAACTGTTTACTATGATGCCGCTTTCTATACAGGGAATAACCTTGCTAGATTGCCTGAAGCCCTTCGACCAAAACCGGGTCGGCTCACCAATGCACAGCAGCGTGTTTATGAGGTTAAGGCTCCTCCTCTTATGCAATTTTCCAGGTTTTTGTCTGTGAACTGATATGATGATGCTGAGATGTTTGGAATCATTGTGGTGGTGCACATTGACCTAAACTAAGTTCTGAAGGAGATACATTCATGGGTGAGAGCCAGTTGAAATAAATCTGCAGTTTGTCATTCTGAACAAGGGTTGGGTTAATGTTCAGGACTTTGCTCGGCTCCCTTGGCAGCATAGCCAACCAACCCCAGCTCCTGCTGGTCCTGCACCAGCAGCATCCACCCTCTCAGCACAAGCAGTGTATGCAGGAGTACAACAAGCCAGTCAAGGTTCCTTCACAAATGCTGGTGGAAGTCAGCCACCTATGACAACGATTGGTGGGATTGCACAGGCAGCAGGAGATCTCTTGTCTGACGAAGTAGATCTTCAGGCTCAATCACCATTGAGGTTTGATAATGCAACTTTCTCATGGCTCTCCAGTATGAAGTTTGGTATTGCTCTGGCCAGAAGAGTAGGTTGAATGGTAATATTGTAGGAGGGGGCTTGTTTGACATTTTTGAGCATAGACAGCCCAGTGGCATCTTTTTATTGGGTGGCCTCTTAAAAGGTGTGCACTTAATGTCGTGCAAATGTCTTTTCAACAGTTTTTCATCAACTGCATCAGCTGGCATAGGAGATATAGCAGCAGCTCGCCAAAGTCAGGATTCCTCCCTCATTCTGACATCCTTCCCTGGCATTTCCACGTCAACTCTTGAGAGTGGAGGAGTTGAAGCCACATCTGTTGTGAAGGTGGGGCTGAGAGGAGGAGAGGTTTGAAAAATTATCTATTTTGTCTGTTAACTGTGTTGGGAAAAGAGGAAAAAAGTGTGATGATGTCTCTCAAGAGTTGGAGATTGGTTCAAGATTTGAGGTTCTATTTCCTACAATTTTCTACTTGAGTACTGCTGGTTTCTTGTGTATAAGAAAACATAGCAAGGGATGGTCAGATCTTTCATGGTGATTTCCCCAAAAATGGGGTTATCTGATCTTTTCTGGCTGTTTGTGAAAAGCAGCAGCAGGGCTCAGTAAGCTCTTCTGGAGCACTGTCACCATCACCACCTTTGCCAACAGACCAACTGGGAGGGCCATTGGTAGAACCTTCTCTGACTACTGGGGAGGCTATTGACAAGTATCAATTGGTTGCCCAGAAGGTAGAAAGCGACTACCCACTAATTTCATTGTCATGGTCCTTTAATGTCTATGCATTGTTTTCTGTGGCATTCTGGACAAAACTGACACATGAAACTTACTGACAGTCTCTGTTAATGTGGTTCTTTTCAGCTGGATGCTGCAATTGCCAATGAATCAGCACTCAGTTACTCATCTTTGCCCCCTGATCATGAGGTGTTGGTAAGTTTTCTATTGCATATCCTCTTTGAGTTACTTAAAAGTTTTTGAGATCATGGACTTCTGGTAACCACAGGTTTAGGGTTTAGGGACCCAAGCCTCAAGATACGCAGTGGTATTCATGATTCTGGTGGTATTTTTTTTCTGATTTGATGATCTTGATTTGTTCTTTAACAGACATTGGTGATGGAGGTACAAGAGGTTATCCTACAAGGTATTAGCAGGGATGAAGCAGCTCTGGCTATAGCCCAAAAGGTGAGCAAAAAGAGTCCTCAGGGAGGATATATCTGCTTTCTGTCACATCAATGAACAGGATGCACGGACAGAAACCAGTGGCTGGATGGAAACTGCCCACTGGAATGGCTACTATGATTGTTCTACATCCCCAACTTGTCTTGTGGTAGCAATGCTGGTTTTCTGTGGTATGTATGTGGGTTGTTGTTTGATGGATGGATGGTTGGATGTTTGCCAGGTGTTCAAGCGCTTGTATGAGAATACCACCAGTGATGTGCATGTATCAGTCCACCTGGCAATTCTTGAGTCTATTCGAGATGTGTGCAAGCGGGTTGTGAAGGAACTCACCAGCTGGGTGAGTGATCAGTTGTTGCTTTTAGGGTTTAGGGTTAAACTTAGAGAGCTCTCAATAGCTACTACCCAATTCTTTCTTTGATTTTGTGAGGGCAATTCCAGGGTTCCAATTGTTGTACAACAACAGTAGTAGGGCTGACTGGAGCATGTTTTAACAAACATTTTCTTTTGCTGACAACTGGGCTTTTGCCTGCCTGGCACTGAAATGGCAGGTTATATATTCGGATGATGAACGAAAATTCAACCGTGAGATCACGGTTGGCCTAATTCGCTCTGAATTGATTATCTTAACAGACTATAATCTTCACCTTGCTAAGCTGATTGATGGCGGCCGCAACAGTAAGAAATTTGACCACCTTATGTTATTTGTTGCTGATGACCCTCTCCCCAGCTGTCTATGTGCTGGAAAATTATTGTAATTGCATTTTATTCTGGCTAACATAATTTCCTGACTTTTGCCTATTCCTCCTTCCATGCAATCAAAATGTGGCAGAGGATGCAGTTGATTTTGCGGCATACCTGGTGAAGACTTGTGTGATTGATGATGCCGGTGTGAGTAATACAGAGTTCTACAATGTTATTGAAGCTCTGGGGAAGGTGTGTGTTTACGTATTCATTCCTTTCTCTGTGTCAGTTGATAGTTTGGCTGGCTGGCTTTGAAGTTAAATGTCCTGTGAGAGGAGAGGCAGGGCATTTTGCAAGCACACAGTCAATGAGATGGAGGGAGCAATAGATCAGATATTTCTATGGAGTATCCATTCCAGGTCCCTTGATCATCTATTGCATGGTTTAGGGTTTAGGGCAGAGGAGATCATTGTTGTGACCATTTGTAATGGGTGGTCGTTGTCTGGCATTTATGGTTTTTTTGAGCACTGATGGAAGTAGCAATTATCTGAAGTGTCTCATGTCATGTGGAAATGTAGTTGGCTGCACAACAAGGGTCTCCAGAGTCTCTGCAGCAGTTAGTGGAGATTGCTAAGAGTACATCCAGTGCCTCCTCCGGGCAGGGAGGCAGTAGCATTGGGAAGGATGATAAAGCAAGGCTGACTAAAGACAAGAAGGTGCACATCTGCTGCCGGTGCTACTCTGATGAAGTGGGATTACTGTAATAGTAACCCTCTAGAACAGTGTACAGATCAGTTAGTGTCTAAAGGATGCTTTCAAAGAAAGACTGCAGTTTTGGTTTAGGGTTTAGGGTTTATCAGCTTATGGCTTTTCTTTTTGTTTTGAATGAGGGCAGCTTCTTTCAAGCCGGAATGCGGGTCTCCGAGATGATGGAAAGGTTGGAAGTCGTGACATGGCAGCTGGTGACCCTGCTGGACTTCGGGACCAAGTATGCTTTTTTTAATCCCGAAGTTAGCATCTTGGCTTTGGAATGAAGAAGAGAAGTGTGTTTGGTGTTCTCTCTCTCTCTCCTTTTGGGCTTTTGATTAAATTGCAAGCTTATTGTCATTCCCTCATGCAACAATATAGGGACTGCCAGTGTTCATTTAGCAGCTGCTGTCACTGCTATTTAAATTTGTAGTGGCTGAACATAATGTTGTTGGTGATGGTAAACAGGTTGCACTGTTGTTTGATGAGTGGGCTCGCATCTGTGATTCTCCTGGAAGTAACGACAAGGCGTATGCTGTATACTTGTCACAACTACAGCACCTGGGCATGCTCAAAGGCGATGACTCTTCTGACAGATTTTTCCGTATCCTAGTAGTATGTGATTTACATATCCTTGACTCAGGTTTAGACAAGTCTGTGATGGAGTCAATCTAACTGACATTCTTTATCATCATCTTTAGAACTGGATGATCGAATAATGGTGCCTCCTATCTATTGGATACAGAACAAATCCTAAGTTTATATGATGACATGTGATTTTTGCAGGAACTTGCAGTGGCGCATTGCCTCAACACAGAGCTGCAATTGCCGAGTTCAGGGCCTGGAGGAGAACCACGGCAGCAAGGAGGAAACCTCTCATTTGCAGCCATTGATATGTTTGCCAAGCTTGTGATTTTGCTGGTGAAGGTATGCATGCAACACATTTGCTTCCAACCTGAGTGATACTTCTATCAGCATCATGTTCCTAGAGGTAGGATAAGGAAGTCCTGGCAGCAGGATTAGATGTTGGGATGTTGGTATTGGAGTGTTTGCATACCTGCTGCACAGGTACAAGTTGTCTCTCTGCAATGGAAGTTTTGGATCTGAAGCTAGCTCTGTCCAGATAGATGATGAGTAGTTTGTCTGACCTGGCACACCTTGATGTGTGTTGTTTCTGTTGTTGCACAGTATAATGTCGATCCTTCTATGAGCAAGGTCAACCTTCTGAACAAGGTAAAAAAATGCGAGCGGTTTAGGACCTCGTGTGGATACCACCACCACATGGGTAGGGGAGAGATGAGGAAGCTTTTTCTGGTTTAGTGTATTGGCAAGTTCCTCTCGAACAGAGACTATATGTGGATGGATGCTGGTCAATGTTCTGCGAAGTCAGAATAAATACATTATGTATTATATTATATGATTTTTGTATTGTATATTGTAATGTTTATTGTATTGACATACTGATGTTCTGCTTGTTGCAATGGGTATCCCAGGTGCTGAATGTAACTGTGCGTGTGATTCAACGAGATGCCCATGAGCGGAAAATGGCTTTTCATCCCCGTCCATACTTCCGCCTCTTTGTCACATGGCTCATGGACTTCAACTCAGCAGACTCCACTCTAGACTCTAGTAATTTTCAGGTATACATTTCTTGAAATTGGCTGTTGTTTCTTCGGGGGGCTCAGCTCACGTCCTTCTTCAGTAAATACTCAAATCTTCGTTTGAGAGTGGCCGGGGTGCCTGGCGACTTAATCACACTTGGACAAACTTGCTAAGCAGTATTTTGACTGTGCAGGTCCTGACGGCATTTGGAAATGCCCTTCTGGCACTACAACCACTTCAGGTGCCTGGTTGGAGGTGAGTCCAAGCTCCCCATAATTCTTGCAAGAGAATTATATTGTTGAAGATGAGTGCAGATTTGAAGGTGCAGAACATGTATATAGCTCCTTAAATCATCATCATCACACAAGAGCGGGTCTGTTCTTTCAGGAGTTTCCTTTCATTGAATATTGTCCTTACAACTTCAAAGTAATGGTGATGACCATCAGAATATATGTCATTTGATGAAAAAGTCTTGGTGGGTTTGTTGGCTCCCACAGCTTTGCATGGTTGGAGCTCATAAGCCATCGGGCATTCATGCCCAAACTGCTGCTTAGCAATCCTCAGAAGGGTTGGCCACTGTTTCAACGGTTGCTTGTAGCCCTTTTCAAATTTATGGAGCCATATCTCCGAAATGCTGATGTCAGTGATCCGGTGTGTGGTTTCTTCTGAATGTTGTGTGTCCACCCCAAACCCTAAACCGCTTTCTTTACTAACCATGGGGCTTCTCATCTTTGACACACAGTGATGCTTTTTGTTCAGAACTATTTTTGGAGGATCCAAACTGCATACAATAGCTCATCATGCAGGAGTTGTAATGTGGAGGTTGTATGTCAATGAAACCTGTGTCCACTGGACTGTTTCTGAGAACATTTATTTACAAGGGGTTTGGTGTTCGGGGGCAGGTGCGGCTATTGTACAAAGGTACATTACGAGTTTTACTGGTGTTGCTTCATGACTTTCCTGAGTTCTTGTGTGACCATCACTTTAGTTTCTGTGATGTTATCCCACCCTCTTGCATCCAAATGCGCAACCTTATCCTCAGTGCTTTTCCTCGCAACATGCGCCTCCCTGACCCTTTCACACCAAACCTGAAAGTAAGTCTTTGATGTCACACCCTTTTTTCACAGCACCATGAGTTGCATAATAACTTATGTGCAGGCTTCACTAACCCTCTGGGACCTAGTGGTAAACAAGTTGTACTGAACCTTGCACCCTATTTGAGAGGATTTGTTGATGTGCATGACTGACTGGCAGGTCTGTGGATGTGTGTTGCCAGGTTGACTTGCTGCCTGAAATTAGTCAAGCACCTCGCATTCTGTCTGATGTTGAGTCTGCACTCAAGAACAAACAGTTGAAAGCTGAAGTGGATGATTATCTCAAGGTCTGTTTGTCCTGGTTCTGATTTGTATCTGTGGAATAGTGTTCAATGTTCCTCTCAGTAGCAAGCTCCATAATTTGTCACCTCAATTTCATTTATTTGCATGCACTTGTCTCATCTTTTTCAGTGTGTTGTACATCTGGGGATGATGCCCAGTTTGCCACACTACTTGGGTTATGGTTGCCAGAAACTATTCTTTGTTGATGAAGTGTGCATGAGTGGGTGTGGCTCCTAAATTCTGTGCCAGGCAAATTACGTTGCCAAACAACTACAGGGTGATTTTTCCTGGCAACAGGTGTCCTTTAAAGTGGGTTCTTACAAAAGTGGCAAAAAAGATTCAAGTTGTACTAACCACAGCCTATTGTTATACTGTTTATGGGTTTGGATGAGCAGACTCGGCAACGACTGTCACTTCTGTCTGTGGACTTGAAGGGGCGGCTAATGTTGCCTCCAGCTGAAGCTGTGTCCAGTGGCACTAAATACAATGTGCCTCTCCTCAATGCTCTAGTTCTGTATGTTGGCATGCAGGTTTGTTTTAACAAACCTTCACCCATTTGAGTCACAGTTAACTTTTTGACATAGAGAAAAAAAAAAGGTGCAGTCATGATGAGCAGTAATGATGAGCAGGGGAGTCACACCAGGTTTTGTCTGCTAATCGACTGTGTGTTGTCTTTGCATCCCTCCTCAGGCCATACAGCAACTTCAAACCAAGACTACCCAACAGCAGTTGGCCGTGCCATCAGCACCCATCACTCACAGTGCTCCAATGGATATCTTCCAGCACCTTGTTCTGGAGCTTGACACAGAAGGCCGATACCTGTTCCTTAATGCTGTGGCCAACCAATTGCGCTATCCCAACAACCATACACACTACTTCTCTTGTGTTCTTCTTTACCTTTTTGCAGAAGCTAATCTTGTAAGTTCCCCCCTTCCCCATTGCTTCCATGGCTTCTATATATGACATTGTAGTTCCTTGACAACCATGATTGTTTGGAAGCTGCTGTCCTTAAGACTAAATACTGGCTTATGTTGGCGATCCCATCTTACTGCCATTCCTCTAAAAGCACCTCATTTTGTAATAAACATGCTTATTCTTGCATGCTCTTTCTCAGGAAATTATACAGGAGCAAATCACAAGGGTGTTGCTGGAGAGACTGATTGTAAATCGACCGCATCCCTGGGGTCTTCTCATCACCTTCATTGAGCTGATCAAGGTAGTTCCTGAGTTTATCTTGTATTGTACATTGAATATCCAGTATTGTCACAGGGCAGTGGGTGTTTTTGATCAAAGAGCCAGCAGCAGTTGGTGCATGAGAAGTACCTGTGTGTGACACGTCAAAGTTCATGTGTTCTCTTGGGGGTTGTGCATCTCTCTCATCTTGGATTGGCTGGCCTGTGCAGAATCCACGGTACAGCTTTTGGAGCCATAGTTTTACTCGCTGTGCACCGGAGATAGAGAAGCTTTTTGAATCTGTGGCTCGATCCTGTATGGGCCCTCCATTGAAATCTGTTGACGATGATATCTCAGGAAGCTTGTCATCAGATGGAATGAAGGGCTAAGCAAAAGGCCTAATAATATATCTGATCTGATCTCTGTGAATTGTGTACATACATCAACAGCTGTGAGAAATAGTGGGTTCACATTTTGTGCCCATTCCTCTCCATCAATAGAATTTTTCGTGTATACAATTGAGCTCAAAGATGTACATGATCATCTGGTAGGATTTGCCATGTCTAAAGATTCTGAGTTACTTTCAAGGGTGTAGAATTGCAGTAGTTTGTATTGGGAAGAAGTCCATGGGCCTCATCAGGAGTGAGCAGCAGCTGTTTTGTGTAGTAGGAGAACAAACACCCAGTTGTGTATGAATTATTGTCCATTCTTCATCCGTGTGGATCTTCTTAGGAACCTGGAGGACTCTCTAAGCTTGTTGTCAGAGTTGATAGGCCTTGATCTGTGCAAATCTCTTGCAGAGGATGATGCAATGGCTGTGATTCTTTGGTCAGCAACTGCTGCTGAATGCATGAAATGAATTCAAACCTTTTTGAGCCATACTACTGCTGGCTTGTCATGGGATGTGATGATAATACCAACTCATGATGGTGTGTGCAGTCCCTTGCTGTTTGTGGTTGGGGGGGTTTGATACTAAGTAGTACATTATTGTTTGTTGCTGGATGATTGACATGAAAATTTTATCCTTCTATGGTCCAGGATCTAAACCCTCAACCCAACTTGTTGCTCATTGCTTGATTGTTGGAGGACGTCTATTCATAGCCCATCTTTATTTACTTTGGAATTTTCACCTAAGATTGCATATGCTTCTAAACTTTTGCAGCAGCAGATTTGTCGATCCCAGATGATTCTTTTCAGGCATTCTACCATAAAAATGTGTGGTACATAGATTGGTTGATGAAAGAAAGTGGGGTTAATCAAGAATCAATCTGTTATTTGAGGTATATGTATCTATCTATCTCCCTATCAGTGAAACAAATGTAAAGATGAATTTATGCATATGTTCTCTGAGGCTTTTCAATAAATCTGTTTCTAAGGATTTCTAGTTGCCATGAGTCTGAACAACTTTGTGACATTATATGAGAAAAAAGCTCATCTGTTAGAAGGATTTTCCAGTGCGTCTAAGCTGGCCATGATTCCTGTCCAGCTGAGTGTGACATTATATGAAAAAAGGCCTCATCTATCACCAGACAAGAGGTTTTTTCAGAGGCTTTTGGAAGCTGCCAGGATGTTAAGATGATGTTAGTAAACCATTGGTAATTAACCTAAAGTCTTCGAAAAAAGTAGATATCCAAGCAAAACATTGGTGTTAACTAAAGTTTCGAAAAATGACAAATTAACTCAAATGTTTAGTGTTCATCTGTGTTTAGTTCTTCTTCTTTTTTTCTTTTTTTCAAAGAGAGAGAAAAGAGAGAAAGGATTTTTGTTAAGTGTGAACTGAATTGCAAACTTCAAAAAGATAACTCAATGTTAAATATTAATTAACATCATGTGTGAACGAACGTGTTGAAATAATGTTTAAGAAGAAGTTAATAATTTACAATCTTAGAAATTGTGGTATTGTGATTTGTGACACTTTTGTTGCTTTGTTGGTGTGTTGGGATGATGTTATTATTAGCAAAAGCCCCAAAGACCAAGTGTGGCCATATCTTGAGCAGGTTCACAGTAGTCATTATTGTGATTCATGACACTTTGTTAGTGTTAGGGTGATGATGTTAGTCACAAGCCTTAAAACACCAAGTGTAACCTTATCTTTACAGTAGGTTCATCATAGTGGCCATTTTGTCTTTGTGTGAAATCTGGTGGCATGTTCTCTAGTTTGTGGGGAAGGGTGGGGAATAGCCAAGTTTTTAGACTAAAAATCAACTTGAAATTTATATCAGTTTTTTTCCATTGGCACTCAAATAGTGAAGGAAACATAACATAACATCAATACCAGTTTAGTCATCATAAAGAAGGCAAAAGATTCTGAAAAATAGTAGAAAAACATACATTGTTATTAAGAGGGAGTTGGTGCTCAAATTCTTGTCAATTTAGTGGTGATTCAAGTTTTCACCCTCTCTCTCTCTCTCTCTCTCTCTCTCCTTGGCACATTTGCTGTTGTTATAGAAGTATTCTGAAAGCATGTTACATTAGAGGATATTGAGAGTTTTAGCATTATGTATTCATATTTAATAAAAAAAAATCTGACTTTGTGTACTGGAATCATGTGCATTAAATATTAAGTCATAGCATTTTATATCCATATTTAATTTTTTCAAAAAATCTCACTTCATGGACTGAGAGTGTTTGAAGTTGAAGTGAAGGGTTAAGAGGTGAAAAAGGAAGGCCCAAACATCACAATTACTTTGCAAATATCTCTATTATGTGAAAAAAGATCATGTGAAAGTTTTTTGGCACACGTATACACACACCAATTGTGCTATATAGAGTCTTTTAAAAAAGTTTGATGAGATAGTACAATCCTGCTGTATTTATTTGCATTTCAAGTTGAATGTTCAAGTCGAGGGTTCAAGAAATAAAAAAACGAACACAGTTTGGAGGGATTTTTCCTTCTGCAATTTCACATCCTCATATATTAAGATAAATCTTCAAAAGACCCACGACATTTTATATCACAAATACTCAAGAACAACAGTTCCATGTATGTACATGAAATGATTAAGAGCTGGGAGTAACTAGCTAGCTAGTTGGTTTCCAAGCACTGATCTCCACAAACAAAAATAGTAACATTGTAATCTCGCTAAACTTCGAATTTCACACACTACTCTTCTGTATTATCATGTAGAATTCATCATCTAGTTTTGTCTAACTATGCATGCAATCAATGGTTGGCTAATTTTCGATGATTCGGACATTTGAACAGCAAGCCTTTTGCATTCAGCAAGGATGATAGCAAGCAAGAATTGCAGAATTCTGATCAAATTTCGTGAAGAGGGAGGAATCCCAGTATTATTCCAGAAGTCAAAGAAATGCCATGGATTGGAGAATGCCATGCCATGAATTCCAGACTTCCAGACTGCCATGAATTCCAGAACATGACATTGGGAGCTTCCCAGGAGGCGTTTCAAGACTTAAGCTCTCTCCCTGAGGCCGCGGGGTGTTGTTGCAAGTATTGGTCAAAATCAATTCTGCAAAACACAATTGGAACTTTAATTTTTCATGACTTCCAGAACTGCGTCCAGCTAGTGGGCAGACCTGCTTGCTTTCTGGCTCTCAGGGGATCAACAGAAACGGAGGCAGCAGCAGCAGCTGGAGAAGTAGTACAGGAGGCTTCCTGCAATTCCCTGGAATTCTGGAACCTTCTTGGAACCTTGAGGACTTGGAAGTTGCCATCATCAGATTCATCGATAGTGATACACATATTGTCCACCAACTGGTCGGAGTCCACAATGATGGGTTTGCCCGCTGCATCTACACCCATGCAGAATTGTTGGTAAGTCGAATTGGGATCCACAGCGATCTTGTAAACGCCATCCTTCTCGACGGTCGCAAGATCCCTGAACACACGGTTGAACCCCACTTTCACTTTCATTGCCTTGCTCGTGTGGTTCACAACCTCTGTAGAACCCATACTTGGTCGTTTGTTCTTGCAACCTCCCGACGATCCCTGCAGGCTACTGATCTGTTGTTGTCTTTCCGCCTGCCTGAAGCACCGTCACAACAACGTGAAATTACAAAAAAACACCGGAGTTTGTGAAATGGGTAACTCAAGAAACTACACTAGTGCGGTGGAGAACTAACTTTCTATGGACAACAAAAGTTTTGAGCGATATTGTGAGATTTGCTGCTGCTGTAGTAATTCTTTCTTCCTTCAGCCCACTGCCAATTTATATGCAGAAGAACTTCATCTTCCTGCGGTAGTCAGAAGATATTTCATGTACAGATGATCTGATGTACAGAACCACCGGTGTGCCGCGTTTCTTGCGCAGAAACCAACACGCGGCTTCCCTTGTCGTCTATAGGTTAATTTTCCAGCAGCCGACGTGTTGCAGCCGTGGCGATGTTCGACGTTGCTTCGACGGCCTTCCACACGGCAAACCCTAAAATCGGTTGATCTGATCTTCATATCTAGATCGCACCCACCGACATCGCTACAGATCTAGTGCTGCGGGAACCGACAGCTGGATGTGCTTTGCAGAGCGCCTCCTGGTTGCTTCTTCGCCGCTTTGAATCTTCTCGCAATCCACCATTTCATCACCATCATTGTCACAATTGCAGCTACTGGGCACTGGGTATACACAACAGGTGCTGATCTACCTTGCCGACTCATGCTGGATGCCAAGATATTTCCAACTGCAAACCCTAAACATTTGTCTGGAGTCTGGACCCCAAACCCTGTACCTGGAGGAAACCTAAGCAAGAAACTGTGGTGGGGACAGAACAACAAGATGGCAGTATGGTGCAAGTCACTGAGAGAAGAGAAAAGTTCACAGTTGGCAACCACAGTGAAGAAGATCCCAGCCTTGTGGAGCTGCTAGTGATCATGTGCCATACATCAGCCTCAATCCAGTTGTTGCTCTTGACAGCAAGCTGGGATAACAACAGCACTCCATAAGTGGCAGGGAATCTCAAACTTGGCAGCAGCTGAGTTGCCATTATTGCAGCTGCCAAGTTCTCTCATATTATTCAACTGGATCACCCTCCCTTTGCTTGCACCTTTCGACTCTCATCTTGTTGGCAACCTCCTCCAATGCCTTTCATCAAGTGCAGACTAATATTGTAGTGACTGACAAATTGATGATGATGAGAGCTCGTCCAGCTCCTTGCAACAGTCTAAAAGTTCCAATAGGTTCTGCTGACTCTCTGAAATGAACTCAGAATACAACATACACCTCTCCTCAAAACAGCATCCCAACTACAAATAGGAAACATGAAAGCAGAAGAGAGAGCAAGAGAGAGGAGAGAAATATGCAAACGTAATTCTTGAATTTTGTGAACCATATTGCAAATTAGCTAATCCCATGTAAGCTAAACTGGGGATTTGAAAAAACACCAGCTGACAAAATCTCTGCTACCCTTAAAATTCCTGGGTTTTTGAGATGGTCAAAGAATTTTGGAGAATTTTGAGTTGTCTAGTTTCTCCTTCTTCTTCTTCTTCGTTTTCTGCTTATGTTGTTGAACATCAGCAACAGCAGCATTTCTAAGAAGGCCAACATCGACTGCCCCTGAGACCATATCATATCCCAGTTCCATCAATGCTGAGGGAGAATCATCTGCTGTTGCAAACCCACACAAGTACACACCAGTGGACTTGACCATCTCCTCAGCTTCCCTGCAGGACATACCATGTAAAGCAAGAAAAAGTGAGATATTGTAGTTTTGCCTGATTACTCACATCAACTGAATCAAATCTCTGAGCTTCTGCTTGCTACAAATAGTACAAACAATGCCACCTCTGATGGGTTGTGGCGTGGAATTGGATTGTTAGCTGGATTGGAGACAGTATTTAGAACAATCTCCTCAAAAAAACCACATGTAGACATAAGTTAGACCAAGATCTGCTAAGAACTGCTTACAAGAGTTACAGATTTTCTATGAAACATACTTCATGACATGTCATTCTTGTCTACTCACAAAACATACCCTATGCAAGTAGAGAAGTGAAATACCATCTTTCTGGTATGCATAGGCCAGCATCTAGAACTAGATGTAAACCTTGAAACAATTGCCAACAAGAAGAGAAAGAATGGATGTCCATGGATTAAAGACAAGAGTCCAATTAGTCTTGTATAATTTAAGGGTTTTCGGGCAGGGTGGGTGGGGGACGAGGGTTTCAAAACCTTTACCTGAGCAGATTGGAAGGGCTTGAATCTGTTGGAAATCCCAAGAGTCCCATGTCTGCACGAAGATCAAGAGGTCCCATTTGTATGCAATCCACTCCTTCCACTGCAGCAATTTCTGGAATGTTTTTCACTGCTTCCACTGATTCCACCTTGAAAACAACTCCCATTTGTTGAAACACTTCAGAAAACAAAACACTTTGGTTGCAGATATCAACACTGCAGATTGCAGTGATGGGTACACACAAACCACAATGTCTACACAAAAGAGTTTTCTGCCACAAAGAGTACTTGCAACTGGTAATTCCACAACACAGAAAAACAAGTTCAGCAAAAACCACTTGGAATTGGAGCAAGATCATTCACTTGGCACATGATAAGCAATTCTTCAGCTTCACATCTGTCGAGATAAGAATAATCCAATCCATAGCGTGCTGCTCTGACAATGGGGAATGCAGCTCCCCTTATTCCCTTGGGCGGATATCGACAAGCTCTGACAGCATTCTGAGCAGCATCTGCGTTTTCAATCATTGGAAACATGATGCCAGCAGGTCCTAGGTCCAAAGCCTTCTTTGCCCACACGGGGTCATTTGCTGGAAGACGAAGAATTGCAGGTGTGCCTGTAGAAGCTAACACTTGCAAAACTGGGAGTGCAGCCATAGTACCTCCTGGTCCATGCTCCATGTCCACCACCACAAAGTCATACTGAGCCCAACCCAGTATCTCAGCCACAATTGGTGAAAAACTCACAGAAAAAGCTCCATACAGTTGCTCACCACTTGCAAGCCGCTCTTTGAGCAAAGCCTGCCGAGCCTGCATTATTGTGTCTCAAACAATTGCACATGAAAGCAATCAGCTTTCCCATCTTCGAGGGAGGCGACTGATCACCTTGGACAGTTACTTGCTTCATGACCAGATTCAAAAAAAATCATAGCTCATCATCCCAATTGGGGAAGGAAAAGGATGGGTTTAGGGTTTAGGGTTCAATCAAAAAGCATTGAGAAAAGAAAACGGTGAAACAAAAACACACAACACTACTGGAGGAGTTTGATCATTAAGGGGGGGGGACTCACAAGTAACCCAGTTGTTGTGTTTAAATCCCTAGCCAAAGCTTGAGCTTGAAATCCCCATCGCCTATGCACTTTTGGCACCAACATGGGTTTCTGAATCATGAAGAAACCAATCCACCAAAAGCATTGAGAAAAGAAATGGCGAAAGAAGATTAACACACAACACTAATGGACGAGTTCGCTGATGAAACTCACAAGCAACCCTGTTGTTGTGCTGAAATCCCTAGCCAAAGCGTGAGCTCGAAATCCCCACCGCCTATGCACTTTTGGCACCACCAACAACAATTTGGAGGAACTGGAAGAAGAAGAAGAAGAAGAAGAAGAAGAAGGGATTGAAAACTGGTGTGCAAGAGCTCCACAACCCATGCTCAAACTTCTAAGCATCATCATCAGAAGAAGCTTGGACCAATGTTTTTTACAAAGTCCGGAGTGAAGCAGCAGCAGCACCACCAAATCAGTTGCAGTTATCTAGCAATAAAAATGCAATAAAAATGTGGTATGAAATCAAATCTAAAAACCCAAAAAAAAACACAACCAAACTTCTCTGAA
>Ga0209208_10002148_pt1 | contig 28197 bp, 20 predicted proteins | sample S1TSphfallax_3_FD_187694 | JGI IMG/M metagenome (GOLD analysis project Ga0209208, IMG submission 187694) | Host-associated microbial communities from peat moss isolated from Minnesota, USA - S1T2_Fd - Sphagnum fallax MG (SPAdes) (version 2) | ecosystem: Host-associated > Plants > Peat moss >...
AACAAAAAATCTGAATACCTCTAGCTAAACCCCTTAGAATGTTACTAAAGTGTTTTAAAACCTTGTTAAATGACATAGTATAGTGTGACTCGTATTAATTTGTTGTGGGGCCTGGGGACCCCAAAAGGTTTTTTTTCCCCCTTTTGCAATGGGACCCCAAAAGTTCAAATTTTTCCCTTTGTTGGCCCATCCCAAATTAATTTAATGAAGGTTTGGACAGTCCCAAAATAGGTATATTGTAGCCTCGTCCTTTTACGGCTGGTACTTAGGTTAAAGGAGTAGCACCAGATTTATTTTTTTCCAATTTTTCGATATTGCTCAAGTGACCATCATCCATAAATATATTTAACCAAGTTTGGCACTATTCAAAGTATGAAAGTACGAAATCTTAAGCAGCCTTTCATGTTGCAAGCAATTGTCACAATTTGGCGAATCTTTTTATTTTTTGGAAATTTGTTGAATTTTCTTTTAAAAACAGGGAATTTGTGACAGAATTTTTTTCAAAATGGCAAAACTTCATCACCAAAAGAATCACGAAGTAAACCTTAAGGCAATGTACATGGGATAAAGTGAGATGCTATTGGGAACATGTTAAGGAACAGATTAAAAATCGAAGGAACGTGTTGGGCGAACACATTGGAAACTTAGGGAACATGTTGAAAACATGATGGGAACACAATGGGTTCAACAAAAATCCAAAAAGGGAGATGAATGTACTTCCAAAGGAGGAATTTGCTAATTCCAATTACAACACACCGTTGGTCTTGCCAATGTAACTTTTTCATGCCACGTGTCACAATCTCATGCGAAAGTCATAAAGAATCAACGGTCAAAAGAGGAATTAATGTTTCAGGGCTTTGCCCGTTGCTTTGGCAGGAAATGTCTTCAAAGCTAAATAATAGCCTTCAACTGTCAGCACCTTAAAATGCACACCTATTTTGCCTGTTGAAGTGTGGGATATATGGCTTAATATACTTAACTAACCAACCACTAGTTGCTAATCCTTCTATGTATACTCAACTTGTTTCTTCATTTAATAAGTTACTAGTATGGTCTGTGCTGTTGGCCCAAGTGTTACAGTGTCCTCAACTGATTTTTCCTTCCAAAACCTAGTTTTTAAAAATTTATTTGAATTTTCTGCAGCAGAAATCACTTTAAAATCAATATCTCCTGCATTCTGAATTACCAAATAAATTCCATTAAATCCTGCTCATCAAGATCTTTCCAAGAACACCAAAGATGCATTCAAATTCCTCCACAATTTTCAGCTCCAATTTAATTTAATTTAATTTTCAGTGAAAGAATCATTCAATATTCATGAACTTTTCCACCACAAGTCCAAATGTCATGGAACCAAGCCCATGCACCCCTCATTGAGAGCTTTCAAAAGACACCAAGAACACAATCTGAAGCATCCTGGTTTCCTGAATCTCATAATTATAAAACAAACTACATTCCTTCATAAATAGATTACAAAGTTTACTCTCTAATTAATTTCAAACTATTATGAGATTATTTGCTTGAACTAATTAGAGCATTTTCAGGCACAATTAACTCAATCAAAAGAGACATTCAGTTATGAATGAAAAGCAAACCAAGCCATTCAAGGCACATTTTAAAACTTTACACTTTAAAAAAAATGACAATTTATGAATGGTAATGGCAACTAGGTTTTAATCATATACCTCACATGCAACTAAAAATTGATTAGTTGTTTTGAAAAAGTCACATGCGTTTCTAGTTGTAGATGACGGATGAAATCAAAATCAAATTATACATGTTCATCCAGATGCCAACTGTATGGTCTATGCAACTAGCATGCGATAAACATGTGACTATAGATTTTTTAATGAATAAACAATTCACATTATATATAGTCCGTCCATCCAAAGCTATCACATGTCATGTGCAAAGATGAGTGACATCTTAAATTTTAATACTCGTGGAAATTAATTTTAGCCATCTTTTTCAACAACTCCAATGGTGCCATGTGTCCTAGGGTTAAAAGGTTTTTGTTGATTAAAACCAACCAAAAGTAAATCTGAACCATCTATTTCAACAATGCATATTCTGCCATGTGGCATATTCAAATGTCATATATCAAATTTTAAGGCTTTAAAATTTCTTTTAAAAAATTTGGGCATTGTTTCTTAACAACACCAATTCTACCATGTGGCCTTATCACGTGGCCTTTGGATTTATAAAATTAAAAGTCGTTTTAATAAATTTGGGCTGTCTTTTTCTACAGCCTCATTTTTGCCATGTGTCGGTTGAAAGTCAATTTTTTATTTTTTATTTGGAGGAAATAAATATGGGCCACCTTTTTCAACAGACCTAATGTTGCCACTTGTCATGTTCAAAATTGATTTGGATTTTTCCACAAGCCAAATTTTCTGAATTTCTCATTATTTTCATTTCCTGATTTTTTGTAAATGTTTTTATGCCATGTTTTAATCTAGGAGGCTTACTAGATTTAAGGTATTGGACACATTGCTAAATGGTTTTAAGGTTAGGGTGAGCTTATTGGTTTAGGGTTATCTAGGGTTGAATGATATATAATCTAGTAGGCCACATATTCAAATACATGGATCAAGGTTTACAGCCTAAAATTGAAATAAGAATATGGACTAAATTGCACAAATAAAATTTAAAGTTAGGTTTTCTTGTCTTAAACTAAGTGTCCACCTACTTATGCAAATTACTACACACAAAACCAAGTGTTTGTAAATTCATGCACACAAAATGGCACTTAATCCAACCAACGAAACAATGCTTACAAGAAGCACCAGTCTAACAATAATTCACTTAGCTAATTTAATGTCTTTTCCTTTTCAAAGAAGGTTTGTTGCCCACTACATCTTTCAATTTCAATTAGGGGGATCATCATTTTTGGTTTAGCACTTACTGTTTCACATTGCCATTACCTTCCATTATCCCACGAAGTGCCACTTGATACCAACTTCTCCAACCTCTACACCATGGTGCACACACCCTAGTCCCCCTACCCCATTTATTATACTTGACACAATTATGTCACCATTTGCAAGATTCAACAGTAGAACAGGGTCCCTTATTTTCAACTGCACCCCAACAAAAACCCAATTTGCACCTTTAGCATGAGTTCAATCAAGTAAATGAGGCAAATGTACACACATGGTTTTTCCTTTCCATATACATACGTTAGTGCTTGTGAAAAAACACCATTTTTAACAAATTGTACCCAATGATCAACAAGCAAAATTCACACCTTCAAAAAAGAATGCATATTTATCACTTTTATAAGATTTTTTCTACCCTTGCAAATTGAAGCAATTCTCATGCTCACACCATTTCCAACCACAAGTCATCCCCTCTCTTCTTGGTTTATCACCCACCTCATCCCATTTAAAAACCCATTTAGGCATATGCACTATGAAGTTTTTAGGGTCCTTTGCGAAGTGCATTATAGCATGTGCAACTTAGACATGCACCTTTCTTAATAAACATTAGTACAAACATGGGGTGTAGTTCACTCACTTAAATCGGTATGGGATCTTAAAAGTGAAATAAGTTCATTGCACTTTAATGATTTCACCCTTATTAAAATTATTTCACTACAATATCATTATGTAAACATCATGTTTCACTACTACTTCAAATAATTTACTATTATAATTTATTGTGTTAATAGGTTTATTTTTATGTTGTTTTAAATATTCTATGTTATTTTATGATATATCCTATATTATTTTAGGCTACATTAATTATTCTAATTTATACCCTGACTTATAGGTTATTATAGGATATTATAAATTATTATAGCTTGAAGTATTATACAGTATTTTACCTTAAGGTATCTTAGCTAACTTATTATAAGTTTTTAACTTTAAATTATTTTAAATTAAATTAATGTATATTATTTCAAGTTATACTTTAGGTTATTATAAGTTATTTTATCCTAAATATAGTAATTTAAAATAATCTAAAATAAAATATAATGACCTAAAGTAAAATAAACTAGAATAGTCAATAATAGCTTATGAAAAAAATTGAAAATAGCCTACAATAAAATAACTACTAATAATTTATGATAACGTAGCTTAGAATGTCCAACAATAATTTATAATAAAATAACCACTAATAACCACCAATATCCATTAATAAAATAGTTCCACCAATAGTCATTAATAACCTATGGTAATTTAACTTCAAATAACCACCAATAATCACGAATAGAATAACCAACAATAGTCACTAATGAAATATATAAGCAATAATAGAATAGGCACCAATAGTCATCAATAAAATAACTAATAATATCACCAACATAATAGCCATAAATAGCCTATGGTAATATAGCTTAAAATAACCAATAATAACGTAAGTTGAACTAACCTTTAATAGCCAAAAGTAACCAACAATATTTTCACATAACCAAAAATAGCTTAAAACGAAATAGTTTAACATAACCAAAAATAACTTATAATAGTTGCAAATAACCTAAAATGAAATAGTCTAAAATAACATTAAAAAAACATAAAATGAACAAAAATAATTTACAATAGTCGAAAATAGCCTAAGGTGATATAACTTAAAATAACCAAAAGTAACCTAGGGTGAAATAGTTAAAAATAACCGAAAATTTTGAAGTTAGCCATAAATAGCCATAAATAATGTAAAGTGAAATAATTTAAAACGATGAAAAGTAGCCCTAAAATATTTGTAAGTAGCCTAACATAGATAATATTATTATATTAAAAAAAATTATCCATTTATTAAACATTTCTTTTTCAAAAAAATGGTCGTTGAAATGTTATTGAATAATGACATTCAAAAAAAAATTGTTCAAATGATTTTACACTTGAAATAAATGTAATTATGTATAATTTGTTTTAAAAATTAATTAACTTTTAACCATTTCATTTGAACAAAATTTCAATAAGATATGAATTTTCAAAATTTATGTTTTTGTAATGTTTAAAATGAAGTATTTGATAAATTGAATGCAATGTAACACATAATCACAACAAGTGTGGTGGCTTGATGGTAAAGGTGATTGCCTCCATCTTAAAAGGCAAAATATCAAACCTTTCAAATGGTGTGTTTATAATCAACAATGGTAAGTTGACCGAATATTTTCCTATGTAATTCCTTAAAGTAAATGTTTATTTAGGTTGATTACATGGCCTATGTATTTAAATTAAATTTTTAACCTAGCATAAGTGGTGTCACGTGTCAATATTTCATAAACTAAAAGTCATGAAATTATCAATAATATTAATAATACATTAAATATTAAATAATTTAAATTTAATTGATTTTCATGTTGCCTAGTTAATTAACTAACAAATGAAATGACTTGGTAAATTTATATTTCACTTGAAAGTAATCTTGTTTCACTAAGTATTAATGGACCAATTCATTGTCCATAATAACTACTCCCCATTCACTAGAGTTTTGACCAATTTCACCATGGTAAAAATGTCCAAATTCACTCAAAATCTAATGAAACCCAAAGTGAATTAAAACACATTTTGGTGTAGTGAAAAGTAATACATTATTCAAATAATGTTAATGTATTAAAATGTCTATGCAAATACTTCACATATTGAGAAACAATATTATCAAGACATTGGGTATTATAGATGGCTATAAATCCAACATTTGATTTCTTTGGTATAAATGTTGTAAAAAACATGGGGTTTGATGTAATTAGATACAACACTACAAAATGGGGGTGCAGTTCACTAGTCCTTGTTCATTAAACCAATGAATGCATATTTTTTTCATTAGTCCCCATTCATTAGACTAGTGAATTCATTGTTTTTTCACTAATCCCCATTCATTATAACCAATGAATTCATTCAAAATCTAGTGAAATAACTGGCACACAATGACACCTTTTGTTGTAGTGATATAATAAAAAGATTATACCGCATGCAACCTCATGGACTAGATGTTAAGGGAGTAGGCAAATTACATAGTTTTTGGGGCTTACAAGGCGTTATGGATAGGAATAAACCATTGGACAATTGGGGTTTGAATTTTATTTTATTTTTTGAGTTTTGTTTTGTAGTTCATGTTGATGGTGACTTGGGGACTACTAATGTAGGTATGTGTTGAAAATTTATGTAAATATGTAGGTATTTGTTGAGAAATTATAGATTCAAATGTTGAATATTACATATTTGATTTGTTGTTTGTTTATGCTTCCATTGAACATGGATTTTTGTTGTAATTTTGTTGAAATTTTCAATAAATAAAAAAGTACAAACTTTTCCATTAATTTCCATATTCAATCTGATGTGTGAATCATCTTTGGTATTAAAAATATCAGAAAATGAATTATAATTATATTTGTATTTTTTTCAAATTGTATTCTAGATTACAGTTTTTAGTTATTAAAAATAATCATGAATATGGTGTATTGATGGACTATAGATAGATGTGTGTTTGGAATCAATGCAAAGTTGTGAATGAATGTATATTTGTAATGCAAATATGTTGTTACAATAAATGTGGATTGGTTTTGGAGGAATTAATCCACATCTACCACCAAAAGCTAGCTAAATGGTTTTATATTACAGCCATGACATATAAGACCAAGACAAACCCATAACACAACTATCCCAAAGTCTTTTATCTTTTACTATTATAGCATTTCCCAGCCTCATTTATATAGGTCCAATGACCAACAAATGGGGTTTAACTTTTAAGATGTGGTAAGTAACTTATACACATGCATCTCTAATGGACTAATAACTACCCAAATGGCAGCGTATTGCTACCAAAACATATAAACCTACTTGGCAAACCCATAAGGCACATATCTCAATGTTTCTAGGTTTAACTACTACAGCATCTCCCATCCATACCTCTTTAGTTACACATACCAACAAACCCCATAATAGAGACCACACATGCCCTTCCCACTAGAAAACATGTTGTCCATTTTAACCATATTTTTGCAACTACTATGTGACTAGTGTCCAAACCAACTTATTTTACAACTAGAGGTGTGTTAATCTTACATGTCCATGTAGTTACAACTTGTTGTAGTCACATATGCAACTACAAGAAAGGTTGAACCAAACTCTAGTCATAAATTTGACTACAACTTACAATTAATATGATTTTTCATAGAAAATGTAAATGAAAAGCGAATAATGTCATCTAATTTTGATTGCATAACGTAACTATTTTTGCAACTACAATAATATATTTTACCACATGTATAAAGAAACATAGACCACACATGGCAAATTTTGCTATTTCAATTGGATTATTGTCCCTTCAATGTACCCATCCATGGGTCTTCCATGATATAATATCTAATAGCTAATAGGTTACTAGAAAAGGCTATTATAACTTAGTTGATAAACTAAGTTAGGTAAGCTTAATAAGTTATGTTAGACTAAGTAGGCCTATGTACATTGGTAGCTTAGCTTAGCTTGCATACTTAGTTAATTGGCCAATGTTATCTATAGCTAGTAGTAGGCTAGTTTACTAGGTGTAGTTAATAGGCTAGGCAATGAAGGTTAGACCTAGTTAGGTTAGGTAAACTAAATAAGTAGTTAGTAGGGTAGGTCATTAATTTAAAAATAGACTAGGTAGTAGGTAATAAGTAGGATAGGTACTAGTTAATTAGTTTATTGTGTGAATATGTGATCATGTTTTCATATTAATTAAGTAATTAGATTAGTTTAGGTACTCAATCAATTAATTAGATAGGCTCTAAGGTATTATGAAATAAGTAGGATAAGTATTAGTAGGTAGTAGGTAGGTAGGTTAGGTAATTAATTTATTTAATGTAGGTTAGTTAATAGATATTAGGTATGTAACTTACATAATATGTAAAAAGTAGGATAAATAGTACATAGTATGTAGCTAAGTTAATTAGTAGGTAGTAAGTAGTTAGGGAAAATAGTAAATATTTTATTGCATGGGTATATGTCATAATGTTTTTGTATAGGACAAAGGATGCGATAGTGTTGTAGTCTCGTAATGTTTCCCTTTTATTAGAATTTATCCCATATCCTTTGTCTATAACTTCAAACTTGTAAAGTATATAAGTAAGTGAAAGAATGGACTAGATTCGTAGTATGCATTATAAACATGGTGCATGTGCCATTTGGGATGAGCCAATCAAAAGGCTTGTCCCCAACAAAGTAAATAGGATCCTACTATCTAACTATTTAACCTATGCTAAGTAGCTTATTCTACCTTAACCTAGCATAAAAAGGTTGCCTATTATAGTTTAGCATAAGATTGATTATAATTAAATATTATAAATATTTAATTAATGTAATTACAATATTTAATTACTATAATTATAATAATTATTTTTTGAACAAATGGAAAATTGCCACACATTTTATGGCCATTGACTCTTTGAATTACCACATGGTTAAATTTTAACCACCCATCAATGGCAACTATCCCAAATGTAGTCACAAATGCAATCGCATATTGGGGTTCCACATCATATTAAAGATCATCCATGGCAATGGATGAAAAATTCTGATCTAGTTGTAAGGTTTACAACTAGACTTTCAACTTCATGGCCATGTCATGTCTTTTGTGATTAACTATTTTATGGCACTTGTCCCTAGTGATGACATTCTTCATTTTGCACATTAAAATTCTTTAAAATTCTTCATTTAGCACCTTGTCATAACATTTTTTACCCGCGAATGTTTACCAAATTACACTGGTTGATCTATAAAATTCTTTAAAATTCTTGCTTCTTTGGGCTTCCATAACATTCTCGCACCAAGAATGTCATAACTATGCACTTGTCCAAAGCAACTAGGCTATTTTTAGTCGCATGTGTCCATTATAACTATAAATGAGACACAAATTTAGTCATTGATTTTCAATTTTCTTTTAATGTCCACTTGTTTTTTACCTTCTCATGGCCACCTTAAATTGTGGTAAAGGATGTTGGACATGCAAATTGGCCTCATTTTATTGTGACACTACCACTAGATCAAAGCAATGTGACTATGGGGCTTGAAATTTTTGAAGTCCAATAATAACCCCAAATGTTGCTTCCCCATCATGTGCACTTCCCTCCCCCTCTAATTAACATTGTAAATAGTTGATAGTTGCATGCTACCAAATGCTACCAGATCACAAATTTGCAAGGATGGTGGTAGTTAAGTTGGAGTTGTTGTTCACTCCCTTGTGCACCTCTCCATTTGATGTAGTTGCCACTAAAGGTTTAGCATATGATGTGGGGTCACTTGATGTGCCAATAGTTTCGTCATGAACATCTCAATTGTTGCATTCAATTATTCAATGTCCTAAGCTTCTGTATCACATGATTCTAACAACTTGGCATATTGCCTTTTCATTTCAACCCAATTTGATTCGAGGCCCCAATCTGAGATGATAATGTCACAAAATTGGATCCTTGTCACACATTCCAACATTGAATTTTGGAACACATATTTTCCACACCATCATCATCCACACCTAATACGACAAAGGCCCACATAACCCCAATTTGATTTCAAAAATCATCTACCTACTTAAATGCCTTCAAGCACTATATGGAATCTTCAAGTTCATCATCTCACAATTAACCTCATCTCAAACTACATGTAATAATCATGGTTGTGGTTATAATGTACCCATGTGTCCCCACCAAGTTTAGCCTTGCCCTTACCATCTCAAACAATGAACGGCTTTTGAAGTGCCTTGGATTTCTGCACACATCATTTTGAGGCCATTTAGTTTATCTATGCACACTGAAAGATGCATCCAACAACACAAAAAAATGGGAGTGTAAGGACTTACTAGTTTAGGTTTTGCTAGAACATTTTGTCACCACGTCCAAATGTGTTTACCCTACACACTACACCTTGTGCACCAATCAATTGTGACCTCTTCTTTTTAATTTCTTCCACAATTTTTTTAATGTTACTTGTTCTAATGTCACATGTTGTAAAGGCATTTCATTGGTTTGATTGTTTTCAACTGTAAGATTTGCAATAATATTTTCAAGGAATCCAACCCAATCACTCTACAATGATTCCCTAGGTCTTGTAATGGTCAATTACTCGATTTTCACTATGTTATAGTTATTTCACAGTTTCAACAAATGAATCACACAGATGTTCTTCCTTTTGTTAATATGTTGTTCTTTTGGCTTTAATTGTTTTTTGATATTTCAACACTTGTTGTTTTGGTTGTTGGCTATGAGGAGTGATAGCAACTACCACATTTATTGGAACATTATCAATTTAGGAGGCTTACATGCAACTGTACTAAAATTAAAAAGTTTGGTTGTGAACATATTTTGTATTTCAATTTTCCTAGGACAATTTCCAAATCGATAATCGGCACTAAAATATATAATACAAGGATAATGTAAGTGGGTATTCTAGTAGGTTTAATAGGTTGTGCATTAGATCACATTACAAGTTTTATAAACTTAACTACAACGGTTGATACTGGTAGAACTTCTTTCTTCCAGTTATGACATGTTTCAAAAATATGACCTATTTTATTAAAGTTAATACATGTAGATGTAGATTTAACTATAAGATGTATTACTAGATTAAACATAATTTCGTTAGCTTTTGGTGTCATTAGTAGCTAGAGCATTGTAACTCAAATTAACAAGGCCGCTTTCCAAATCACAAACTACAACAACTTCCTTGTGTTCAATCAATGTATTTTGTTTCATTCCTATTGTTATTAATCTAAGGTAAAGTAATAGTCCTATTCTAAAAACAATAGTGAGGAAAACACCTATTGTTTTAACTTGTAAACAATTAGTTATTTCAACAAGTGTTCATAGTAAACCTCAACACATTTAATAGTTTATTGTTGAATGTTTTGTAATTGCAAGTAGACCTCTTCATCATTCTTCATAGATCCAAGCAAAATAAAGTAAACCAAATGTTCATCCTTGCTACAAAAGTAAAAATGTCGAAAAAGTACATTTTGAAAACCTAGGTAAGAGAAAGTTCATAGGGACAACTAGTACCTAGAGGGGGATGGGGTAAGGGGGCAAGATGTGTTGTTGATTCATTATTTAGGAAAGGAAGGGTAAGCAGGTGTGTAGAGACTCAAAAACACTTGTAGCTTTTAGTGGCAAAACATTATAGCAATTAATGATCCACCATTGCAAAATCCAAGTCAAGCACCACCAAATTGTAAGCAAAATTTATTTTCCCTCTTTTCCACTAAAAGAAAAACATGTATTTTTTTACTAATATTTTAGTCACAAGAGACATTTTGCAAATAAAATCCATTTAGTCGACTAAGACAAGTCGCATGTGATAAATTAATCACAAATGACAATGGGTATTATATGAAAAAAAAGTCAACAAATACATTTCATCCTTTGATTCCATTGTATATGTATTGTCACATGCGACTAAAATGCAATTATTTTGGTCACAATTGAAGGCAAATGATCTGTTGCCACGTGTTTTAATATTTTAATATTAAAAAATTATTATTATTATTATTTTGAAATAATCTAAGACATTCAATTTAAATATTTGGATGATCTTATATTATGACACGTGGCCCAATGCAAGTATGCCACGTGGCATTAAAAAAATATTAATATTAAGTTTGTAGGTACCTCGATAAGTACATAAATAAGTGCCTACAAACTTAAACTACATACCAACCGACCTACTTAAGTAAAAAAATAAGTAAGTAGGTTTTACCTTCCTCTATTAATTACTTATTCATATAAGTAGGTACAAAGGTTGACCTAGGTGGGTAGGTCAAACTAGGTACCTACCTAGCTAGGTAGATAAGTAGGTTGGGAAGGTAAGTACTTTAGAAATGTGCATAATTTTTTTTTTCTTTTGGGTTGAACCTTTTGATTAGCTCATCCCATGTGCACATATTTCTTAATGTCAAATTGGATGACCACACCCCCTTATTTATATAATGTTCAAAATAGAAATGAAGAACAAACAATATGGGATAAGTTTTGAAGTTGTAGATTCTTGACAAACTAAGTTATAATTCCAAAACTTTCTTCATGTTTATTTTTTTAGTTTTTAGATTTCTAAACAATTCAAGTACTAGATAATTAGATAATCCTTTAATCAATAATGATTAAATTTACATATATCTAATATAAATTATACACTACAAATATTTAGTATTCATTATCAGTTACTTAAATAAGCACTAACTTCTTAATATTTAACAGATTAACTAATTATTCACAAATTATTAATACATAATTCACAAATAATTAAATAAATAAAGTATTTTATTACTTTTTAGGATTTGATCGAATTATATATCATATAATGAACGTAAACTAATTTAATGGCTATTATTTTAAATTAAATATTTTAAATATTAATGTTAAAATTATAAATAATGAATTAATAATTGTTATTAGAAAGTAAATTTTGATAAGAATTTCATAGAAATTATTATTCAATTAATTACTTATTGTATAATTAAATTTATTGTTGTAGAAATTATTATAGGTAAATTTATTTTTTCTCTTGGTAATTATTAACTATAAATAAAAAAATTTGTTAAAACATAACATTAATTTCGATTACTGTAAAATTACAATAAAATATTTATCAAAGATGATTAATCATAGAATTCAAAAATAATAATAATATTATATAATAATTCGTGAAATTAAAATCAGTAAAATATTTATTTTAACTCATACTAATTTTTTTTCCAAATTTTCAATTCAGGTTTGAAGTTATAAATTAATTATGTTCAATTAGAAAATAATTATGCATTTACTAATCAATTCTTATCTGAAGTAATTACAATGATTTTAAAATAATGTCACATTAATTACATTAATTAATTTCTTCTAATATAAGAATATAAATTATATAATATACAAATCTATGTTATAACAATAATTATTTAGTGTAACTTAGATTTAATACACATAATCATTTATAATTATTTATAAAAGTGATTAATTATGGATAAGACTAATAGAAAAAACCCTTAAAACTCAATCAATAATTTTTTGAGATAAAATATAAATTTAAGATTCCAAAATAGTAATCCAAATTCAAATATCAATTTTTAAATCAAATAAGTTTTTTGAAATTAAATAAAAAATTTCAAAATTGAAAAGTCAATTCTCAGATTCAAATAATAAGATTCAAAATTAAAATGTCCATTTTAGGACTCAATTAATAATTCTCTAAATTGAAATATTGATTTCAAAACTCCAAAATAATAATTTGGAATTCAAGTTTCAACTTTCAAATCAAGTAATTTCTTAAAATTTAAATTTAAAACTTCAGAATTCAAATATCAAATTTTAAGTTCAAATAAGAATATTTAAAATCAAAATGTCGATTTTTAAACTCAGTAAATGTTTTTGAATTGAAATACTAATTTTTAGAGTCAAGAATAATAATTTAGAATTAAAATATCAATTTTTAGATCAAATAAGTTTTTTGAATTTACATAACAATTTCCAGAATTGAAATGTCAATTTTTAGATTTAAATCACAGTATTCAAAATTGAAATGTCCATTTTTACACTGAATTAATAATTTTCAAACTTAGAGTATTAATTTTGAGAATCCAAAATAATAATTTGGAATTGAAATTTCAAGTTCAAATCAAATGATTATTTAAATTTATATGCAAACATTTCAGAGTTGAAATATAAAATTTCATATTCATATAAAAATATTCAAAATTAAAATGTCCATTTTTATAATTAATTACTAATTTTCTGCATTAAAAATTAATTTTTGGATTCGAAAATATTAATTTAGAATTCAAATATCATTTTTTAGATCAAACAAGCCTTTTGAATTTAAATTGAAAATATCATATTGAAATCAAAAAATTCAAATTCAAATAATGTTTTAAACAATTGAAATAACAATTTTCAGATTTTAATAAAAAAATTCATAGTTTAAATGTTAATTTTGAGATTCATTATATGAACAATATACATACATATGTATATTATATATATATAATTTTAGTGCATACATTAAAATACCCCCTTATGTCATTGTAGAATACCTTTAGGATGTAACTAATTTGGTGACTATTGTAAGTAATGGGACATATCAACCTATTAATGGCTGAAAATAAATATAAAATCGATCCAACCAATAGGATGAAATTTCAAATAGTTACATCATAGTTTTAACAATGACTAAAATAGTTGAAATTTGGTCTTGTAGTTGCAAATATTCCTAAATCTAATTGCAAACAACTATAAGTCACATGTAGTTGTAAATGGAATGGTTACATTTTGGCTGATTTCTATTAGTGTTCCCTTTTCATTTTCCCTCTACATTTTTGTGATTATTGTCTTTCAGCGTGAAAGATTTTGAACAAAGTTGAAGGGGTAGTTGAAAATTTTGTTGAACAAATCAACATTTGTGTTCCTTGTTCAAAATTGGAATGTAACAATTTGTTTCAAGCACCCTTGAGCTTCTATTTTTGTAATGGGAAGGTGATTGGTAATTCATTAATGCTTGAATTGCTCTTGTGTTAATAGACCTCGAACATTTCATCTTTTCAAAGCTTCAAAATTGGGGTCGGTTATTTGTTAGGTGTGCAACACAAGTGGATATATAGGATGTCTATGGTTTTACTTCCATTACTGTTAGATTAGAGAATTGCAAATTTTTTATCATTCTAATGCCAACGCCATTCTAGGGCAAAATTTGAAGTTGCCATTGGACAAGAGTTGATAAGTGTAGGGTTAATTCTAGTGGTTCCTAGGTTTGAATTGACATTGAAACTTCCTCGAATATTCCATTTTATGCCATTTTGCATGAATATTTGTTCATATGTCAACCATCAACCAACATTTACATCTTGTATGATGTTTGAACTAAGCAATTCAAAATTATGAATCTTTTATTTTTGTGACCTAGTACTTCTAGACTGTTAAGGGGGTAGGATGAATATGTGATTTTGGATGAATAAAGAATTTAAATTAAGGACCAATCAGGGAATTTTGTTAGTTTGAATTTTAAATTCTTGTTGTTTTTTAATCATGATGAGGATTAAGGACTACCCAAAGGGACATGTTTCTTGAGTGAATTCTATGTAGTATCAAAATATGATGAAATGAATTATAATTTTGAATCTGGAATTTTTTATCATGTATTCTGAAATGTAGATTTTGGTTATATGCAATAACCATGAATATCATGTTTTCATGAATGGTAGTGTTAAGTATGTTGAGAATTAATGGATGTATGCATGTGAAATGTAATCTATTGTTATAGTGGTGTGAAATATTTTACATAAATTAAATTTCACTTTTATCATTTGGCAACCATCTTGTGGGGATTTTTTTTTCTATTTTTTCTTTCAATAATGGGAAGGTTTTCAACAAATTTTGTTTTATATTGTAGATGATATTGTTTAAATGAGTGGTGGTGGTTTTTTTTCAATTCTGAATTGAAAAAGGTATGTTAAAAAATATCAAAGGTGTAAATGGTTAATGCCATAAGGACTCTAGAGCAATCTATAGATTCTAAAGACAAAGAAGTATGAAACATGATGAATCAAATGGTGACTCGATGTTTATAACGACAATTTAACTTGGAGGCAAATCGGCAAATTATTGAAAGATAAACAAATAAAAATCTTGAATATGGAAAGGAGTATGTAGGGCTTATAGAAACCCCATACTTGAATCTAATGTTGGACAAGCAAGTTATAATAATAAAAGAAAGACCTGAAAGGCATAGGTCATTTCTACCACAAGAGGTGGTATGGTGTGAAATATGGATTGGGGGTTTTCAGAGAAAGCACAGTTACAAACGATGATTTCCATAGGGAGAGATGTGGTCGACTACTCACCCAAATGACTGGGTGTAGTATGCTTCTAAGTTGCAATATGTGGTTCAAAGCCGAAGAGATCAAGGCGGAGTAGGGACTTTTGTAATACACAATCAAATGCAGGAAATTTCAAATCCACAATTAGTGGATAGCCAAAGAAAGGATGTTATAGGAGATATACAACCTAGGTTTGTGTATCAGTCTACATCTCCATTTTATTATGAACTGGTGGAAGACTAGTAGGTGGAAGAAAACACCAATATCAATGTGGTTAAAGAGAGTGAAGAAAATTACCTATGATCATTTAAGTATGCAAAAGCAAAGGTGAATGTGTTGGATGAAGTACCATAGTCATATTCACATCAAGGGAATCCAAAATTGGGTCAACCAAAGTAGATAATTGAAACACGGGATCATGAACCTATGGATTCAGAAATGGTGGGATTAATTTCAAGGGTTTGTGCATTTTGTGATGAAAAAGGACATGCAATCATGGATTATCCTTTTGTGCCTTTTCACATCAAAGCAAATATTCTTAGGGATGTGGAGTTACAAAATGTGGCAAAAGCATTAATGGATCAAACACAAGCACATGAACCAAGAATTTTTATAATTTATAACAAATTGAAAGGTATGGAATTGGGAAGTTAATTGGGACCATGATGTTTGACGATGTTCCAATCTTGATTCACTTTGTGGAGTCTTAACAAGAAGGAAATTGAATGGGAGTACAACATTACCAACATCAACTATTGGAGTTGGGACACCTCAAATGGTGTTTACCAATCCGATATTGATTACTCATGTGAATATGACTAAAGATCAACCATCAATGAGCTTAATGGCTACTAAAGGGTACAGTAATGTAGATGCAATGAATTCAAAAGGAAGATACTGAGAACCATTTGTTGTAATTGCACCAATTTTTAATCATAGAGATGCCCATTATGTTAGGCCAAACATGGTAGCTTTTAAGTATTCGAATTTCAAAAAAGATGTTCATCCAAAGTGTTCAATTTTGTAATAAAAGTAAACGTAGAGACTTATAAAAAGTATATCCTCAATGCATTTAACTATACGCAAAAGATATAACATTAGACAAGTTTCATAATTACATGTCGAAATTCCCTAACTATATTTTTTTGGAGTTTACATAGGCATTTTGCAATCCTCATAGGAAGACTTAAAATGATGAACAAATATACATGGAGCTAAAGAATATGAAATAGGAGGAGATTGAAAAGGTGGAGGTTTATTATGAATGGATTCAAAAGCTAGCTCATGGATTATAAACACCAACCATAAACAATTTTTTTACTATTGTGTGTAGAACAGGTTTACAATCATACCTCATAATTGTGACTTTAATGATGAAAAGGTCAATATTACAACAACATAAAGAGGTAGCAATGTTGTGTGAAGAAGGCATGACTACTACAAAACAAGGAGTGCACTTTTAGTACCACATAATACCAAAGAAGTGACATCAATGAAAACACAAAATAATACAGGGAAGACTAACAAACATCGCACAAATTAAGGGGTGACAAATCACAATGTGGAAACATGCAAAAAGAAGAAAAAGTAGACCATAGTGGGAACCAAAGAGGCTACACAACCAAGTCAAAAACCACATAAGACATCTTCATATGCATGCCACATGTGTGGTTTGAATGGACATAAAATGACAGATTGTCTAAAGTTTATTAAAATGCAAAAGATGTTTCATGGAAAATCTATGACAATAATAGAGGTTCAACTTATTGTTGAGGCACAAATAAGCACTATAGATGTCAGTGTGGTGGATGTTAATGTTGCAACAAGAAGTAAGGCAACTAAAGAACAAGTGTTCAAGGATAGAAAACCAAGGAAAGCAAAGAGTGTTGTTGATTGTGAGAAAAAAAAATGATTGAAGAAGTCAATGGTGGAGATAATTTAGCAAATTTAGAAGATACAGACCTAGCCAAAAGGGCCATCCACATCCATGGAGGGATGAAACACAACTTGGTCGGGTACACCAAATATTAGTCCTACGAAAGCACAAAAATCTCAAGATGTAATGAATTCACAAGAGAAACTAATTACAATAGAAGATATTTTTCTAGACATTGCTAAGCATATGCTAGAAATAGTTATACTTTGAAGTTGGGACAATTGTTTAAAATAGCTCCTAAGTTTTAAAAATATTTATGGCAAAAGCTAAAACTAGAAAAAACTCAAAATGTAAGTAGAGCAACCATAGAGAAACAAGTTGGTTCTTCATTACTAGAGGTAGGGACAACTATTGTAACAATAGATAATCATATGGAAATTATCCAAGTATAGATTGGGAAGAGTATAATAGAGGATGTGTTGTTGAATGGAGGTTTTGGAGTTAATATTATCACAAAACAATTGAAATTGAGGTTGGGGCTTCCAAAGCCTAAACCTACACCATATAATCTAAGGATGGCAAATCAAATAACCACAAAACTAGTGTGGTAGATTTTAGTTATTCCATGTTGTTAAGGAGACCATGGTTGAGGGATGTTAAAGTGGCACATGATTAGGGAAGTAACACTATTACCATACAAGGGAATGGGACAATCAGAACAATTACAGTGACCAAACATTTGGGAGGTGAAGTAAGAATACTAAAAGGTTTATTATGCTATAATTATTAAAATGGCATCACATATGAAGAAAAAGATATCATCTTTGCTATAGAGCCAAAATTGTTTTCAATAGGAACAATTAGTTTACATAAAACAATTCAATCTATGAAAACCACAAATGTGGAGATCATGGATACAAATGTGAAGAGTAGTATTTCATATAGGAATCTGAAGTACAGAACACAGAGACGAAGATAGTTGGCAACATATATGAGTTAAAAATAGCTCTGGAAAATAAAGTGTATTTATAGACATACTATAGTCATCACCTAGGGAGTGTTACAATGGATGAAATTCCAACAAATTTCAAGGCATGGGAAATGTAAATAGCTAGATGGATGCTAACTGAAGATCAACAATTGATGAAGTTCAATCTGGGAACTAATACAGAACCATAGATGGTGAAGATTAATGCATAGTTGGAAATAAGCAAGGTGTTGCCATTAGAGCAGTTGTTGAAGGAATTCAAAGATGTTTTTGCATGGACATACAAAAATTTGAAAGGGATTCCACTAGAATTAGCAAAATATAAAATTGAATTAAAAATTATTATACAATTAACACATCAGGCTAGGTACAGATTAAATCCAAACTATGTTATAGTAGTTGAACAAGATATAAACAAATTTTTAACAACTAGATTTATTCAATATATAAAGGAGGCTACATGGTTGTCGCCGTTACCAAAAAAAATGGCAAACTGAGAATTTATATAGATTTCAGAAAACTAAATGCAGCCACAAAGAAGGATCCATACCCATTATCTTTCATAGATGAAATGTTAAACATAGTAATAGGGTATAATGCATATTCTTTCTTAGATGGATATTTAGGATATCATCAAATCTCTATAGCATTAAAGGAAAAATATAAGGTTGCATTTGTTACAGATTGGGGGGCTTTAATATGGAAGGTGATGTCATTTAGAATGAAAAATGAACCTCCAACATATCAAAAAGTTGTTACCAAAGCATTTAGAGAATATTTGGACAATTTTATGAAGATATTTCTGGATTATTTTATAATAATATAGTGACATGATTATGTTTTCAAAAGTGTTGAGAATATGGCATTAGTTTAAATCCAGACAAATGTGCATTTATGGTATTTTCAAGAATGATCTTGGGTTTTGTTGTTTTCAAAGAAAGGAAATTACCAAATCCAAAGAAGATATAAGCAATAGTAAAAATCCACAACATATTCAAGTATTTAATGGGATGGTTCAATTTTATAGGTCCTTTATCAAAAACTTTGTTGCTATTATGGCACCTAAAATGACCAGAGTCACAAAGACTTTTTTTTTGGATAGAAGAATGTCAAAAGCCTTGGGAATTGATCAAACAAGAGTATATTGAAGCATTAATATTGATATCACCAAATTGGCAAGTGGACTTTCATGTTCATACATATGCGTCCTTGTTAGTTATGGGGGCCATCATGTTGGTTTAAAATGTAACAAGGAAGAGTGATCAACTAATAATGTATGCTTCTAGGCTTCTGAGCAAATCATAATAGAATTATAACATAACAAAAAAAAGAGCTTTAGCAATGGTTTTTGTTTTGCACAAGAACATACATTATTTGTTGGGAAATAAATTTGTATTTTATGTTGATCATATGGAATTGATTTATTTGGTCAACAAACCACAAGTTTTAGGGATAATAGTTTGGTGGTTGTTATTGTTTTTAGAATATGACTTCATAATAGTCTATAAGTTAGGCAAAACTCCCGTAATTATATATTCATTGTCAAGATTACCAGATATTACAGAACCCACCAATGTACTTCATCAAACCATATATGCAAGTTTGTTTTATGTAGAACCCTAATGGCTTAAGGATGTGACATAATTTTTTAGAATAGGACATATTGAGGGCACGTTATTGGGAGAATAGAAACAAAGATTGGTTAAGAAAGCAAAACCTTTCACATTGAAAAATGGTGAATTGTACAGATAAGGCCAAGACAACATACTACGACGATGTTTGACAACTATAGAAACATAAATGGTGATGAGAAGATTGCATGAAAGACCAATAGGAAGGCATTTTGCAACTGAACTAACAAAGGAAAGATATTGGATGTTGGATATTGGTGGCCAACTATGTACAAAGATGTGCATGATTATTGCAAATCTTGTGATGCATGTCAATGAAAAAAAGGATTGGCAACTCAAAGTCTTGGAAAGTTGGTGATAGGTTTTCCAAAGGAGCAATCTATGAAATGGGCATTTGATTTTATGGGCCCAATTAAGCCAATAAGAAGATATATAGGAAACAAATATATTTTTGTAACCACAAATTATGTTACTAAGTGGGTGGAAGGAAGAGCATTGAGAATTAATATTGCAACAATCACAACAAAATTTATGTATGAGTGCATATTAACCAAGTTTGGACATCTTTCGATTATAGTCACAAATTAAAGAGTTCATTTCATTAATGATGCCATCAAATATTTGATAGATCATTTTTTGTTGAAACATGTGAATTCTACAACCTATTATCTTTAGGGGAATGGGCATGCTAAGTCTACAAAAAGGTGCTTGGGACACTATTGACCAAGTTAGTTAGTGAAAATAGAACAAATTGGGATGAACATTTGTTTATAATGTTATTTTCATATATAACTATATACAAAGTAGCAACAAGGTAAACACCATATCAATTAATGTATGGCTTACATCCATTGATGCCCATAAAGTACATAATGCTAGTTGCTGGTGGAAATGAAAGAAACAATATTTCAATGTAAGTTTTTAACTAGCAAAATCATAAAATTGGAGAAGTTGCAAAAAACTAAAATGCAGGCTACAAAAACTACAAGAATTTAGAAGTGGAATTAGGCATTATGGAGTCAACAAAAGATTCTAGAAAAGTGGTTTAATTTTGGTGATTATGTCTTATGGTTTCCCAAAGGTAAAATGTCAAAGCTAAGGAAGTTTACTAAGAAATGGTTTGGAGCATATAGAATACAATATGTGTTGTGAAATAACACTATGTTATTGGTGACCATTGAAAAGTTTGAAGCTAACCCTGTGCTGGTCAATGTTAATAAGCTCAAACCTTATATGTACATGGAATTTGAAGTTTAGAAACAAAAACATTAAATGCTAGTATACTGGGAACAATGTGTAGGTGGAGTTGAAGCCAAGAATTATGATACAAAGTAGGACGATGAAAATTATGAAATATAAAAACCATAGATCAAGAATGTTGCAGATGAAGAACAAATCAAAGATCCTGCAGTGAACACAATATTGATTTTTAATTTGCAAATGAATAATAAATCCATGGGCAATAACTACAAAAGTGAAGGATTTGGGATATAGGATTCTGAAGGTGATCTATCATGGGTATCAATTGAATCAACAATAGTCTTTGCCCAATCATTAGGCATATTTACACAATCATCAAATTTGTTTGCATAGTCAGCAGAAAAATTAGTACAATCAACAAATGTATTGTCATAGTAAGTTGATTAATGGGTACAATTAGAAGAAGGTGTATAAGGCAAACGAGGTGGAGTTAATACAGTTAATGTAAGGAAATTACAAATGTGGAATAATCAAAATGAAATTTGTGGCATTCATTCATAATGATGATGCTAAGTGCTTCCATGTGGCTATATAAGGGACACAAACTTGTAGAGATGGGCCATATTAATTTTGAGGATCATTTGTTAATTAAAAGATGACAAGCATGTAAAAAAATGAATGCAACGGGTGGGATGTTCAAGGCCGAAAAAAAACGAGGTAACTATCGAAAGCAGTTTGTGTTTGTTGCTAAAAGTTTTGCACATTTTTAAAACTTTACAATTTGCAGTAGCATGAGTACAAAAAGTGCTACTAAAAAATTACAGAAAATAGCAAAGGAAAAAAAACCATAGAGGAATGAACACAAACGAAAATAAGAGGAGGAAATGGAATTGTTGAGAAGAACAAAAGTAGAAGAGGAGTTGAGAATAGCAGAGAAAAAAAGCGTGTTGAATATTCAGCTGTTGGTTATAAGGTCATCGTCATATTCATCATCAATGTCATAATGTGTAAAAGGGAAGGTGTATAATAAAAAGATACAATTTACGCAAATGATAATTCAAGACATAAATACAACTAAAATATATGTAATTGAATTTTTCCATGAAAGCAAAATACGTTGGCATCCAAAAAAGCAAACAAGACCAAGAGCTACATCAATAGATCTGGTGTTCATCAAAGAATTGATGGATGACGAAATGATGGAACAACATTTTGTGGATGCATAGACAATGGAAAAGGACACAAGGGAGGAGAACATTATTGAGGTGGAAGAACAGCTATCCTTGGAAATACAAATGGAAGTACAACAACCCACAAAGGTGCAGGGGATGGTAGAAGCACAACAAAAGGTGATGGAGATGGAAAGGCATGAAGTGGAAGTTGTAATGAAGAGAAGATGTGCAATCCTTGACAAAGCTACACTTCTGGAGAAAGGTATTAAAATTCTAGACCCTAAGCGCTTCATGAGGACACAAATGAAACAAAACTATGACAAACAAGTTGAACGGATGGAAAACTAGAAGGATATTATTGAGGAAGAAGATAGGGCTTCTAAAGCAAGGCTTGTTCCTTTGTTTCCAATGGAGTGGGAAGTACCAATGCTTGATGTAATGTTGGAATTTTTGAACACATTCTTAATTAAGGGTGCAGATATTTATTTTGGGATAAGGATAAGGTGTATCTAATTAGCAAACAATTGATTGTAGATGTTTTTGGAGTGTGTATGAAAGGGTATGTAGAAAAATCGAAAGGCTAAGTTAATAAGTCACTAGTAATTCAAGCATTACAAAATTGTAGACTTGCACTTGCAAATTCTTCTACAAATTATTGAAAAGCAAAAAGTCTAGGTTTGTTGTACTCTATTAAATATCCTGCCATTATATCTGTCATTTATTAGAAGGAAAAGGTACAATATTTTAACAAAAAGAATGCTATTACATTGGTGAGAATAGAGAAGGGGTAGAAGGTAGATTAAACATATATTATATTCAATAGTTTGTGTAAGGAGCTGGATATATAGGTGGTATAAATATGTTTAGGATAATAAGAGGGATAAGAAAGATACTTGTTAATATGCCTTGGTATTGGCAAAAATCTTTCAATATTCGGTTGTGCATCAAAAGGATAATCCACAAAAACCATTGGTCAAGGTTAAATGAACTAAAAAGGAGATGTAGACAACACTAAAGAACACAAAGAAAGTTGTAGTAGATTCTCCAAAAAATGTTCTCAAAAGGAATAATAGAGTTGAGGAAGGAGGAGCCTCAAGCTCAAAAGTGAAAAGGGAATAGGAGAGTATAGATTTGAGGGCATAGAAAATGATGAGGGGAAGAGTGGAACCATCTATAATGCCAACAATGGCAATGACAATGCTAACAGTGGTATAAATAGCTAGACAAACATTGATGACATTTCCATGAGAAAAACAGTTGAGGGAGTATAACTAGGAAGTTAAGAGGGAACATGACATATGGTTTCTAAAAAGTGAAGAACATTTGTACTTTGAAGGGGATGTATATGAACATTGGATGGAAACCACTCAAGTCTAAAACATTTTCAACATTTACAATAACATTTGCAATAGCAACAACAATAGACATAAGAAGGTCTCCAATCTACTAAACTACAAACAAAAAGAGTGGTGACACAACTTGCTTTTGAAGAATTCAGGCTAGCAAAACTACAAGTACTACCTAATAGGCCAGAATCTACAAAAGGATTCCCATTTGAATTTGAAATTAGGAGAACAATGGTATAGGAAATGGGATCATCTGTAAAAGGATCTAGAGATCCTTCAACACATACAAGTACACCAAAGTCTGTGGAGGAAATAGCTACAGAAGTAATGAAAGCAAATAAAGTAGTTGAATTATTTCAAACCATGGTAATTGTGAGTCTAAAAATGGGGAATTTTACTTTGGAGGTAAACACTTTGAAGAAAAAATTAGCTACATGGGAGAGAAAAAAGGTAGTGTTATAGGAGGAATTGGATAAATAAAGAGATTTCCAAAAGGGGTATAAATATAATGTGGAAATCTAGAGGAATAACAAGGTAGAGGTTGAATAGAAAAATAAAATGTTCATTAAAAAACTTCAAGATGAAAATGAGGAGCTCAAAGGTAGCACAAGATGGCTAAAGTCGCAAGATGAAAAACTGTTGAATTCAAGGCAAAAGGTTAAAATATGGGAAACCATAAAAAGGAAATGGACAAAGGCAATGTTTCTTCATAAGAAACAACAGGAGGCTTTGGATAATTAGGTGAAAACGTTAACAAAAAAAAAAAGGATAATGAGCATGCTTTAATAGATTTGGAATTGATAAATCTAAAGAATGTATTTTTGTTGTAGTTTAAGGAACTTATTTAGAAAGACAACAAAGGTAGAAAAAGAGAAGTTAATGGAGGACAAGAAAAAATATCAAAGAACTTTATAGCATCTACAAGCATAGTTAGAGATGGCACAAGAACAAAAGGAAAAGTCTGGATCTAGTTGGTGTTAAGAAAAAACTAGAGGATTATGAATAGTTGTTACAAGACTATACCTTGATGAGGACAAAGCACAAGATGAAGGATTCTGAGGCAAAATCTAAGGAATGGTCGGAGGTTGTAGAGGAATATTTTACAAAGGAGTTGGAAAATAATATAGTTCAACATAAAGTTGATGAAAGAATTCTAAGGTATAAGTTGAAAGCTTATCAAAGAAAACTTCCAAATTTCATTTGTGGTAGTCCAATAAGTATAGAGGTATCGAGCCAAGATGAAGAGACAAAAGCAAGGCCCAATGGAATAGCTCAGGAGGAGGAAATACAAATTGAGGAACCATAGGACCTCAGAAGTGGAGTAGCTCATAAGGAAAAGGTACAACCAAAGATACCACAAGACCTTAGAAGAAGGGGTCAGGAAGAAAAAAAACCATAAAAAATTCAGGAACAAGAAAATCTGGAGGCTATTCCAACACCAGAAAAAAAAATCTAAAATATAACATCTAGAAATAAAACCATGGACTAAATTAGTGGGAGTAGAGATCAGAATTGCAAAGGTAGAAGTACATATAAAATCCCTAGTTTTTGTACAAGTTGAGATTATAGAATCATAATAAGGGAGACATATGCTTAAAAGGTATAAAATATTCTCATTTCATTTTTGTCATTTTACAAGGATTTCAAGGATGAAATCCAAAGTACAAAGGGGGTTGTTAAGGGGGTAGGATGAATATGATTTTGGATGAACATGGCATCTAGGATAGGGACTAATTAGGGAACTTTATTAGTTTGAGTTTTGAATTCTTGTTGGTTTTGAATCATGATGAGGACCTCCAAAGGGAAAGGTTTTGGAAAAGAGAGGGGGATTCTAAGACACAGTTTAGAAAAGAGTAGGACTTATAGGTACTTGGAGTAGAAAACCATAGACTCTATTTTGATACCATAGATTTTAAGTGTTGTTTTGGAAGTTTTTCAATAAAACATGGGATTATGTTATAATTTTGGTTCATGTTTTATGTAATAAAGAGAAGCACAAACTTTTGAAATGAATTCTATGTTCATTTTGTTGTGTGAATTTTCTATAATATCATAATATGATGAAATGAATTGTAATCTTGTTTTTGGAGTTTTTTTACAATGTATTCTAAAGTGCAGATTTTGGTTATATATAATAACCATGAATATGATGTTTTAATGAATGGTAATGTTAATTATGTTAATAATTAAGGCATGAATAGTGAATGTATGCATATGAAATGCAAATATGTTGTTATAGTAGTATGAAATATTTTGTAAGAATTAGATTTCACTTCTACCATGGATTAATGTTGGCTTTTGTTTTGATTTGCTTGATAGGGAAAGAAGTTTTAGTTTTTTAGGTTTCTAATCATGGCTTTTGAAGTCACTTCATTGAACCCTAAGGAACCCATGGAGGCATTCAACATGATTGCTTGTCCAAAAACTATTAATAAGTAGCAAAGAGAGAAACTAAGAGGGTGGGTGATACCTTTGGAAGAGTGGCATGGACTATGGATGATTTTTATAAAAATTTGAAAATGTGTAGGGTTGGCATTGATATCAAAAACAATTTAAACCCTGACCTTGTTAAAAATGTAAAGTTGGAGGAGGTGTTTAGGAAGACAAGATAGAGTGGCTAGAAGCCAAAGCTAAATGATAAATTGACAATTGCAAATTGTGTTGCCTTGTTGAAGTTGTATGAAGTTGTTTATGCCCACCCCCCTGACAATGGGTAGTATTCAACAATCTTCTTATGAGGTTGGCCCAACACAAGGGGCACAAAGTTAATTGGATCAAGTATGCATTTGATTACACACAATTATAGATGAAAAAGGCCATGCACCTTACTCCTACCTTTGCAAACACTACTAGCCCACAAGTCTTCAAGTCTACCAACTCATTGTTAGATTCAACCTACAATGGTTATAGTGCTATTAATGATGATTAGGTCTCCATGCACATGGGTGGTGTAAAGGCTTATGCAATTGTTTTCCTTCCAAGTCATGAAGCATTAATGACAGGGTTATTGGCAGAGGCCTATGGAGAGGAAGGGGAATTTACCTCTAAAATGGCAGTGTTAAGAAAAGAAACTATGGACCTTGAATGTAAGGTCCGAGATTTGGTTGCCCAGTTGCATGAACATGAAGTTTTCACATTAGGAGGAATAAAAACTGGTTCCTTTATAAGAAAGGTTGTAGTGCTTGCAGAAAGAGATTGAAAAGAAAAAAATTGAAGCAGATACAACAACAAGCTTAGGTGCATGTCAAACCATTGTTGATGATGTAATGCTTTCACTTCCTAAATCAACTAATGAGCTGCCATACCTTGAGAAACAAATATAAATTGAAACAAATATAGTTGGATTATTTTCCTCTAAGGTGGAAGAAGGAAAGGCAAAACTTGAAGCAATTACCAAGGAGTTCCAAAGGTTTGAAAAGGACCTTCAGTTCCTAACACATAGAACATCAAGTAATAGAGTATGGATTGATGGTTTGGTGCATCAAATCCAACTCATGGCCCATGGAAGTGGGATAATTAATGCACCCCTTCCTATTGAGAACCCTAAGAACATGCTTGTAGGATAGTTTAAGAATTTTTGGGTGACACCTTGTCCAATTTATGGGTTGTTTTGTGCATGCAACAACATTCTTGTCTCATCTTGTGGATGTACCTATCACCATTTTGGCATGGGTGTACATCTAGAAACTAAGGCTACTATTTGTGTTAATCGCACTTGTGGGAAAATATTGTCGGAGGAATGGATCACAAGTGTTTGATTTAATCACATCAGCATGAAGTTCAAAAGACCCAAGTTGGAGACGCCCAACCTTAGATCTATAAGGTTTGCCCAATTCGATTTGTAGTAAAACATTCCATGTGGTATGTTGCTCTACAATTTCCTTTGACCAATTGAAATTCTTATAATTTAAGGTGTGTCAAATTTTGGCAGAATAATAGGTCTAAGTTCATTGAACAAGTACCAAGTCTAGCTTTGTGTCGCGCCCCCAAGTTCCTCGTAGACCCACTTGAGGGTCCAAGTATGCGGCAATGCGGAAGCGGTTGGAACTTGGGGCACGATCCCGACTTCCAGCACTAGAGGGGGGTAAAAAGGGGCGTGCTAGAAGTCCCGGGAAAGACTAGGAAGAGTGGACAAGCTTTACTCACTCACACGGGCCTGCATGAAACCACACAAAGTGGTTAGAACTCATTCTGGGTCCTTTTGGTGTTGGGA